>ENA-UEQW01000630-UEQW01000630.1-human-gut-metagenome-genome-assembly--contig:-NODE-630-length-32794-cov-10.894948_pt1 | contig 32794 bp, 28 predicted proteins | sample MGYA00242947_ERZ507947 | MGnify/ENA primary metagenome ERZ507947 (study PRJEB26167, sample SAMN06115421) | human gut metagenome | host: Homo sapiens | place: China:Guizhou | collected 2015-03-17... | reverse complement strand
AAAGCCTCTTTGCTGCTTCCCCTTGCCTGCATAAAATTTTGCTCACAAAATTTTCTTCGGCAAAAATGTGAAGCCTTTCCTTACGTCAAGGCTTCCCCTCGGGGGGAGGCTCCGCCGGGAGGCGGTGGTGAGGGGCACCGTTAACGAATCGGTACTTTTGATAATCTTTGCCATAATCATTATATTCTGCCCGCGCTTTTTTTGTTTCCGTAAATTTCCCACAGCACCGCGGCAAGCCCCTCCGAGATAATTTCCGCCATCGAATACACAAGGTGAAACCGCGTGGAATTCAGCAGTCCGAAATTATTCACCGATTTTTCCGCCACGATTCCCATCACGGAAATATTTCCTATCGTGCCCAGCTTCTTGTTCGCGCCCGCGCCGGGCAGCAGCGCGTTGTCGTTTATTTTCACCAGTCCCACGTCTCCCGCGCCTCCCACGGCGGCGTCCACCGCCAGAATTTTCTTTCCCGCGTGCGTGTCTTTTAAAAACGACCGAAGATAGGGGATTTCTTTCGCCGTAACGGGCGAGGGCAGCGTTCCGTACACAAACACGGGCAGTCCGCGCGTTTTGTATTGCAGCATCGATCCGCACACGGGCCCCAGCGAATCTCCGATGGCAAGATCGCTCCCCACGCACACGATTACGGGCATTTCCCCGTCCAGAAATTTTTCCGCCGCGGCGCTCACGCCGTCCGCCGCCAATTTATTGAATATATGAAACGTGTATTCCATCCGTAACTCCTTGTATCCGGCAATCTTCGCGCCGGAAAGCGATATTGCCCGGAAACGCCGTGCGGCGCCCCGAAAAACGTACAACCGCGATTATTGCCGTAAATTTTATCCTCTAAACGGCAAACCGCGCGAAAAAGCTTGAAAAATTTTTCCGTTCGTGTTATACTTGTATCGCAAAACGTGAAAAATTTCTTTCCGTAAGCAAAAAGGAGAAAAATCGATATGCGGTTATCCGGCGCGGCTCAACTGAATTTGTCCGCGGCGTTGCTGGCGGGCGGCGGACAATACGTGCCCGACGTCATCTGCGCGGCGGCTCTTTTAATATTTACCATGGTCGGCGCAAAAAAGGGCGCCATCGCCTCGGTCATCGGGCTTTGTTCCACCGTGCTTTCGCTGGCGGCGGCGTATTATCTTGCCGTGCCCGCGGCAAACCTTTTGAACGAAATGTTCGGCGTGTATCAGAAATTCGGCGAAAATTTCTGGTACGTCGCGGGCGGCATCGCCGTGTTCGTGCTCTGCAAGCTTCTTCTGGGGATCATCGCGCGCATTCTCACGAAAATCGCAAACAGCGTCAAAGCCGTAGGCGCGGCAAACACACTGCTCGGCGCGGCGGTCGGTTTTCTGAAAGCGGGTATTCTGATTCTCGCCGTGCTTGCGGTGCTTTCCGTACTGCCCGAAACGCTTTCTTTCGTACCGAAAGCGCAAGCCGCCATCGACAAAACGTTCTTCGTGCATACGCTGCGCGATAACAACCCGCTTTTAACGTGGCTGCTGAAAGTTATCGACCGCGCGAAAGAGGGGCTCGGCACGGAAGCCGCATGGCTGCTTCCTTAAAAGTTATCCACATTTCCACTCAAAAAGCGAACAACATTTTGCTTTTTGCAAAAAATAATTTCCGAAAATCGGGCAAGTTATCCACATTTTTAAAATAATCCTTGTGGATAACCCGAAAAACGCGGTGGAAAGCGCACGATTACGGTGGATAACCTGCAAAAAAACAAAAACGGGCTGTGGATAAGTTTTTATGGAAAAAACAAACGTATGGGCGGCAGCGGAAAGCGCCCTGAAAGTGCCGCAAAAATACGGGTTTACCTACGAATATACATACGATAAAGGCTCCGATTCTTCGTGCGTGTACATCCATCGCTTTAAAAAGGGCGCGGACCGTATCGAACTGCGCGTACTCTCCGGCGCGGAAAGCGTTTCCGTGGTAGCGTACGCGGGCGGAGAATATAAATTTCCCGATTTGAAAAAGAAGTACAAAAAGTTATGGCGCGCAAGCGCGCGCGGGCGCGGGATAGCGCGGCTGCTTAGCAAACGCACGCAAAAGCAAATTTGGGATTTTTACGCCGCCGCGTTGGAAAAGGAAGCGGAAAGCGGCGCGATTTTCGGTATTCCCGTCTGAACGCGCGGCGCAAAAAAGGGGGAACTCTGTCGAAAAAACAGGCGAGAAACAACGCCTTCCGAAATAGAACGCCCGGATAAAACGCGCGATATAACAAACGATATGCGCGTATATAAAAGAAAATATAAAGAATCATAAATAGCCCGAAAGGGCAAGCGGAAGCCGTGAAAAGAAAAAATTCACGGTTTTTTCATGTAAATTTTTGCGTTCAAACTGTTTACACCGGTGTAATTTTGTGGTATAATTATAATCGGAAGAAAAAGGGTTTCTTCAAAAATCATGCGGCTAAGCAGGCAGAAAATCCGCTTCGCCCGAAAAAAATTACAAAAAAGAAAAATCTTAAGGAGATATATCGCAATGATCGAAGTAAAAACCAACCTTACGAAAAACAAGAAAGTATTGCAATTCGTGAAAGACAGCGCAGAGCTTGCCCAGCCCGATAAAATCGTGTGGATCGACGGCAGCGAAGCGCAGCGCGACGCGCTCCGCGCCGAAGCGGTGGCTACGGGCGAAATGATCAAGCTGAACGAAAAGCTTCTGCCCGATTGCTATCTGCACAGAACCGCAGAAAACGACGTAGCCCGCGTGGAAGATCGTACGTTCATCTGCTCCAGAAAAGAAGAAGACGCTATGCCTCATTCCATCGTAAAGTGGATGGATCCGCAGAAGGCGTATAAGCTGGTAGGCGAAATCGCCCGCGGCAAGATGAAGGGCAGAACGATGTACGTTATTCCCTATTCGATGGGCGTCGTAGGTTCGCCGTTCTCCAAAATCGGCGTCGAAGTAACCGATTCCATTTACGTTGTTCTCAACATGGAAATCATGACGCGCGTCGGCGTGGATTGCTACAAGCAGCTCGGCGAAAACGGCGACTTCGTGAAAGGTTTCCACTGCAAGTGCGACGTCGATCCCGAAAAGAGATATATCATGCACTTCCCCGAAGACAATACCATCGTATCCGTCAACTCGGCTTACGGCGGAAACGTTCTTCTCGGCAAGAAATGCTTCGCGCTTCGTATCGCTACCTACCTCGGCAAAAACGAGGGCTGGATGGCGGAGCACATGCTCATCCTCGGCTGCAAGCGTCCTCAGGATAAAGAGATGAAGTATGTTGCGGCGGCGTTCCCTTCCGCCTGCGGCAAAACCAACCTTGCCATGCTGATTCCGCCCGAAGAATACAGAAAAGCGGGCTACGAAATCAAGACGGTCGGCGACGACATCGCATGGATCAGAGTGGGCGAAGACGGCAGACTCTGGGCGGCGAACCCCGAAAACGGTTTCTTCGGCGTAGCTCCCGGCACCAACGAACATTCCAACCCCAACGCGCTTGCCGCTACGAAGAAAGGCACGATTTTCACGAACGTTGCGTATAACCCCGAAGACGGTACCGTCTGGTGGGAAAAGCTTACGAAAGAAGCTCCCGCGCACCTTATCGACTGGAAGGGTAACCCCTGGACGCCCGATATGAACGCGGACGGCAAGCACCCCGCGGCGCATCCCAACTCCCGTTTCACGGCTCCGGCTGTCAACTGCCCTTGCCTTTCGGAAAACTTCAATTCCAAGACGGGCGTACCTCTTTCCGCAATTATCTTCGGCGGCAGAAGAGCTACCACTACTCCGCTGGTATATCAGTCGAGAGACTGGAACCACGGCACGTTCGTAGGCACCATCATGTCCTCGGAAACGACGGCTGCGGCTACGGGCGCGGTAGGCGTTCTTCGCCACGATCCTATGGCGATGAAGCCGTTCATGGGCTACTCGGTAGATCAGTACTTCCAGCACTGGATCGATATGGGCGCGAAAGTCGAAAAAGATAAGCAGCCCAAGATCTTCAACGTAAACTGGTTCCGTCAGGACGAAAACGGCAACTTCATGTGGCCCGGTTTCGGCGACAATATGCGCGTGCTCGACTGGATTCTGGATCGTTGCGAAGGCAAAGCGGACGCACAGGAAACGGCGATCGGCTATGTTCCTTATGCGAAGGACATCAACGTGAAGAACACGGACGTTACGGAAGAAACGCTGGATAAGCTGCTGTACGTGGATAAAGAACGCTGGGCGGCGGAAGCGGAAGAAATCGAGAAGTATTACGACGATAACTTCGGCGACAAACTTCCCGAAGAAATCCGTGAAAATCTTGAAACGCTGAAAGCCAACTGCAAGAAATAAAAAATCGGCTCGCTAAGCAGGCTGAAAAAAAAGACGACTGTTTCATTACAGCCGTCTTTTTCATTTTTTCATTCAAACTCGCACATACTGCGCGTATGGCTACGCGCGTTATATTGCACAGCGATTTAAATAATTTTTACGCCTCGGTGGAATGTCTTCGCCGCCCCGAAATCCGCGATAAGCCCGTAGTGGTTACGGGCGCGAAAGAAGAGCGCCACGGCGTGGTGCTCGCAAAAAACGCCGCGGCAAAAGCGGCGGGCGTAAAAACGGGCGACGTCTACTGGGAAGCGCAGCAGAAATGCGGCTCGTCGCTTGTGGAAATTCCCGCTGATTTTCCCGAATATCTCCGTTATTCCAAAAAAGTGCGGCGTATTTACGAGGACTATACCGACCGCATCGAAGCGTTCGGTATCGACGAGTGCTGGCTTGACGTAACGGCAAGCCGCCGGCTGTTCGGCGGCGGCGTGCAAATCGCCGAAACCATCCGCCGCCGCGTCAAAGAAGAGCTCGGCTTAACGGTCAGCGTGGGCGTAAGCTATAACAAAATTTTCGCCAAGCTCGGCTCGGATATGAAAAAGCCGGACGCGGTAACCGAAATCACGCCGGAAAACTACCGCGAAACGGTGTGGAAGCTTCCCGCGTCGGATTTGTTATACGTGGGCGCCGCCACAAAAAAGCAGCTGCAACGGCTCGGCATAAAAACCATCGGCGACCTTGCAAACGCCGACGAAGCGCTTTTAAAAAACAAACTGGGCAAACGCGGCGCGGTGCTGCGCGCCTTTGCCAACGGCGCCGACGATTCTCCCGTGCTTACCGTGGCGGAGGAGCGGAACATCAGATCCGTCGGCAATTCCCTCACCGCCTGCCGCGATTTCGAAACGCCGGAGGACGTAAAAGCCGTGCTTGCGCTGCTATCCGACGCGGTATGTTCGCGGCTTCGCGAAGCGGGCGCCCGCGGCGGCGGAGTTTCCATAAGCGCGCGCTCGTCCGCGCTCGTCGTTTACCGTAAACAGGGGAAGCTGCCGCGCGAAACCTCGCACGCGCCGGACGTAGCCAAAAAGTCGTTCGAACTTTTCGCCGCGGTATACCCGTGGCAGGAGAGCGTGCGCAGCGTGGGCGTCAGCGTGTACGATCTGAAATTCGGCGAAACGCAGACGGATTTTTTCGGCTTGATCGACGGCGAAACGTGCGGCGCTGCCGAAAAGAAAAAGCGGCTGGACGCGGCTGTGGATAAACTGCGCGAAAAATACGGCAACGCCGTCATACGGCAGGCAATCGTTTTAAAAGATAAGCGGCTGAGCGGCGCGGATATCAAAGCCGAGCACACCGTTCACCCCGTATCGTTTTTCAAAAACGGCGTATAACGTCCGAAATCGTTCCGAAAGGGCGGAAAACCGAAGCAAAAAGGTTGATTTTGCGGCAAAAAAATGCTATAATAAAAACCTGTAAAGCAACAAACGGAGTATTTTCGCAATATGAACGACGAATTTTTTTCTTACGAACTGATTAAAACCGATTCTAAAACGGGCGCGCGCGCGGGTGTGCTGCACACGCCGCACGGCGATATAGAAACGCCCGTGTACATGCCCGTAGGCACGCAGGCAACGGTGAAAGGCGTATTCCCGCGCGATCTGAAAGAGGCGGGCTCGCAGATTATTTTATCCAACACCTACCACCTGTACATGCGCCCCGGCGACGAGCTTGTCAAAAAGGCGGGCGGCTTGCATAAATTCATGAACTGGGATCGCCCGATTCTCACGGACAGCGGCGGCTTTCAGGTGTTTTCGCTTGCCAAACTCAACAAAATCACCGACGCGGGCGTAGAATTTTCCTCGAACGTGGACGGCAGCAAACACTTTTTCACGCCCGAAAAGGCAATGCAGGTAGAAGAAAACCTCGGCGCGGACATCATTATGGCGTTCGATCAGTGCAGCGAATACGGCTTCACGTACGATCAGTCGAAAGCGGCGATGCTCCGCACGGGCAACTGGCTGGAACGCTGCTACAAAGCGCACGAAGCAAGCGGCAGAAAGCAGCAGGCGCTCTTTCCCATCATACAGGGCAACGTGTTTAAAGATCTGCGCGGCGAAAGCCTGAAACGCTGCGAACCGTTCGTAACGCACGGCATCGCCATCGGCGGACTTTCGGTAGGCGAACCGAAAGAAATCATGTACGACGTCCTCGATTTTCTGCAGGATAAAATGCCCGGCGACGTTCCCCGTTATCTGATGGGCGTAGGCTCGCCCGATTGCCTCATCGAAGGCACGATCCGCGGCGTGGATATGTTCGACTGCGTTCTTGCCACGCGCATCGCGCGAAACGGCACGGCAATCACCTCTCACGGCAGAGTGGTTGTGCGCAACGGCAGATACAAAGAGGACTTCACCCCGCTCGATTCCGAGTGCGATTGCTACTGCTGCAAACACTACACGAAGGCGTATCTCCGCCACCTTGTCAACACGGGCGAAATGTTCGGCGCCATGCTTTTGTCGCTGCACAACATCACGTTCCTGCACAAACTGATGCACGGCTTGCGCGAGGCGATTTTAGGCGACTACGTTCTCGATTTTCGCAAGGAATTTTACGAAAAATACGGCGGCGAGGGCAAGTGGTAAAGGGATGGGCGCAGCCCTTAACCCCGGGGGAAGCACCCCGTTTCGTGCGTGAGCGTTGTTTTGCCGCCTCGTAAATTTAAATCAACCCGGGGCAATATAACCCGAGTCGAAAACCGAAAACACTATGGAAAAACAAAAAAAGAAAAAAGGGCTTGTCAAACGCTTTTTCTCGTACTACAAGCCGTATAAAAAAGGATTCGTATTCGATTTGTTCTGCTCGTTCGTCATCGCGGCGTGCAATATGTTCTATCCGATGGTGGCGCGCGAAGTCATGAATAATTTCGTGCCCAACCGCAATTTAAACCTCATTATCGTGTGGGCGGCGGTACTTGCGCTCATCTACATTTTAAAAAGCATTCTCACGTATATCGTAACCTATTTCGGGCACGTGCTGGGCGTAAAAATACAGGGCGATATGCGTCGCGAACTTTTCCGCCACGTGGAAACGCTTTCGTTTTCCTATTTCGATTCGCATAAAACGGGCGGAGTCATGTCCCGCATCGTCAACGATTTGTTCGAAGTTTCCGAACTGGCGCACCACGCGCCCGAAGATATTTTTAATTCGTTTTTATCCATCGTCGGCGCTATCGTCATGGTGTACACGCTGCATCCGATTCTCGCGCTGATGATCGTTATCTACGTGCCGTTCATGGTGTTTTTCGCCGTCAAGGCGCGGCACAACATGTCGAAAGCCAGCGCGAAAGCCAGAAAAAAAATCGCCGTGCTCAATTCCGAACTCGAATCGTCCGTTTCCGGCGTGCGCGTAACGAAAGCGTACGACGCCGAAGAGAACGAAGATAAAAAATTCGATAAAGCCAACGGCGAATTCAAACGCGCCCGCGCGGAAATGTACAAAGCGATGGGCGTGTTTCAGTGCGGCATGTCCGCGTTCAACGATTTTCTGTACCTGTTCGCGCTTGTTTTCGGCTCTCTGCTTTGCTATTTCGGCATCATTACCGCGGCGGATTTAACGGCGTATATTCTGTATATCAATATGCTGCTTTCGCCGCTGCGCACGCTGATAGCCATGTTCGAACAAATCGACGAGGGCGCCACGGGCTTTAGGCGTTTCTGCGATCTCATGGATACCCCCTCCGAATACGAACCGGAACACCCCGTGAAAGCCGATTTAAACGGCGACGTCTGCTACGAAAACGTTTCGTTTTCCTATAAAACAAAAGAGGAAACGGACGAGGACGAAGAAAAAACGACGGATGCGGAAGAGGCGGAACCCGGCGCGGGCGAAGCGGTACTCAAAGGCGTTTCGTTCACGGCGAAAAAAGGGCAGACGATTGCGTTCGTCGGTCCGTCGGGCGGCGGAAAAACCACCATCTGCCACCTGCTGCCGCGCTTTTACATGCGCGACGGCGGCAAAATCACCATCGGCGGCACCGATATCAACGACGTTTCCGCGCACGATCTCCGCAAAAACATCGCCGTGGTCGCGCAGGACGTGTTTTTGTTTTCGGGCACCATCCGCGAAAACATCGCCTACGGCACCGAAAACGCCACGGAAGAAGAAATCATTGCGGCGGCGAAACGCGCGGGCGTGCACGATTTCGTGGTAAGCCTGCCGCACGGCTACGATACCGAGGCGGGAGAACGCGGCGTGAAACTTTCGGGCGGACAGAAACAGCGCGTTTCCATCGCGCGGGCGTTTCTGAAAAACCCGCCCATCCTCGTGCTGGACGAAGCCACCAGCGCGCTCGATAACGCCACGGAAATGCAGATTCAATCGGCGCTGAGCGAACTTTCGAAAGGCAGAACCACGTTCGTGGTGGCGCACCGACTTTCCACCGTGAAAAACGCGGACGAAATACTGGTGGTGGAAAACGGCAACATCACCGAGCGCGGCACGCACGAAACGCTCGCCGCGGGTAACGGTCTGTACGCGAAGCTGTACCGCTACCAGTTCCGCGAAAATTAAGCCGCCGTACGGGTGAAAGTACGCATAAATTTTTTCATAACGCGCATACTTACGGCAAGCCCGGAAGAAACCGGGCGGTTACAGGGAGGAATGGAAAAGTTATGGAAAAATTTTTAATCGGGGCGCTCGTAGGCGGAATCGCAGGCGCGCTGGTCGTGTCCAACAACGCAAAGATGCGCACGCTCGTAAAAAAGGGCGAGGACGAACTCAAGGAAAAAGTCGGCTCGATGGTGGATGAAAAGCTTTCCGCCATGCTGAAAAAGTGCGACGACGCGAAAAGCGCCGCGCAGGAATCGCAAACGGGCGAGCAGCAGGCGCAAGGCGGCGGCGAAAGCGCGCCGGGCGAATCCGCCGATAAAAAGAAAAGCAAAAAGAAAGATTCGAAAAAAGAATAAAAATACGGTGAAAATCGGCAAAAAAGCGGCGAAACGGTAGACAAACGCCGCTTTTTATGTTATACTGAATCAAATGGTTACAAAACGCATAGCGGCATTCGATATAGGCAATAAAAGAATCGGCGTGGCGATTTCCGATCCGTTCGGCGAATACGCGGTGCCGTGCGATACATACGTGCGCACGGGGCGGCTTTCCGAGGACGTTACGGCGGTTGCAAAGATTGCCGAAGAAAAGGGCGCGCAGGCAATCGTGTGCGGCTTGCCCGTCAATGCGGACGGCTCGGAAAGCGCACAGACGGCGCGCACGCGCAGATTTATCGAAATTTTAAAAAAAGAAACGGCGTTGCCCGTATTCGAAGAGGACGAACGCTACACCACGCAGGCGGCGAAAGAAACGCAGATCGCGGCAGGCGTGGGGCGCAGGGATAAGAAGAAAACCATCGATTCCATCGCGGCTTCGTATATTCTGGAAACGTATCTGTTAAAAAAGAAGAAAGAGGAAAAAATTATGAAAAAAGAAGAGCAATTCGAAGAAAACGAAGAAGAACACATCATCACTCTTACGGACGACGAGGGCAACGAAGTGGAATATTACCATATCGCCACGTTGCCGTACAAAGGGGAAACGTATTGTTTCTTCCAGAAAGCGGAACCGGAAACGGAAGAAGAGGAAGAAGAGGTGGTGATTTACCGCCTTTCCGGCGAGGACGAAAACGCCGAACTGCAACCGCTGGAGGACGACGCGCTGATGGACGAAGTCTTTGCGGAATTCTGCAAAGAATACGAAGCGTACGAAAACAGCGACGAAGCGGCAAAACTCGACGGCGCCGACTGATTTAGCCCCGCTTCGCGGCTTCCCCTTGGGGGGAAGCTGTCTGCGAAGCAGACTGAAGAGAACAATCCCTGATATAGCCTTCCCCTTGGGGGGAAGGTGTCGCCGAACGGCGACGGATGAGGGGCAGTCAGACAACGAATAGTTTGTTATAAACCGTTCGAAATCAGAATTCCGCCTCTGCTACCCGGCTTCCCCCCGTCGGGGAAGCTGTCTGCGAAGCAGACTGAAGAGAACTTATCTTTCAAATCCCGCCCCCCACATGGCAACTTCCGCAACAAATATTACAAAAGAACGGCATATCAAAAAAATCCGCGCCGTCTTTTCCCTTATTCCATTCAATCGGTTTTCCGAAGCGAAGTGAGGCTTTTCTGATGTTACATGCACTCAAAGAAAAATTCAAAGAGAGTTTATCCTCGGTATTGCCGGTGGCGCTTATCGTCGCAATTTTAGCGGCGACGGTTGCCCCCGTCGATTCGGGGATTTTTTTGTCGTTCTGTGCAGGCGTTCTGCTGCTTGTTCTCGGCATGGGGCTGTTCACGCTGGGCGCCGATTCCTCCATGCTGGAAATCGGCAAAAAGGCGGGCGCGAAACTTACGGAAAGCAAAAAAATCTGGCTTATCGCGTTTGTCAGTTTCGTTATCGGCGTCATCGTAACGGTGGCGGAGCCGGATTTGCAGATTCTCGCCGCGCAGGTAGAAGGCATTAAACCGATGGTTTTAATTCTTTCCGTCGCCGCGGGCGTGGGCATTTTTCTGACGGCGGCGATGCTGAGAATCGTTTTCGGTATTTCCTTTAAAATCATGCTTGCCGTGCTGTACCCGCTGGTATTCGTGCTTGCGCTGTGCTTTGTGGATAAAAGTTTCTGGGCGCTTGCGTTCGACGCGGGCGGCGTTACCACGGGCCCGATGACGGTGCCGTTCATCATGGCGCTCGGCGTGGGCGTGGCGGCGATACATAAAGGCAAAAAAGGCAACGATTCGTTCGGGCTCGTCGCGCTTTCGAGCATCGGTCCCGTCATCGCCGTGCTCATCCTCGGCATGCTTTTCGAAGTGAGCGGAAAAGATCTCGGCGCCTCGGTGGTCGCGCCGGAAACCACGCGCAACGTTCTGAAAGATTACGGCGCGGGGTTTGCGGAATATTTAAAGGAAGTAGGGCTGGCGCTCTCGCCCATCGCGGCGTTTTTCCTGTTGTTCCAGCTGTTCACGCGCGCCTTTACGAAGCGTCAGGCAATTAAAGTGGGCGTAGGGCTTATATACACGTTCGTCGGGCTCACGCTGTTTCTCACGGGCGCCAACGTCGGTTTCATGCCCGTCGGCGCAAAGATGGGCGAAACGCTCGCAAAAATCGCGGGCGGCCGGCTGCTCGTCCCCGTCGGCGCAATCATCGGCTATTTCATTGTGGCGGCGGAACCTGCCGTGTATGTGCTCAATAAAGAAGTGGAACATACCAGCGCGGGCGCCGTTTCGGCAAAGGCGATGAACCGCGGACTCTGCGCGGGCGTGTCGTTCGCCGTGGCGCTGGCGTTTTTCCGTATCATCGCGGGCTTCAACATCATGTGGGTGCTGGTGCCGGGCTATGCCGTCGCGCTGATTTTAATGATATTCTGTCCGTCGATGTTCACGGGCATCGCGTTCGATTCGGGCGGCGTGGCAAGCGGCGCCATGGTGTCCTCGTTCGTGCTGCCCATGGCAAAGGGCGCCTGCGAAATTCTCGCGCCGGGGCAGACGATGACGCTCGCGTTCGGCTCGGTCGCGCTCGTCGCGCTCGCGCCGCTCATCTCCATCCAGATACTCGGCGTAACATACAAACGCAAAACGGCGATTTATAAACGCACGTTTTTAAGCGAAGAGGATACCTTCCTCAATTTCGAAGTGGATTGACGGGGAAACGAATATGGAAAAAGGCAAAACGGTATTAAAAAAACTGCAATCGAAGAAGTCCGCGCGGGCGGCGGAACGCACGGGAAACGGCGCGGCGGAACGCGGCGGCAATTTAAAAGCGCTCGTCGGAATTTTATCCCTGCGCGACGCGGAAAAGCTCACGGAGCTCATCAATGCGTCCTGCGCGGCGCTTTCTTACGAAGCGGACGCGAAAGGCACCGCGCGCAGCTCGGTTCTCGATTATCTGGGCTTGGGCGAAACGGATAAAAAAATCGTGGTATCTCTGTTTCCGGAACGCGCTGAAAAAGCGGTGCTCGAAGAAATCCGCGAAAACATGTCGCTGTATCTGGCGGGAAAAGGAATCTGCTTCACGGTGCCTCTTACGGGCGCGTCGGCAATCGTGGCGAACGCTTTGAAAAAAAGCGTTTCCGATACGGAAAAAAACGGAGGTAAAAAAGTGAAAAAGCAAAGAGAGTATACGCTCATCGTAACCGCAATGCAAAAGGGTTTTGCCGAAGAGGCGATGGAAGCCGCGCGCACGGCGGGCGCCGCGGGCGGCACGGTACTCACGGCGGCAACGCTCGGCGATAAAAAGGCGGAACAGCTTATCGGCGTAACGCTGCAGAAAGAAACGGACGTTTTGCTGATTCTTGCCAAAAACGACGGCAAAGACGCGATTACCGAAGCGATTTTGAAAAAAGTCGGCTTAAAAACGGACGGCGGCGGCATCGTTTTCACGCTTCCCGTCGATAATCTCGTCGGCGTGGGCGGCGTGGGGCTGCGTTCTCCCGAAAAACCCGCAGAAGAAGACAAAACCGCGGAAGAAGACGAAACCGCGGATGCGGAATAAGACGAATCATCCCGAAAAAACAAAAGCCGAACGGGAATTGCGTCGAAAAAGTTTACAATAAGTGAAAAAAAATCACAAAAAAAAGTTTTTTTCTTTTTTTTTCGGGCTTGCGTTTGACAATTCCGAAGAAGTGTGGTATAGTGTAGACAAGCTCGTGAGGGCAAACAAAACTCCATAACGTAAAAGCCGATATATGTTCCCTGAAGTGGTGGGAATGTCTCTACCGCAGTACCCGAAAACCAACTGCGACTATCGAGCAGTTTTTTCCTTTTTCTTTTTTACGTAAAGGAAAGGGGAGAAACGGTATTGGCGAAGAAAACCGTGTTTTCTCGCCTTTTATTTTTTTGCAGGCTCGGAAAAGCAGGCGGCTGAAAAAAACGTCGGGATCACGAAGGAGAGGGTTTTACGAAATGAAAGCGTTGGAAGAAAAAATACTCAAAGAAGGGCAGGTGCTCCCGGGCAACGTCCTGAAAGTCGGTTCGTTTCTCAATCAGCAGGTAGACGCGGTATTTTTAAAAGAAATGGCGAAAGAAACGCGCCGCCTGTTTTCAGGCGAGCGCATCACGAAAGTGCTCACGGTAGAAGCTTCCGGCATCGCGTTCGCCACGGCGGTGGCAATGGAACTGGGCGTGCCCATGGTCTTTGCGAAGAAGCATCCTTCCGCAAACGTATCGGGCGAGCAGTACAGCGCGGCGGTATATTCCTACACGCACAAACAAACCTACAACGTGGCGGTAACGAAAGATTATCTTTCTTCTGCCGACAGAGTGTTGATTACCGACGATTTTCTTGCCGGCGGCAACGCTTTGAAAGGGTTAATCGATATAGCGAATCAGGCGGGCGCCGAGGTTGTGGGGTGCTGCGCGGAGATTGAAAAGGGTTTTCAGGGCGGCGGCGACGAGCTGCGCGCGAAGGGCTATAAAGTGGAATCCCTTGCAATCATCGAAAGTATGAACGAAAGCGAAATTTCGTTCAGAAAATAAAAACGTATTAAATTTTTTAGCCTGAGGCGAAAAAACGTCCGGGCAAAGGAGAAAAAATCTATGAAGAAACTTGTATCTCTGGCTCTTTCGGCTGTGATGGCATGCGGCGTTACCGCCGCGCTTGCGGGATGCGGCGAGGAAAAATCCTCCTTCGAAAAGGTAAACAAAGCGGACCTTAAAGTCGGTCTTATCACGCTTCACGATACCTCTTCCACGTACGATAAGAACTTCATCGACGCGATGTACGAAGCGGCTGAAAACAAAGGTCTTACGAAAGAACAGGTACTTCTTGTAACCGGCGTCGGCGAAACCGAAGCTTGCTACAATGCGGCGAAAAATCTTGCTTCGCAGGGCTGCCAGGCAATCTTTGCCGATTCCTTCGGGCACGAAGATTTCATGATTCAGGCCGCGCAGGAATATTCGAACGTTCGCTTCTGCCACGCTACCGGCACGAAAGCGCACACGCTTGATATGAAGAACTTCTCCAATGCGTTCGCTTCCATTTACGAAGGCAGATACCTTGCCGGTATCGCCGCAGGCATGAAGCTCAACGAAATCGGTTCTACCGCTGCCGATCACGTAATGGGTTACGTAGGCGCGTTCCCTTACGCCGAAGTTGTTTCCGGTTACACCTCTTTCTATCTCGGCGCTAAATCCGTTTGCCCCGACGTTACCATGAAGGTTCGTTACACCGGTTCCTGGTACGATACCGATATCGAATTCGATACCGCCGAAACGTTGATCCAGAAAGACGGCTGCAAGCTGATTTCCCAGCACGCCGATTCTTACGGCGCGCCCAACGCCTGCGAAAAAAACAAAGTGCCCAACGTTTCCTACAACGGCAGCACCAAAAAGCAGGGCCCCAACAGCTACATCCTTTCTTCCAGAATCAACTGGGCTCCTTATTTCGAATACATGATCGACTGCACGATGAACGGCGAAAGAATCGACGCCGACTGGACGGGCACGATCGCTACCGGTTCGGTAGAGCTCATCGACCTCAACACTTCCGTTGCTGCGAAAGGCACGCAGGAGGCGATTGACGCGGCTAAGAAAGAACTTGAAAACGGTACCCGTTTCGTATTTGCCGATTTCACTTATGGCGGCGGCAAGACTCTTACGGCAGACCTCCTTGCGGACGTTGATACGGACGATAAGTACACTCCCGATACGAAGGTTGTGGAAGAAAAGAACGGCAAGCTGGTATTCATGGAATCCAAGTTCCGCGCCGCTCCTTACTTCGATTTGAGAGTAGACGGCATCACCGAACTTCAGAATGCCGCTAACTAATCTGAAAAAATATTGAACATAAAGGAAAGGGCGGAGATCTTCTCCGCCTTATCCTGCTTTTTTAAATGATTTTTTCTGTCCGTCTTATCGGATAGGCTCAACGGAGGTAGCGCGTGGAAAGAGAAATTGCGCTGGAAATGAGAGGCGTTTCGAAGTATTTCGGAAGCGTCGTGGCAAATAAAAACGTAAATCTCAAAGTGTATAAAGGAGAGATTTTGGCCGTGCTCGGCGAAAACGGCAGCGGTAAAACCACTCTGATGAACATGATTTCGGGCATTTATTTCCCGGATGAAGGGCAAACGCTCGTCGGCGGCGAAGAGGCGGTCATCCGCTCCCCGCAGGACGCGTTCGCGTATAAAATCGGCATGATTCACCAGCATTTCAAACTGGTGGACGTATTCACCGCCGCGCAGAACATCGTTCTCGGCGTGAAAAACGAACCGAAACCCGTAGACGATAAAAAGAACGCTTTTTCGAAGTTTTTCGCGAAAATCGGCAGAAAAATGGAAAGCGGCCTGTACAAAAAAAAGGAAGTCGCCGCGCAGGTGAAAGAAATCGCCGATAAGTACGGCTTCGAAATCGATCCCAACAAAAAAATTTACGATATGTCTGTTTCGGAAAAACAGACGGTGGAAATCGTAAAGGTGTTATACCGCGGCGCCAACGTGCTCATTCTGGACGAGCCCACCGCCGTTTTAACCCCGCAGGAAACGGAAAAACTGTTCGCCGTGCTCCGTAAAATGAAAGAGGACGGCAAGTCCATCATCATCATCACCCACAAACTCAACGAAGTGCTTGCCGTATCCGATCGCGTGGCGATTTTAAGAAAGGGCGAATCCGTGGGCGAAATCGCTACGAAAGACGCCGACGAAAACAAACTCACCGAATTGATGGTAGGCAAGAAAGTGGCGCTCAATATCGAACGCAGCACGCCCGAAAATTGCGAGGACAGGCTGGAAATCAAGGGCCTGAATGTAAAGAACCATGACGGCGTAAAGGTACTGGATAACGTTTCGTTCACGGCAAAATCGGGCGAAATTCTCGGTATCGCGGGCATTGCGGGCAGCGGGCAGAAAGAACTGCTGGAAGCCATCGCCGGCTTGCAGAAGCTGGAAAGCGGCGATATGATTTTCCACAACCCCAAAAAGGATAAGCCCGTAACGTTCTTCCACAAAGATCTGCACCGCGTGAAAGAGCTGGCGAAAGAGGGCGCGTTCCGCTACGAAAACGGCGAAACCGTCGATTTTACGGGCAAAACGGATAAAGAAATCAAAGAACTCGTCAACGCGGGAAAAGTGCTTTTCAAAGAGGACGAAATCATCGATCTGAAAGATAAAACGCCTCTGCAAATCCGCGAACTTGGCATCCGCCTTTCGTTCGTTCCCGAAGATCGCCTCGGCATGGGGCTCGTCGGCAACATGGACATCGTGGATAACATGATGCTCAGAAGTTACCGCAAGGGCAATTCCGTGTTCCTCGATCGCAGCAAACCGGGAAAACTGGCAGACGAAATCATCGAAGAACTGGAAGTGGTTACGCCCTCGGCGCATACGCCCGTAAGAAGACTTTCGGGCGGCAACGTGCAGAAGGTGCTTGTCGGGCGCGAAATCGCTTCCGCGCCGAAAGTTTTAATGGCGGCGTACCCCGTACGCGGACTCGACATCAATTCGTCGTACACCATCTACAATCTTTTAAACAAGCAGAAAGAAAACGGCGCGGCGGTCATTTTCGTCGGCGAAGATCTCGACGTGCTCATCGAACTGTGCGATCGGATTCTCGTCATCGGTTCCGGCAAGGTTACGGGCGTCGTAGACGGCAGAACCGCAAACAAGAGCGAAATCGGTCTGCTGATGGTAAAAACGGAATCTGCCGGAAACGGCGACGGCGTGAAGGAGGCTGTCAATGACTGAATCGACAACGAAGAAAGTAAAAGAACCGCTGTTTCATATCACGAAGCGCGCGTCGATGCCGTTCTGGAAAGCGGCGGGAATCCGCGTCCTTTCCGTGCTTTCCGCGGTGATTATCTGCAGCGTCATGAGCACGATTTTAATCGGACGCAACCCGTTCGCTATTTTCGGCTCGTTCGTAAAGGGCATTTTCATCGATCCGTGGACGCTTCTTCAGGATACCGCTTTGCTGCTTGCGTTCGGGCTTGCCATCGTTCCCGCGTTCCGTATGAAATACTGGAACATGGGCGCCAACGGTCAGGTGCTGATGGGCTGCCTTGCGGCAATTTATTGCATGATCAACGTGCCGGATAAAGTGCCGGGGGGCGTGGTGATTATCATCATGCTGCTTGCGGCAATCGCCGTCAGCGTTATCTGGGCGGCGATTCCCGCAATTTTCAAAGCGCTGTTCAACACCAACGAAACGCTGTTCACGCTGATGATGAACTACATCGCCGCGGGGCTGGTAAACCACTTCTGCTATAAGCAGACGAAGTATCAGAAAATCAATATCGGTATCGTCAATCTGATGAGCAAGCGCGCCTGGCTGCCGCAACTCGGCAACAAATATCTGCTGCCCATTCTGATTGTCGCGCTGATGACGGCGTTCGTGTTCGTGTACATGAAGTACAGCAAGCACGGCTACGAAATCGAGGTGGTGGGCGAAAGCGCCAACACGGCGAAATACGTGGGAATCAACGTAAAAAAAGTAATCATCCGTACGCTGGTGTTATCGGGCGCCATCTGCGGCGTTATCGGCTTTTTGTACGCCGGCGCCATTTCCCACACGGTATCGGAAAAAACGGCTACGCTCGGTTTCACCGCCATTCTTATCGCGTGGCTCGGCAAATTCAATCCGCTGATTATGATCGGCACGGCGCTGTTCGTGGTGGTCATGCAGACGGGCACGGGGCAGATCAATACGGATTTCTCTCTCGGCAGCACCGATTTTTCCAATATGATTATCGGTATCGTGTTCTTCTTCGTCATCGGCTGCGAATTTTTCATCACCTATTCCATCAAAGCGGCGGGCGGCTGGAAAGAATTTACCGCGAAAGCGGGAAAAATTTTCAAACGCAAAAAAACGGCTGAAACGACGCAGGGCGCCGGCGAAGCCGCAAACGAAACGGATCGGCAGACGGAGGACGAAAAGAAATGATTATCAGTTTACTTGTAAAAGCCATTCGCATGGGCACCATTTTTCTTTTCGGCAGCACGGGCGAAACGGTCATGGAAAAATCGGGGCATCTGAATCTCGGTATTCCGGGCATCATGTGCATGGGCGCGTTCGGCGGCTGCTGGGGCGTATCCGTTTATATGTCGGCGATCGGCGACGGCACGCCCGTGGGATTCTTTCTGGTGCTTACGGCGCTGTTGTTTTCGGCGCTCGTGTCATCGTTCGGCGCGTTGATTTATGCGTTCCTTACGGTTACGCTCCGCGCCAACCAGAACGTAACGGGGCTTGCGCTCACCACGTTCGGCGTAGGTTTTATGAAGTTCTTCGGCACAAGAATCAATTCGGATTACCTCATCCGCGCGCACAAGAGCTTCAAAAATTTATTTACGTTTTCGGATAAGCTCGGTTCGTTCGGCGAAATCTTTTTCTCGCACGGCGTCATGGTATATCTTTCCATTTTTCTCGCGCTGTTTGTGTGGTACTACCTGTTCAAAACAAGAAAAGGGTTGCAGCTTCGCGCCATCGGCGAAAATCCCGCCACGGCGGACGCCGTAGGCATCAACGTGGAAAAGTACAAATACCTTTCCATCATCGCGGGGTGCGTTATTGCCGGCTTCGGCGGCTTGTATTACGTCATGGATAAGTCGAACGGCACAACGTTTGTGGAAGCGCCCATCGAATCGTTCGGCTGGCTTGCCGTCGCGCTTGTTATCTTCACGTTGTGGAAGCCGAACTACGCCATTCTCGGTTCGATTATTTTCGGCGCGTTGTCCGTGGCGTCCAGCGTGTTTACCATTCCGCTGAAGATGATTAAACTCTTCGACGTGGTGCCTTACGTCGTAACGGTGCTTGTGCTTATCGTTACCAGCGTAATGGACAGCAAGGAAAATCAACCGCCCGCGGCACTGGGACTTGCCTACTTCCGCGAAGATCGTTAAAAACCGATAAAAAAGTGTAAAAAAAGCAGTCTTTTTTGTATGAAAAAGGCTGCTTTTTGTATGTATTTACGCCGTTTTTGCGCTGTTTTGAAGTGATTTTGCCCTCATTTTGCTTATTTTTTCCGTGTTTTTGCACGTTTTTATCGCCTTTTTTCGCTAAAAATCTGCCGAAAAGGCGCTTTTTTATGCCGTTTTTTCTGCTATAATCGTATGTGAAATGCGTTTGCGGGCGCAATGATGCGGAGGGCGGGCAGACGATGCAGGTGTACATAGAATATGCTTTTATCGAAAATTTTCTGCTGGATTCCATGCTGCTTTTTCTGGCGTTCCGCTGCACGAAAACCCGCGTGCGGGCGCTTCCCGCGGTGTGCGCCGCGTCGTTCGGCGCCGCGTTTGCCTGCGTGTTCGCGCTGATTTCCGTTCCGTACGCCGCAGCGTTTTTCATCAAAGTTTCGGCAGGCGCGCTGATGTGTTTTTTCGCGCGGCTGAAAAGCCCGAAAGTGTTTTTTACGCTTTCAAAAACGGAGAAAAAAGCCTGTTTTTGTGCGTTTCTACGCTTTTTATGCGTGTTTTTTCTGCTTTCGGCGTGTCTGGCGGGGGTGTTTTTCGCCATCGATTATACGGGCGCGGCGTTGAAAGCCTGGCAGATTCCCGTGTGCGTTTTCTTTGTTTTTGCTTGCGTTGCGGGGGCAAAAAGACTGTTTAAAGCGCAGAAAACGGCACGCTTTATCCGCCGCTGCGAACTTCGCGCCGACGGAAAAACGCGCGGCGTAGAGGCGTACGGACTGATCGACAGCGGCAACCGCGCCGTGGCGGGCGACGGAGCGCCGATTTGCTTTATTTCGCCGGAATTGGCTTTTTTGCTGTGGGACGGGCGTACGAAAACGCGCGATTTTACGATAAGCACGGTGAGCGGAACGAAAAAAATAAAAATTTTTTCGGGCACGCTTCTGATATATGAAGAAACGCAGGCGCATACAATAAATAAACGGTATTTCCGGCGGGTGTATTTTTCTCCTTCCGCGCACGTATCCGCGGGCGGAAAAGGCGGATATTCCGTGCTGCTGCCCGCTTGTTGCGCTTCGGTAATGGAGGAGAACGCGGCGCAGGGAAGGGAAGCGAGCGCGGCGGAGCGCCGGAGAAATGCGGCGGAAGTAAATACGACGGAGGAAAAGCCGACGGAAGAAATTGCCGCGGGAAAGGCGACGCACGGAACGGAAGCGAGCGCGGCGGAGCGCCGGAGGAATGCGGCGGAAGTAAATACGACGGAGGAGAAACCGACGGAAGAAATTGCCGCAGGAAATGCGACGCAGGGAAAAGGAACAAAAACGGACGAGGTATAAGGCGTTGAAATTTATAGAAGTGTTACGGAGTTTTTTACGCAGGATAGACGCAGAGGACGCGGTGGATTACGTATGCGGCACGGAAGCGCTGCCGCTGCCTTTTTCGCCGCAGGAAGAACGCGAGATGCTGGAGAAACTGGAAAAGGGCGAAGAGAGAGAAGCCGATAAAATCAAGGGCGAGTTGATCAAGCACAATTTGCGCCTTGTGATTTATATCGCGCGGAAATTCGATAACACGGGCGTGGACGGCGACGATCTGGTTTCGATTGGCACGATAGGCTTGATCAAGGCGATCAATTCGTTCCGCTCGGATAAAAACATCAAGCTTGCCACATACGCTTCGCGGTGCATAGAAAACGAAATTTTAATGTATCTCAGGCGGACGGCGCGCCTGAAGAGCGAGGTTTCGTTCGACGAGCCTCTGAATACGGATTTCGAGGGAAACGAACTGCTGTTATCGGACGTGATGGGTACAAGCGCGGAAAGCGTGTACGGCGGCGTGGAGGACCGCGCGGAAAAGGAACTGTTAAAGGACGCACTGACGAAACTTTCGGAGCGGGAACGCAAGATTATGTTTTTGCGCTTCGGCCTTTCCGGCGGCGAAGAAATGACGCAGAAGGACGTGGCGGATATGCTTGGAATTTCGCAGAGCTATATTTCGAGATTGGAAAAAAAGATTATTCAGCGGCTGAAAAAGGAAATTTCGAAAATGGTGTGATTTACGGCGGCGAAAAAAGCGACTGATTCCGCCGCGAAGTCGGCGGCGAAAATCACGGTGCGCGCGCCCGAAATTTGCTTTCCGGCGCGTTTTTTAAAATTGTTGCCGAAATGTTTCCGGAAACGTCCGACTTATTTTAATTCGCACCGAAAGGCGATGCGAATTTTTATACTCGGAAAGCATGCTTCCTGTAAAAGACGAGAATTTATGCGATTGTATTCATAAATATTCTTAAAATTTTACAATTTGGCTTCGACGGCGGTTTTGCGGTAAACGGCGGGAGTGGCGCCGAACGCTTTGCGGAACTCGCGGATAAAGTATGAGGGCGAAGAGTAGTTCAGCGCTTCCGCCACCGCTTCGACGGACTTATCGGGGCGGGAGATGAGATAGTTCGCCGCTTTTTTCAGCCGCACGGTATTCTTGTACCGGGTAGAAGTTTTCGGCGAAGTCGGAGAACTGATTTTCGAACGAGAAGTGTATGGAAAACATGGACACGCCGCCGTTTTCGGGAATGGGATTGCTTACCGGTAAACGCATGTACGAGGACGGTGCGAACGTAGTACTCGTCGATTGCGACGGAAGCAGCCGACCCGGTAATCGAGCCCGACGATTTACGCGGCAATGCCTGTAGAAGAAGCCGAAGCCGCGCACGACCTTCTGTATTCGGGCAAAAGCGCGGGAAAAGCAGTACTGAAAGTTCGGGCTGACCGAAGGAGTATAGTTTCGCTTGCGTTCGATTTTTCGGGTGGCATCCGAACGGATAGATTAAGCAGTGTATTACAGCGCTTTAAAAGTAGGGAAACGTTGAAAATTGATTTTCGCAAATAGCGATAGAAGGCAAAACGAGCGATAGACGAGAATAAGCAAATATCTTTACTTCGATTGCGATAAAACACTTAAAAGGCGAGCGTTTATTTTATAAGAGTTTTGCCTTTTTTCGTATAAAAGCGCATAGAAACAAGAATAATACTCATACTTTCGTGTATGCCGCGGCGTGCCGCAGCAATGAATATCCGGACGGTTGATCCGCGTCGGCTGCTTCGTATCGACTGCCGGCGTTGCAGGAAGCGATTCGCTACATATCTTATAGGAGGCGGACGTATGCAGAAAGTAGAGATATGCGGCGTAGATACGGCGGGGCTGCCGAAGCTTACCGCGCAGGAAAACGAAAAATTGATGCGCGAACTGAAGGATGGCGATGAGAGCGCCCGCGAAAAGTTTATCGTGGGAAATATGCGGCTGGTGCTTTCTTTGACGAAACGGTTCCGCGCGAAAAACGCGCAGTCGGACGATTTGTTTCAGGCGGGGTGCGTGGGGCTGATTAAGGCGATCGATAATTTCGACCTTTCGGTGGGCGTAAAGTTTTCCACGTACGCCGTGCCGATGACGTTAGCGTAGGGAAAAAATTCAAAGCGCCGGCGGCGGAAATTATCGATGAATACGAAAGAAAGTCTTTTATTTCATGGGATTGAGAGCAGTTCTCGAAGCGGCGGTTTACTGCCCGTAACGCGCCGGAATGCGCTTTTAAAGGCGGCTTTTTTGCTTGGTAACAGAGGTGAAAAAAGGGAAATTATCGCGGCGATAAGGGGGGCGGCGGAAATTCCGCCTGCCGTAAAATGGGACGCGGAAACGATTAAAGATTGTGTAGCGAATTATTATTTCGAAAACAATCGTTATCCGCGCGTTTTCGACCTTTGTTTGTTAAATTGTTTGCCGACGGCGGAAGCGATTAAATATGTGTTCGGAGTTTCGGCGCAGCGGTGGCTGGACGGGTATCGATGTTTTGTCGTAGGGTTTGAAAGCGAGGCCGCGGGCGGGCAAGGGACGGGAAAACGGACGAAAAAAAAGATTGCGCGCGTAACGCGGAAACAGGCGTTGCTGGCGGCGGAAAGCGTTCTCGAAGGGGAAGAAAAGGAGCGCGTGCGCGAGATGATTGCGGAATACCCGATTGCGGAATGGAACGAACGGAACGTGGCGGACGTGCTGATTTCGTTTTATGAAAAATACAATCGTGTGCCGGCGGAAAGAGAAATGAAAAATTCGTGCGAATTGCCGTATTACGGGATTTTTCGGTATCGGTTTCACACGACGTATCGCGCGTTTTTAAGGGAGTTTTTGCCGCCGCTGTATGAAATTTATTGCGGCAGCGCAAACGAACGGAACAATGCGGAAATTTCCGGAGCGGTTTCCGGCACGGTTTCCGGCGCGGCGAAAAAACAAGGGGCGAAGAGCGCGGAAAGAAAGCGTAAGTCGGAAACGAAAAGGGGCGAGCCGAAACGCGGAAAGACGAAGTCGGGAAAAATCAAGTCGATTAAAATTATCCGATTGGATTTCGGCGGCAGTTTTTTCTTCCCTACGTGTTCGAACGTTCAGGACTATTATTTCTGGGAAGAAGAGAAAAAATACAAGGATACTTTTATTCTGGATTATTTTTTGAATAAGAGTGCGCGGAAAGCGCCCGGCGAAAGCTTGCCCGATAACGCTTTAAAAAATGCGCCCGCTGCCGACACGGATAACGCGCCGGGTAACGAGCAGGGTAACGCCATTAAAAATGCGCCCGAAAACGCGCCCGGTAATGCGCCCGGAAACGAGCGGAAAGTTGCGCGGCATGGTAAACCCGTCGGCTCGCGTTTCGCCGCTTGGGATAAATCTTGGGAAATCGCGCAAAAAACGGCGCGGCTTACGGAACGGGAAAACGCGCTGAAAAACACGCCGTCGGACGATGAGATTCTTACTTTGTCCGACGGGCGGACGGGCGATCCGACAGGTTCTGTTTTAGCCGCTCCGACGGGAGTTCAGACGGGCGGACGGAGAAATTTTCGGGGGAACGCGCGATAATAGGTTGCGCAGAAAAATCGACGAAAGGGCGGGAATCGTTTTTTTGTTTGGTTAGTACGGTTGAAATTCCGTTTCGCTTTGCAAGATCGCGAGAAGTTCGGGCATGACGTCTTGCTTTTTCTTGTTGCGGCAATCGATTTTGAATGCGGCGGTGCTTTCTTTGTACACGCGATAGAAAATGAATTCTAAAAGTTTTGTGATGTCGAAATCGTGCGTTTCGGTTTCGTTGATTACGTAAATTGCCTGTAAAACGGCGTGAATTTCGTAGGTGTGGCGCATGGTTCGTTTTTCCATGGGGTTGTTCTCCTTTGTGATTTTATTGCAACGCGGATTTTATTGCAACGCGCTGACGGCATGTAAATATTTTTTCTGTATGCGGATTTTGCGGCGATAGATCGTGGTATAATCTACGTTGAAATAGCGTTTCATATCGATTAAACGCATGCCGCTCATCATCGCCAGCAGCGTTTCGTATTCGTAATCGGGTAACGCCATGTTTTTTATGATTTTATCGTAGCGTTCGTATGAAGCCTCTTCGGTCGCTTGTTTGGCATAAGGATCGATAGTAAGCTCGTTGTGCCGCAAATTTTCATCTTCGTAACTGCCGACTTCGTATTTTGCGTTTTTGTTGTATTTCTTCCAAAGCATTCTGCCCATATGGCGGTAACAAGCGAGGCGTATCGGAAGGGGCTTTCCGAATTTACCGATGCAAAGATCGCTTAATTTCTTGCCTATAAATCGGCATAAAAAGCAGACGGCTTCTTCGGCGTAATCGTATGCTTCGGAATACGGCTTCAGAATATCGTTGCGGCAGTAAATGTCTTTGTATAAATTTTGAAAGACGTAGTATAAATCGCGGGTGGAATGGATCATTCGCGTTCTTACCGAGCTTAAAGCAATCAGCTCGCCGATTTGGCGGATATTCTGTTCGGTGATTACGGTATCGTCGCTGAAACAGTAGGTTTTTTGTTGTTGAATCATAGTGGTTTTCTCCTGAGTTTGTTTTATTTTGCCTTTTCGGCAACCGAAAACAAGCACGGAGAAAATTTTTGTGCGTTTTTATATGTGGCGGATGGAGGGGAAGTCAACGAAACAGCCGAAAAATTGTTGCGTTTCGGGCGATACGTTGCAAAGTTTCGGCGACAATTTTTGCCGTTGACTTCCGCTTTTTTCCGTGCTACCTACCCCTTGCCCGAAAAGGCAAAAAAATGCGAAAACGGTAAAATTCGGATCGTAGTTTGTTAAACGATGACAATAATTTACAGTCGCGCGGACAAACGGCGATTTATTTTTGATTTTTTGATGAAAATGCTGTAAAGGACTTGAAAAATAGTGAAATGTATGATATAATACAGTAAGATATTTTGTGTAAAGTGCATAAAAATTTTTGGGAATATAGCATGTTTCCGAAACACGAATTACACGAAATATTTAATATTTTTATGGGCATACGTTGACGCCGGGCGTTTATTGACGGCGGGCATATGTTGCTGTCAGGCGTTCGATGGTGCGCGTGTAAGCGGGAAATGACGATAAAAAGGAGAAATATGGCATTTGTAAATAACGGGAGATTAAAGCCTTTCGATAAAAAAGTATATCTTGCTTCGCCGACGATGCACGGGGAAGAATTGAAGTATATGTCGGAGGCGTACGAAACGAATTGGATGTCTACGGTGGGTGCGAACATCAACGAGGTGGAACGTATTGCCGCGGAAAAAGCGGAAATGAAATACGCCGTTGCGCTTTCGTGCTGCACAGCCGCGTTGCATTTATGCGTGAAATCGGCGGGCGAGAAATTATACGGCAAGCCGGCAATCGGGCACGGCGCACTGGAAGGCAGACGGGTGTTCTGCTCGGATATGACGTTTGACGCCACGCTTAACCCCGTTGTGTACGAAGGCGGGATTCCCGTGTTTATCGATACGGAAGCGGATTCGTGGAATATGGATCCCGTTTCGCTGGAAAAGGCGTTTGAGCTGTACCCCGAGGTGAAACTTGTGGTGTGTGCCGAATTATACGGCTTTCCCGGGCGGATCGATTTAATTAAGCAAATCTGCGAAAAGCACGGCGCGCTTTTGATAGAGGACGCCGCCGAGGCGATGGGCGCAACGTTGAACGGCAGGCAATGCGGCTCGTTCGGCGATTATGCGGCGATTTCGTATAACGGCAATAAAATTATTACGGGTTCGTCGGGCGGGTGCCTGCTGACGAACGATATAGAAGTGGCGGATAAGGCGAGAAAGTGGTCTACGCAGGCGCGCGAGAATGCGCCGTGGTATCAGCACGAAGAAGTCGGTTACAATTACCGCATGAGCAACGTGATTGCGGGGGTGATCCGCGGGCAGTATCCGCATTTGGAAGAACATATCGCGCAGAAGAAAGCGATTTACGAAAGATACCGCGACGGCTTGAAAGATTTGCCCGTGAAAATGAACCCGATTGTAGGCGGCGCGTTGCCGAATTATTGGCTTTCGGCGATGATTATCGACGAGAAATATATGTGCAGGCAGGTGCGTGACGATTCGACGGCGTTGTTCGTTGCGGAATCGGGGAAGACTTGTCCGACGGAGATTTTGCAGGCGATATTTGCTTTGAATGCGGAGGGTAGACCGATCTGGAAGCCGATGCACATGCAGCCGATGTACCGTATGCACGAATTTATTACACGCGAGGGAAGCGGGCGTGCGAAAACGAATGCGTACATAGCGGGCGGCGTTTTCGACGTGGGCGCGGATATTTTTAATCGCGGGTTGTGTTTGCCTTCGGATAATAAAATGACGGCGGAGCAACAGGAGCGGATAATCGAAGCGATAAGGGCGTGTTTTGAATAATGGAAAAGTTTTTTCGTGATTTGACAAACACGTGGTGGGACATTACGATACTCTGCGTTGTGTGCGCGGCGGTATGGATATTGCTTTCGGCGGCGTTATACCGGCAGTTTTTCAAGCGGTTTTATGATTTTGTTTTATCACTGATTGCGATTGTAGTGCTGTCGCCGTTATTATTGATTTTAACGATTGTAGGGGCGATTGCGATGCGCGGGAATCCGTTTTTCACGCAGTTGCGCCCGGGGAAGAAAGATAAAAACGGGAACGAGAAGATTTTTCGGCTGATTAAATTCCGCACGATGAGCAATAAAAAGGACGCGGACGGGAATTTGTTGCCGGATGCGCAACGGCTGAATAAGTATGGTGCGTTTCTTCGTAAAAGTTCGCTGGACGAGCTGGGTGAACTCGTCAACATTCTGAAAGGCGATATGTCGATTGTAGGACCGAGACCGTTGTTGGTGAAATATTTGCCGTGGTATACCGAAGCCGAGCGGCATCGGCATGATGTTCGTCCCGGGTTGACGGGATATTCCCAAGTGCATGGGCGAAATTCGTTGTCGTGGAAAGAGCGATTTGCATATGATACAGAATATGTGAAAAATATATCCTTGATCAATGATATTAAAATTATTTTTTTAACGGTAAAGAAAGTTTTTGTGCATGAAAACATTCAATTAAATGTTTTGGAGGATTTTGATGAACAACAAAAAGCAGAAGTCGCTATCACCGATTCAAAAATTAAAGAATGATTTTTATATCAAAAGAGAAGATTTAATCCCGTTTTCTTTTGGCGGAAATAAAGCAAGAAAAGCCCAACTATTTTTTAATGAAATAGATTGTTTGAAAGTTAGTTGTGTTTTAACTTATGGTACTAGTAGTTCAAACCATTGTCGCGTGGTAGCAAATATGGCGGCGCAACGAGGATTGCCTTGTTATATAATTGGACCGAAAGAAAAATCAGATGAAACATTTAACAGCAAATTAATTGAATTAGCAAATGCTAAAATTGAATATTATCCTGTGACAGAAATCCACGATGCCATTGAAAAAAAATTAAATAGTTTACGACAACAAGGAGAAAAACCGTATTTTATTATGGGTGGCGGACATGGAAATTTGGGAACTCAAGCTTATATAGATTGCTATAATGAGATAAAACGCTTTGAACACGACCAAGATATTTTTTTTGATTATATATTTCATGCATCAGGAACGGGAACAACGCAAGCGGGGTTGATATGCGGAAAAATAATGTGCGAAGATTATAAACGAGAAATAATTGGAATTAGCATTGCAAGAGATGAGCAATATGGAAAGAGGATTATTAAGGATAGCATAAAAGGATATCTTAATAGTACTGGATATCAGCTGAAAAACAACGAGCTTGATAGTTTGATAAATTTTTGTGATAAATATAGGATGGAGGGATACGGGCAAGGTAGTGTCGAAATTAATGAAACGATTAAAGAAGCTTATTTGAATTATGGAATACCTTTAGATGTTACATATACGGGAAAAGCTTTTTATGGAATGCAAGATTATTTGCGTGAGAAAGATATTAAGGGAAAAAAAATATTATTTATACATACAGGCGGAACACCTTTATTTTTTGATTCGATCGAAAAAATGATGTAGCTTGTTAAAAATTAGTTTGTTGAAAAATAGTAAGTTATGAATATTCTTATTTTAAGTGCCGGAACAAGGAACAAAATAGTACAATATTTTAAAAAGACTGTCGGTGAGGACGGAAAAGTTATTGCAACAGATATGAGTAAGCTCGCTCCTGCTGTGTATGAAGCCGATAAATTTTATCAAGTACCTCGTATGACAGATGCCGGTTATATCGATATAATTTTTGATATTTGTAAAAAAGAAGAAGTAAACGCGGTGCTTACTTTGATCGATCCGGAACTTTCTTTACTTGCGAAATATAAAGAGAATTTTGCGCGGTTGGGAGTAACGGTTATCGGTTCTTCTTATGAGCTTTGTGAACGCGCCCTTGATAAAATGCAAATGTTTTTATGGCTGACTCGTCATGGTTATAAATGTGCTAAGAGTTATGTTGATAAGGACAAGTTTTATGAGGATATCAATGCCGGGATAATAAATTATCCGGTATTCGTGAAGCCTGTTAGAGGCAGCGCGAGTATTGCAATTTCGAAAGTATATGACAAAGAAACGATTGAATTGCTGTTTAAAAAAAGCGATAACCTGATGATTCAAGAGTTTTTAAACGGACAAGAAATCGGTGCAGACGTATACATAGATATGCTCAGCGGCGAAATTGTTTCGATTTTTACAAAGAAAAAGCTTTTAATGAGAGCCGGCGAAACAGATAAAGCGGTTTCGTTTAAAGACGAAAAGTTGTTTGATTTGATTGAAAAATTTGTTAGGGATAGCGGTTGGCGCGGTCAAATAGACATTGATATTTTTGAGATTAACGGTGAGTATTATATTTCGGAAGTAAACCCGCGTTTTGGCGGGGGATATCCGCATGCGTATGAGTGCGGTTGTAACCATATGGCGCTGATTCTGAATAATCTCAAAGGCCTTGCGAACAAAAAAAATATCGGCGCTTATGAAGAGGGCGTATATATGATGAAATATAACGAGATAATGGTGAAACGATGATAACACATAAAAGAATGAACTATTCTGAAAAGAACCATTTTTCATGTCATTTATAAAGTTGGACAGGAACACGTTATTGGGATAAGAGAAAATATAGATTAGTTGGAACAAAATGAAAATTTTACTAATTACGCCGACATCTAATCAGGTTGTCGGATTCAGAAAAAATTTAATTGAGCATATGCAAAAGGTAGGCTACGATGTGGCCGTTTTAACTTTTGATGATGAGTTCAAACAGACGATTGTCGAAAGAAAAATTGAGTTTCATTGTGTGCCGAATAAAAACAGAAGCTTAAATCCGTTTAAAACTTTAACTTTAAAAAATAAGTATTGTGCCGTTATAAAGAAGGTTAATCCTGACATAGTATTTACGTTTATGATTAAACCGAATACATTCGGAGTGCTTGCCGCAAAAAATGCCGGGGTGAAAAATATTTTTTCAATGGTTGAAGGCGCGGGCGATGTTTTTATCAATAATGGTCTTAAATGGCGGGTTATTCGCAAGATCGTGTGTCATTTGTATAGAAAAGCATTTAAAAATTGCAAAAAAGTTTTCTTTTTGAATAATGACGATAAAACCGAATTTGTTCATAGAAGACTTGTAAAATCCGAACAATGCGATATCATTCACGGAATAGGCATTGATCTTGAAAAATTTTCTTATAAACCGATTAAAAATCATAAAACGTTTTTAATGGTGGCCAGAATGTTAAAGACGAAAGGCGTTTATGAGTACTGTAAATGCGCACGGATCGTAAAGCAAAAATACCCGGACGCAGTGTTTAATTATGTAGGTGCAGAAGGAACGGTAAAGCTTGCGGATATTCAAGAATACATAGATGACGGCAGTATAAATTATCTCGGCACAACAAACGATGTCAGACCGTATTTGGAAGACGCATTATTTTTATTATTATCCAGCTACAGAGAGGGCATGCCGATGTCGATAATGGAAGCAGAAGCTGTCGGACGCGGTATAATCACCTCGGACAGCGTTGGGTGCAGAGATACTGTTGTTGACGGATATGATGGTTTTATTGTTCCGCGCGGCGATTACGAACAAATGGCTGAAAAGGTAATATGGTGTATAGAACACCCCGAAGAAGCGGAGCAAATGGGAAAAAATGCACGTAGTTTTGCTGAGAAGAACTTTAATCAGAAAGAAATAAATAAGAGCATTGTGAATCTGATTGATGCATTTAATCAATAGATTTTGGACTGTTGTTTTTTAAATGATTGTAGGATAAGGACATTATGGAAAGAAATAATCTCCCCCCCAAAGTATGCATATTGCGTTCGAATCCAGTAAAACCTGATTCACGTGTGGAAAAAGAAGCTCTAGCTTTGGCTTGTGCCGGGTATAGTGTTGAGATTGTCTGTTGGGACAGAGACTCAAATCATAAAGCTGTAGAAGATTTTCTTGAACTTGGAGAAATGCGTGTGCCGATTATTCGTATTGGCTGTAAAGCATCTTTTGGTGAAGGATTAAAGAATATTATACCATATTTGAAATTTCAGTTTTTTCTTCGTGCATGGATAAGGCGTCATAAAGATAATATAGATATTTTGCATGCCTGCGATTTTGATACAGCTTTTTTTACTTATAAACTTGCTAGACATAAAAGGATTAAGGTTGTTTTTGATATTTTTGACTTTTTAGGTAGCGATAGAAGAACTGGTAAACAAAAATTTCTTGTGGCTCTTCAATATGGTATTATAAACCGGAGCGATGCGACGATAATTTGCACGGAGGAACGAAAGAAACAGATTTTTGGCTCTAAACCCAAGCGATTGGTTGTAGTGCACAATACCCCGACTGAACAACAAATGCCTAAAATTTTACATAATTTTTTGCAAAACAATGAAAAAATTAAAGTTTGTTATGTAGGCATATTACAAGATGGAAGGCTCCTCAGAGAAATTGGAGATTATTTCTCTAAACATCCTGAAATAGAGTTACATATAGGGGGCTTCGGTATTTTAGAAGATTACTTTAAGGAATTGTCAAACAGGTATGATAACATAAAATTTTACGGACGTATACAATATGCAAACACTTTAGAATTGGAACACAATTGTGACATTATGCTTGCTATTTATGATCCTGCAATCAGCAATCATCGGTTTGCAGCACCAAATAAATTTTATGAAAGTCTTTTTCTAGGAAAACCTGTTATTATGGTAAAAAATACGGGGATGTCTGAAGTGGTGAAAGATAACAATATCGGCGTGTTGATAGATTATTCAGAAGAGGGCTTTAAAGAAGGTATTGATAAGTTAATATCTGAAAAGGCGGATTGGGCTTCAATGAGTGAAAGGATGAAGAAACTATATAAGGATAAATATAGTTGGACAGAAATGGAAAAGCGACTTATCAATTTGTATGCGGAACTAAGCAATGAGAAAAATATTGATCGTTAACAACAATTTGGATATGGGTGGTATTCAAAAATCTCTTGTAAATTTGCTAAAAGAAGTTCATAGAGATTATGATATTACGCTTTTACTTTTTAGTAAAAGCGGAGCATTGTTAAACGATGTGCCGAGTAATGTAAAAATTATAACACCTAATAAATGCTATCAACTGTTAGGTTTGACAAAGTCTGAATTGAAGCATTATCCGTTTTTGTTTTGCCTGAAGTATGTGCTTATGAAATTTGCTTTAATTTTTTCCAGGAGAAGTGCAATGCGATTGTTGGGTGCCTTTCAAAAGAAGTTAAAAGGGTATGATACGGTAATTTCATATTCTCATTTGCCTCATCACAAGTGCTTTGGAAACGGTTGTGGAGATTTTGTTTTAGATAAGATCGAATGTAAAAATAAAATATGTATGATCCACTGTGATTACTTGCATTCAGGGTTTAGAAGTGAAAGAAATAATAAGGAATACAGTGAATTTAATAAAATAGCTTGTTGTTCAGAGTCCGTCAGAAGTAGATTTATGCAAGGAGCAAAAATACAAGAGGAAAAAGTTTATACGCTAAGAAATTTTTATGACTTTGATATTGTTGACCTTGCAAGTGGAAATCCTTATAAATATGAAAATAGTTACATAACTTTAGTGACCGTGGCTCGTTTGTCTTCAGAAAAAGGCATAGACAAAGCTATTGACGCCTTGTATGCTTCTGGCAGAGTGGATATAAGATATTATATCATTGGCGATGGCCCGCAAAAAGATATTCTACAAGAAAAAATAAAAGAATATCGCATGGAAAAAAGGATATTTATTCTCGGTGAACAGCAGAATCCGTATAGATACATGATAAATGCTGACTATCTGTTAGTTCCCTCC
>ENA-UEQW01000626-UEQW01000626.1-human-gut-metagenome-genome-assembly--contig:-NODE-626-length-32982-cov-6.068683_pt1 | contig 32982 bp, 42 predicted proteins | sample MGYA00242947_ERZ507947 | MGnify/ENA primary metagenome ERZ507947 (study PRJEB26167, sample SAMN06115421) | human gut metagenome | host: Homo sapiens | place: China:Guizhou | collected 2015-03-17... | reverse complement strand
TGAATGTGGCCTTCTCTTGAATGGCCTTGGTGATGGCTGAGTCAATTCCCGATTCAGACTTGAAGTAGTAATACCACAAGTCTGTGTAAGGCGTGTTGATGCGGTCGATCCGACCTTCAGCCTGCTCCAACACTTTGTATGAGTAGTTGAGGCTGTAGAACACAATTGTATCAGTCTCGATACAGTTCCATCCCTCAGCCCCAGCCGTGTACTGAACCAAATATACCCAAGAGTCTACCTCGGGTATTGGCTCGTGTGCGTGACCGTTCCACTCGGTAACTACGAATTCATCCTTGAGTTTCAACAACTCATCGCGTTCGTAGTTGAAGTTGTAGAACACGATCACTCTGTGTCGCTTCGTAACGATCTTGCGCAACTGATCCAATCTGTTACCAGAAGAGTTTACACTGCGACGGAGAGCGTAACACACCCCAGCTGCGTTTCGGATCGGCTCATTTGTCCAAGGATCCATCCGCTTCTTGACGATCAGATCGTATTCGTCTCGATCGAACGGTACGTAAATATCCTTGCGATTGCGTCTCGTATGTCTCTCGGCAGGCATAGGCACGATGATGCGCCGTCTACGAGATTCAAGAACACCTGTATTGACGAATCGCTTCACCTTAGGATACTTTGCGAACCTATCCCAGACTACGTGCTGCTCTGAGAACGCTGTCCTGTTTTTGTAGAACCCATTCGCGATGAACAAGGGTACATAATCAAGCCAGGTATCCCCTGGAGTAGCGCTCAGTAAGATCCACAGGTTGTGCTTCGATATCTTGAGAAAGCTCTTAACCCAAGCACCAGATCCAACAACACGCTGCTCATCAAATATGAACACATGATCGTAGTAATCCGAAAACTTCGAGACATTGTTCCAGCTCTCGATCGTCACATCATCGCAGTTAGCACCCAGCGCAGCAAACTCGCCCTCCCATTCGAAAGAGTCTCGCTTCCGCGCAGTGGTGATCACGACGATCTTCTTCGCATCCGCCTTCGAAAGGGCCCATGAGGCCCCCACACGCGACTTTCCTGAGCCGACACCGCCGACCAAGACATTGCCACTACGCAGGAGCCTCAGGGCCTCTTCCTGATGCGAATATAGTTTATTCGTCATCGTCGTCGAATAGGAGACACAACAGACGCTCGCGAATCTCTTCAGGGATCGCGTGGTAGAACTCGACGTTATCGCGAACCCAGCCGCCACCCGCAACCGAGCAACGAGCAATCCATTCCCATGAGAACGGACTCATCGCGCTGATGACCGTGTGGCCGAAAAGCGAGGTGCATTCCATCCAGTCGACATACCAGTAGTCGTCCTTCTTGTACGAATGCAACCCGTCAATGGTCGCGTCATAGCCCGTCAATACCAAAGGTGAGAAGTCGGCTGGCGGGTTATCTCGAGGCGGAGTGTCAAACGTCTCCTTGGTCACGTTGAGGTCAGGACCCATTGTCGTCTTGAATGCCATTGCGAATATCTCCTATCTTTGTGTTACATGCCGACCTGAGCTGCGAACCCTCGGAGGAGAGCCGCCCCGATCAGCTTCTGGTCTTCCTCACTGAAGTCCTGGTTGACGTATACATACTTCACTGTATCGCCGTCCAGTTTCACGCGAGCAACCCAAGAGTCACCGTTTGCAATCGGATCGAATCCTTCAATCGCCAAAGACTTGATTTCAAGGAAGACTTCGGACGAATTCGACTTGACTCCAATTTGAGACGTAGCGGAGCGCCCGTCAAGAAGTTCCACCGACAGGCGAGGCTGAGCCTCATCCCCAACGATCCGACCATTCTGGAAGTTGATCCGAATGGTATAAGGTTTGTCATCCTTGATGTTGTTGCCAACTGCCTTCTTGGCAAGTGACAGGACACCCCGGTTAATAACCTTCTCTGCGTCGGGATATCGGTTGAACTGAGCTCCAGGAGTCTTGAGCTGAGCTTTAGTGTTTGCGGGGATCTGTGCCATTAGAGGCCCTCTCTTCCAGGATCTTTCCGGAGTGCGCCCTTGATCGAAATCCGGGAAGCACTCGTAATCTTCGGGTTGAATTCAGCGTTGTTGGCCCACCACGAGCCATACTTATCGCCCTTACCAAATCCGGGTTCCGGCTCATCGCCATGCGTCGTGGCGCGCATGATCCAGTCATCGCCGGCGTCGATCACAGTTTCCTTGGTTCGGTCTTCAGCGGATCTACCGTTTACAAAGAAAACGATCTTGCGAACATACCAGACGTATTCTGTAGTCACAGGGTTGCTACTGCCATTAACAGTCTTGTTGACCTGCTCTCCTCTGACAATACCCTCGATCTGAATCGAGAACCCAGCGTAGTCGCCATTGGCCGGGATGAAGCCGTTCTTGATGTTGACAACCGCGGTGAAGTTGTCGCCATCAAGTTCGGGGTCGTCGGTATGTTCAAGTACTGTAGAAAGGTAACGCGCAACATCAGTCGCATCACCCTTCTTAACAGTCTTCACGGGCTTGATGTGATCCTGCGACCATGTTCGGTCGCCAGGGACAATGGTTTCGAACCAGTTACTCATAGAACCAGTTCTCCTTCCTCTTGTAGCTGCGCCCAGATGAGATCATCTCGACGCCTCCGTGTTTTTCGGACATCCGCTCGAGTTCCCAGAAACAGGTTGTCGAGCGAATTGTTCTCGAGGTCTCCGTCTGCGTGACAGACGTATAGACCCCTGTCGGGCCACCTCTTGTAGAAGGCAGCCCAGATCACCGATGCGACTGAACGTTCTCGAGCCTCACCGGGAGTCGTGTATAGCCGAACATAGCGCGAATTCCCTTTACGCTTGAACGGCCTGAGAGTTACGCCAGTATCCTTCCGACGAATGACACCAATTCGGTTTGCCTCGTAGTGGTTGAAGCCAGGCACATCCGCCCAGATGTCGGCATACTCTTTGTACATGATAGCTCCTTTCGATTAAGACGGGGGGGGCAGACCTTTTACAGCCCACCCCCCAGCCTTAAAATATGATCAGTCGAGATCCGCGTACTTAGCTGCGAAAGAAGCCGACTCATCGTCCATCACGACATACAACTCCTTCACATACGCAGAGATGCCCTTCTGACCACGGACGTCGTACACCGACGGGTGGATGACCACATCAGCCGTCTTGATCGTGATGTTGTCAAGGGTGCCGACAGTATCCTCGTTGAGGAGCTGCTTGCGACCCCCGGTGACCAGCCAGATGGCAGGAGCGCGGAACTTGTACGAGACCTTGACACCGAGGTAAGGACGCTCGGGATCGAACTCGCCGTCCTGGTTCTTGCGGTACTTGACGTTCCATCCATCTCGTTCGAGATCCTCGACAAGGTTAAGCGGAATCGAGACCGAGAATTCGCGCTTACCTCCATCCTGGTTGTAACGAGTCGGAGAACCGGCGAAGTTCGTGAAGAGCAGACGAGCGTCTTCGATAACCAGATCGGAGGGGGTGTTGTTGAATGCCATGATGTTTTCCTTTCTCAGCGGCACAGTGTTTCAAGATCGACGAATTGTTCGATCGTTTGTTTTGCCTCATCGGCGAGCATCTCGGCGTATGACGTATCGACGTCCTGCTCCTGATGCATGAATTGGACCATCTCTGCTTCCTTCCAGAGATAGCCCTTTGTCCCAACGACGGCGTCTTTGATCTCGCCTTCGCTGTTCATCCGTAGTAGCTCGGCACCGCCTCGTTCAGGTTTGATCGGAACAAACGCTCCGACCTTGCCGACGAAGTGATCTCTGCTACTGGGGAACCGTAGGTACATCGCGGTCTTGACCTGTTTGGTCTGGACGTAATCCTCGAATTCAATAGGCTCCTTCGTGAAGAGCTTCTTGAACACGTAGGGTTCCTGGAACTGCTTACCAGTAGCAGTCCATTCACCTTTGTGAGGAAATGCGTACTTAGCGATGTACACGGCCTTGTTGACGAGACACATCTTGGCGTAGGTGGCCTCGTGTTCAAAGTCGTACCCATATCGCTTCCCGAAGTCCATCACCTTCTGAATATCGTCAGGCGTGGCCCCGGGAATCTTGATGGAGTCCGTCTTGATGTGGGCGACCGTCAGACCGAGCTCATCCTGCACATAGTGCTTGAGATCGATCATAAACAGAGCCCCTCGCTTCGCGACAATGTTGTCGACATTCCGAGGATCCCATGCAGGGTTATCGAACTTAGCGCTCGTCAGTCCGTACATGGAGTTGATCGGAATCTTGAGAGCCTTGCCGAGCTCGTCAAGATCGTAGTTCTTCGCGATCTCAACGAGACGCCCATCGAACAGCTTACTCAACGCGTCCATGTCCTTATGCTTGATCGCCACACGAGCCTGCTTGAGCTCACTGTAGCGCTGAGTATATGGACCGAACAGGTTGAGCTGCTCTATAGATGTGGGGTGCATCGACGCGACATCGAGGAGGGCGACATTCTCGTAATATCCGGGTTCCGAATATACATAGCCACCCTCCCCCGGATCTTCTCCACGATAGGATGAACCGTTGAACTTGTCAAAGGTGTATCCTGGGAACATCTCGCTGAGGTCTGTGTATTCGAACTTCGACTTGTCAGGTCGACGGTCTTTACCGAACACCAGAGCACATGTGTGCTGGTTGGTTGTGTCGTTGACACTCAGACCGGAGAGCTCTGCAAGAATCTTGCGAGCGCCCCAGTCGCTAGCGAGATGGTCGAACACCAGCTCAGTGGCCTTGACGTCGTTCTTACAGTATTCGACAACGTCATCCCACTGACTCTCAGGAACCGGCTGGTCCCAAGGCAGGTTGTTCTCCTGGTGTTTGATCCCGAGTTCAATCTCCCACTTCTTGAGAGACTGCTTCTTTGTCGAGAAGTCGTAAATATCCGTGTATGAGAGGTTGTATGCCTCACGGAACGTTGCATTCTTCTCGTTGTTGATGATACGCTGAGAGATCTCGAAGAGCTCCGCGTTCGAATATCCGAGCGACGCTGCATACATGATGTGGTTGTCGTACTTACGGTTATTGAATCCAATCAACCGAAGATCAAACAATGACTTCACTGCTTTGGCGGAAGGGTTCGTCCAGAAATGGACAACCTCCTCGCCGGGGAATTTATAGCAGATGACAAACAGATTCGGGAAGACCTCAACATCGTAAAACGCGATGCGTCCGTTTCCGTCCTCAGCGACATCCGCCTTGTCTTCAGACATGAAGTGCATCTGCTGGACCATCTTAAGGCAGCGATCTGACTGGTTTGTCGAAGACATCGCGAAAGAGGTCACTGCGTTGCGAGCGTCGGTGACGTCGTATGTGATCCCAGACTCGAAAGCCTCGTCGAGAATACTCTTGATGAAGTCTACGCTTGGAGCAGTATTCGCATGCACTTCCTTACGAAGCGCCTTAGCGATGAGAGCCCTGAGATGGTTCTCGTCCTGTACGTGCTTCTTGTTGATCATCTTAGGGGCCTTTGCTGGGAGGTCTCCCGGATAATCCTCGATACCTCGCCCGTTGTGAAGGGACAGTCGTCTCCGAAGAGATGCGTTCCCCCGGAATCGTTTGATTTCAATTCTAGGCGAATATTCAGCAAGGGTATCTTTATCGACAGGATATCGATAGATGAGGTGGATGCCGCCGCCGCTTTTCGACGTTTCCGCATACGTCGGAGGCCAAGCAGAAGCAGCGCGAAGATTAGCATCGAGGTCTTTTTCACCATTTTCTCCTTTCAGATCAAAGTCAATGCAGATATATTCCTCAGGCATGAGTACGTAGTGTTCGTCGATTGGTGCGATATCACGGAGAACCGTGTCCACATACATCCAGGCCTTTTTAGGTGTGCCGTTCTTTGACGAAAGCTGAGCCTTACAGCCTGCGAAATGTTCGTCAAATATTGAAGGGGTTCCTTGTTGTAGGGTGATCCATGACTCATTCTTCACAACAGTTGGGGTAAGTTCGGAGCTTTCAAACCTGTCCTTGCGAAAACCTATGAACAAACTCCGATAGGGTATACCGTCAACCATAACGCGGTCTCGAAATTCTCGAAAGTATCGAGAAAGCTCAGTTTTGAATCGATACCTCGGCACTACGTATTGGATCCCAGTCTCATTAGCATAATCCTTATAATCCGAATATGCCTTAGCGAGAGTTACTTTATCGTCGTCGCCCCAATCTTCATACATCTCCATTACGAAGTTGTAGATGGGATTAGTTTCCGAAACCATAGTCTGAGACCGATAATTTCGGTAATAGTTCGGTCCCAGACTACGATACACATCGACGCAATGTTTAGCGATAACGCCGAGTTCCTGACACACCCCGTCCATGACATTAGTGTACTCATCTATCGATAGACGTCTTCCTGATGGCGAAACATCAAGCAAACGTCTAGGAATACCAGAGTTTGCGTCAGTGATCTTGACGGGGTTGTTCGATGCCATGATCAGCATGGTCGAGATGCGCATGGAGTGCGGCTTCTTGAACTTCTCATTGATGAGCTGAATCTCGTTCGAGATGATCGAATTCAGACGGGTGTTCGTCTCGATTCGACTCAAGTCGCCGTCGTGTTCAATGGCCACCAGAGGATCACTAACAAAAGACGCTAGAGCAAAAGAGTTACTTCGCTGAGCAAGAGACTCGGAGTCGAACGCAACGCTATAGTCCCCAAAGAGCATTTGCATCACGTTCAGAATCGTTGATTTACCAGAACCCGGATCACCATAGAAGACCAGAAACTTGTCAATTTTTCGACAGTCACCCGTGAGGACTGACCCAATACTCCATTCAATCTTCTGACGTTCAGAGGGGTCATACAGAGTGTCGACGAGTTTAGCCCAGTTAACCGGAACCCCATCCTCTAACGAATATGGGAGACGATATGATACGTGGTCTTCACGACGAATTGGGGTGTCCGCAAACACCGGCATTCGATCAAGAGGATGATCAGTATCGATCATATTCTTGGTCCACTGACGATATCGTTTCCAGACACCATCTCTTTCTGATGCGCAGAACTTCGGGACCATTTGCTGAGGAGCCGAATTCTCAACGAATTTTCGAACATCATCGTCAATCAGACTAATGACATCGAATTCATTCTTCGACCACAGACCGGTCTTTGGATTCCAGACAGCAACGAAGTCGCCGTCTCGTATCATGATGTCCCTAGAGTCGAGGTTCACGAACCAAGGCGCCGCCTCCATGACTCCCGGCAGACCGCGCATTGGAGAAGATTCAATTGTGTAAAAGTCCACCTCCCGTGGCCTCCTTTTTAGTGATACGGATCATACAAGTTGGCCCACTGAATCATTTGGGTCGTCAGGGGCATCTCGAGAGTATCTGTCCCCGGTATACGGAATAGTCCCCCAGTTCCGTTTCTTGAGTAGGTCCTGTACATCACACGCTCGGCGATGTTTAGAGCCTCCTCATGAATCTCTGAAGGTAGGCGCCCGTCGTCAGAATATGAACGAGCGCCCAAGTTCAGAAGGATGGACTTCGTGAACAATTCCCGATCCTGGTACAGCATAGCCGTCAAGGTATCGGTAATGCTCACAAAGACCTCAAGGAACGAAGCCGGAGCTTGCCTCGGCGAGGGCGTCCCGGTCTCGTAGCAGTATTCATCCCTCATACGAAGGGCCTGAATGGCCTTATCTTCGTCCTCAGGAATATACCACGCGAAATCGAGTTCATCCCACACCGAAGCAAGCTCCGAGTAGTTCTCGAGACACCCTCGCTTGATAAGCCAGGATGTGTAGTGCATGTCAGATCTTGTCCCAGATCATTCCGTCAACGTTGAAGTCGACAATGAAGTTCGAGTCAACACGAGAGTAGTCGTCGCTCGGGACTCGGTAGATGTTTGCATCGTAGTCTCCGAACGAGACGTAGTTGTCACCATCCTTAGAGTTCTTGATCCAGCCGACCACAGCGCCCTCGCGAGTGCGGGACAGGCCGAGCTGATCGTAGACCTCGTTCAGGAAGAGGTGACCCTTACGCTCGAGACGACGGTTTGCCCACAGCTGAACAGCAGCCAGGGTCTCCGAAGTGTAATCCTCGTTCTCGTCCCAGCAGTTCGAGGACTCCTCGGTGATGATACGTGCGTAGGGCGACATGTCTGTAATAGACGCAAGGACGGCATCGACGACGGCGGCCGCATCAGACTTGTTGTCGGAAGAGAGGATCTCTTCAGCAGTCTTGTCGTAGTTAGGCAGCTTCGGGCGGATGATCTTCTCGACAGTCTCCTTACCGAGTGCGTCGGTCATGGTCTTCTTGTAACCATCGAACGCAGTCTGCAGAGCAGTGTATGCAGCGCCGACAGCGGCCAGACGCTTCTTCGAAATCGAGTTCGAGAAGTAGATCATCGTGATGGTGGCAGCACCGACAATCGCAGCAGGTGCGCAGGTGTAGGCGGTGTCGAGGATGAAGAGAATACGGTTCTTCATCTCGATCTTGTGGACGTCCTCATCAGCAATCTGGTCTGCGTTGCGGATGCACTCCTTGCGGCGTTCCCAGTCGCGACCTTCACAGTCCTCGAATCGAGTGCCGGCTCGCCATGCGAGATATCCGGTTGCGACGACGCCAACAGAGGCGGTGACAGAGAGAATGGTGGGGGCGTGCTTCGAGACACGAGCCATACCCGTGTGGAAAGCTGTCGTGATAGACATTTGAATGTGCTCCTTTCTGAGCAAATATGTTACTTGAGGGGTTCGGGACGGTCGGCAGAGACGAGCCAACCTTCCCTGATCTGTCGGATTTCGAACGCATCGGTTGTGGTCCAACCCCAGCGTTCATCTGTGTATCGGGGCTGAATACCAACTGACGACATCAGATCGGCAACAGAGACCTGACCGTACTGCTCGATGGATTCAGCGATGAATTCGATCACGTCAACGGCATCGCCGCGAGTGTCGAACACTAGGTCCTCGACGTTCGTGGGTTTCGGCCGATGCGGTTCGCGACGTTCGGTGCGACGCGATTCGTAGTAACCCGTTCCACGGTTCATGCGCGAAGAACTAGAATATGATGTGTATCCAGATGTCGAACGACGCCTAGGGTCTACTTCGCCGTACAGCAGCTGCTGAATACCCTGTGTCACCATGTCAGTGATGGCGTTCTTAGCAGCCGGGATAGCCACGTCAATAACAAGATGCTCAGCAATCTCTGGGAGATCCTGAGCGAAGAAGGTCCGGAGAGCTTCCTTGATGGCAGACTTCTTCTGGACCTTAGCCTTGGCGATAACCTTCTTCTCGGGGGAGTCCCCCTCCTTGGCTTTATCAGTGTTGCCAGGGAGGGAGACCTCAGTGGGCCGAGTAGGCTCGATGGGGACGATGTCAGACATCAGTTTGTCTCAGCCATCTTGCGGAGCTCTTCGAGAGAAGCATCGGGGTGCTCTTCGATCAGCTTCTTGGCCTTACCCATGATGTCGTCAGGGAAGAGGCCGGCAAGGAATCCGTTGGAGAACTTGGGGTCGTTGCTGAGCTTGTCCAGAAGGGCGTCGAATGCCGGCGAAGACATAAACGCCTTCGTCGCACGGTCGTCCTTGAAGAAGCGCTTGCCGTCCTCCGAGCGCTCACCGTAGGCCTTGGCGACAAACTCACAGAGGAGCTTGTACGCGTCCATAGGAGAAGCCTCGCCGCCGTTGATCAGGGCGATCTTGGCAGAGAGCGGGGTGCGACGAAGCTCCATGTTCATGAGCTCGCCCTTGGACAGGTGGAAGTGGAGGGTCTCCTCGGTCTCTTCGCCGAAGAAGTTGGTGTACTTAACCTTGATAGACTGCATGTCAGATGTCTTCCTTTCGAGAAGCGGAGATGATGTAGGTAGCCGCGCCGATCGCGGCGACCACGATGACCAGAGTTACCGCGATTTCCACGTTGGCTCCGGTCTTAGCGAGCTTGGTCTCGCTGGTCTTGGGTGCTTCGCCCTTCGTGCTCGTTCCAGACTGAGGCGCATGGGTCGTCACAGACGGAGTCGGAGTCGGGGCGGTAACTGAGGGCACCGGCACGGGTGTAGTCGTGGTTGGGTTGGGAGCAGGGGTGGCCGCTGAAGGAGAAGGTGTCGGAGCCGGCGTAGTCCCGTCTCCATCAGTCCCACCGTTTACCGTGACCTCGATTGTACGCTCGAGCTTAATGCCATTCACGTAAGCGACGTTTGTTGCGGTCTTAGCACCTGCCGGAGTGGCCATCGGCTCGGGGGTGTAGGTGACACATGTCTTCGCGCCCTCGGGAGCGGTGAACTCGATAGTGTACTCATCGACCCGAATAGCAGAGATGTACACGGTCGTGTTGGGGTTCCAGGTATCGCCCTTGGCGCACTTAACGGACATGCTGAGCTTGGTGTACGAATCGTGGACGGAGTACTTAACACCAGGCTCGGCGATCCAAGTGATCATCCAAGAAGTGGTACCATCAGGGTTGACCCAACCCCACTTCGAGTTCTCAGGCTTAGCGTCCTCGTAGTGGCCACCATTGCAGTCGTTATCGCAGGTGTTATCCCAGTCCTTGTCGCCGAAGGCGAAAGGCCATGTTTGACCTCCGATGGAGATCTCGCCCAACTTCTTGCCGACCACGGACTCCCGAAGGCGAGCTGTGGTCCACCACGTGCCGGAAACACCGGTCTTGGCCGCGACCGAATCCGGGACGTTATCCACAGTGCAGGTGAGAGTGCCCTTGTCAGTCTTGCAGGAGCCGATCTTGTCGCCGGAATCCAGGGTGAATGGGAAGTCGTACGCCCAGTTGATGACGTCAGACGTAACCTTGAAGGACTGTCCGACCTCGAGCTTCTTGGTGGACCAAGAGCCCTTGATCGTGACCGGCGAGGACACCTGGGAGCTGCCCGAGGAGATGTTGGTGATCTCGGCAGTGATGGGATTGTCTGCTGCGAGAGCAGGGGTGGCAGATCCACAGATAACAGCTGCGGCAATGCCGATAGACGCGAGTGCGCGGTTCATGATGGTTCCTTCCAAATATCAAGTTTTTGGGTGATCACTTGTTCCGGTAGTTGCGGTACTCCTCGATGTACTTCTCAAGCTTCGGACCGAAGGCCTTGAGAAGGAGGAAACCGACAAAGCCGGTAGCAGCGATCTTTCCAGTACCTCCGCCGAGGATCTTGGTGATCGCGTTGACGATCATCATGAAGGTGACGAAGGCGAGGATGATGATGAGCATGATGATGGAGCCGAAGGTTTCCATTGTAGCGACTGCCTTTCAGTTCGGACAAAGCCTATAACCCGTGTTAGGGGTTATAGGGTTGAGGGGGTCTCAGTTCTTGGAGTTCTTGTATGCCTTCTTACGGGCACGGTTGGGATCGAGGGCGCAGCAAACGCCAAAGAAGCCAAGCATGATTCCGAAGGTGTACATGGTAGGGGTCCTTTCTTGAGGGTTAGTTCTCATTAGGACTCCCGTTTTTTGTGTTTGGCCAGTATTCTGGAGGATCAGAATACACAATCGGCTCGTCTGTGAAAGTGACCTTATTCTCCTTGGTCACGGCTCTTCAACCGATCTTGAACCAGTTGGGCTGAGGAGCAGGGGTCAGCGCGACCTCAATCGCAGGCGAACCAGAGGGCAGGAGCACCGGACGGAACTCAGGCTTGACGGTCACGCCGCCATCCCATCCGAGCTCATCGCCAATACCGGTCTCACCAACGTGAATCTGAGCGTAGAAGTCGTTCAGAGGGCAGGGGCCGAAGTTCAGCAGGTCCTCAGAGATGTTGTTGCAGTAACCACGGATCTTCTCCGCGGTCGAACGGAAGGTACGTCCGGTGATGGCGTCCTTGCACAGGACCTCCTCGTCACCGAAAATGACCATCGAACCCTCGGGGAGCTTCTTCTCAGCGGCCTTCTTGTCGGCGGGCTTGCCGCCCTTCTTGATGACCTCGACGGTCTCGGCGACGTTCTTGCGCAGCTCAGACACGTTCATCTGAGAAATGGAGTACGCGGCGGCGAGAGCCTGGTACTTCTTGTAGGTGACGTTGTGCAGGGAGACGATCGCGAAGATCGTGACGCCCAGGCTGATCGCGGCAGGAGCGTACGTCATCCAGTTGCGCTTGGTGAAGTCAAGCAGGTTCTTGGATGCGCCGTTGTCGTCGGCAATGGCCTTGGCGTGGGCCTTACCTGAGGTGATGGCGGTCGCAACGGAGGCGGCGATGCCGAGACCCGTAATCAGGATCTGCGGGTGGGACTTGACCCAGTTGATGGCGAGCTTGATGGTGTTCTTGATAGACATGGTTGTGCTTCTTTCTTGAGAAATATGGATGATCAGAGGTTGTTGATGTACTCGGCGAGATCAAGACCGAGGATGGAGGTTGCGGCGATCGGGATGAAGTTCGGATCCGATCCGACCGCGAGAGAGTCGACAACGATGTAGGGCTCGTGGAGCTCAGTGTTGTCGACAATGACGATATTCTTGGCGAACGCGTGTCGGTGGTCAGTCATGACAAACCGGAACGGGACAATCGCGTACTTAGCATCGGGCTTATCGGCCTCGTCCATGGAGATGACGAGGCGTTCTCCGGATCCACCCGTGAAGTAGATGTCCTCGTGGTTGTATGGCGCGACGCGCAGAGGCTTGATCACCTTGCCATCGATATGCTTGCCGACGAGTACCCCGAGCGCAGTTGTCTCAAGAGGATTCGGACGTACGGGGGCCGAGTGAGCAACCGAGATCGAGATGAGCGATCCTTCGGGAACGCTGAGGTCGACTTCGGAGAGGTTGAAGATCTTTCGCAGGGTCATGGTTGTGCTTCCTTTCAAATAAAGCCTATAACCCGTGTTAGGGGTTATAGGGTTGAGGGTTCTCAGAGGAGTGATGTCACTCGTCGTCGGAGGAGTCCGAGGACGCACGCAGACCGGCAATGGTCATAGCGCCAAAGAAGATAGCGACGGAGGACAAGGCAGCAACCTTGGCGACCGGGATGCTCTTTTCGGCGACCGACTTAATGCGGTCCGAGAGAGGGGTCTTCGGGGTGGTCTCTTCGAGTTCGTTCGAGTTGGACATGGTGAGTTCCTTTCTTGAGTGGTTAGTTCTCATTAGTATTTGAGTGTTTTTTGCGGAGCTCTTCGACGAGCCCGATCACGGGGTTCTTCTGGCGTTCTGCGATCATCGCGAGAGCGTTAATTGCGGACCATACGGAACACGGCGTCGCGATCGCGACTAGTATTATCAACAAAGTATACATGGTGACTCCTATTTTGACGGTCGAAAGCCTATAACCCGTGTTAGGGGTTATAGGGTTGTGATCAACGATCGAAGGCGTTGTCTAGTGCAACTTTCACAATCGTGTAAGCGCCGATCGCGGGAAGCAGAAACATGACGATAATGGCGTAGACGGGAGCCATCTTCCACTCAAAATCATCGGTCCAGATCGTAATGATCTTCTGATCGATATCAAAAGCGTGGAGAATGGCACCGAACGTGCACCAGAACGGGATGACGGCGATGGCACCAACCAGGAAAGTGATGATGGTAGACATGGTAATGGTCCTTTCAAAGAGGTTGATAGTTCTCATTATTCGCCGCGTAAAATATGCTAGCAAAGCCTATAACCCGTGTTAGGGGTTATAGGGTTGAGGGTTCAGTTTTCTTCAAGGTCGGGGAGGCTCATGGTGAGCTTGAGATCCTTGTTGATGAGCTCCACGCAGAGCTTGCGGAGCATCTGGTTCTTACCGTAGCAGGCGTAGTTGAACGTCTTGCTGTAGAATACAGTGCGTTCAATCCTGCCGAGGTTGTAGAATACAGGTGCTGCAATCGCGAGGGTAGCGGCGGCAACGAAGGAGTAAGCGTACTTCGACATGAGAGTGGTCCTTTCAAAGAGGGTTGATAGTTCTCATTATTCGCCGCGTAAAATATGCTAGCAAAGCCTATAACCCGTGTATGGGTTATAGGGTTGAGGGGATTCAGTCATTGAGGTCGTGATCAATGTCACGCATGAGCGTGTCCAGCACCTCAGCCTTGGTCCCGCCTTCAGCGAGGTCGCGGTATGCGCGGACATACGAGGCGCCCACCTTCTTGATGGTGGTCTCGTAGCGGTCAGCAACATAGGCGAGCCAGATGTTGTAGGCGAAAGAGATGGTGAGGAGGATGAGGACAAAGATGGTCAGAGCGTTGAACATGATGGTTCCTTTCAAAGAGGGTTGATAGTTCTCATTATTAGTTGTGTAAAGTTTGTGTTAGTTTGTGTTAGTTAAAGCCTATAACCCGTGTTAGGGGTTATAGGTGAGAGTAAGATCAGTCGTAGAGGGCGTGCCAGATCTTACGCATGAGGTTATCGAGTGTCTCGGTCGCAGTAGCGTTCGAGTCCATATCATCGAAGACTGCCCAGGTGGACTTCTGGATCTTTTCGATCTGGGTCTTGTATTGGGCAGCCTTCACAATGGAGACGAGGCTAACAATGGCGAGGACGATGGTCAGCGTAGGGAACATGGTGTTTCCTTTCAAAGAGGGTTGATAGTTCTCATTATTCGCCGCGTAAAATATGCTAGCAAAGCCTATAACCCGTGTTAGGGGATATAGGATTGAGTGTTCAATTATCCAGAAATGCCAGGTATCCAGCGACTCCAATCAGGAAGATCGCCCAAATCGGCACAATGAGTGTGCTGAGGAAAGCGAATCCATTGAGAATGGAAATGGCGATGTAAAGCATGGTCGTTCCTTTCAAATAGAAAGTTGAGTAGTTCTCATTATTCTCCGCGTAAAATATACTGTAAGGAAAAAGTCTATAATCCTAGGTTTTAAGATTATAGACTTTCGAGCAGTTCTACTTACGGAACTTCAGCATCGAAAATGCCTTTGAGGCAAGAACGTGTGTCTGCTCGTAGTTGAGGACCGCCATAAGACCGAGCAAGTACACCACTCCGTTGGCAATAGTCTCGGACGAAGGCATAAGCTTCTCTTTAAGGTCAGAGTCCTTAACGAGCTTGTGCAGTCGTTCGAGGTTACCAACAGCAGTGGTGTACTCACTGGTCGACGGGTCCTCTCCACCGAGCCAGTTAAGCACCTCGTTCTCGAGGTCCTCAGGTTCGTAGAGGCGTTCGACGTTAGACATGGTGAGTCCTTTCGTGTAGAGTGGGTAGTACTCACTATGCCGAACGTTTTTCTTACACCTCGGGCTTGGTCACCTTCAGGACGATGGTGTCACCATCCTTAAGGTTCGCAGGCTCAACTGCGAAGTCCGCGTAGACCTCGTCATGCTTGGTCACGACAAAGTTCCCGTGCGTGTCTGGCTCGTAGTTCATGGAGCTGACACCGATTGCAGCTCCGAGGAAAACCCCAAACGCAGTGATCGTGGCGGTCACCTCGTTCGTGTAGGGAACCCCCCACACGATACCAATTGCGTTAACAAACGTAGCCAGAGCCGGGACGACAATCAGCGCGACGCGCTTGAGAATATCGTAGGTCTTGTTGCTCACTTGTTCTTCCCTCCGTCGATGTCATTAGGCAGTATGGGTAGTTCGTCTACTTGTTTAAATACTCGGCGTGCTAGGCCGTTGCCACCCAGTCTTGAGTATATAGCATACTCGGATTCGTATTCCTCATACTCATCCATTGTGACATAACCGCGATCTAGGTAGAAACGACCTTGAGATATAAGCTGGTTCCGCGCAACTTGAAGAAGTAGTTTGTCTTCGGAGTCGTTGCGATCGGTTCTTGTTCTCAGCCACGCCCAAATGCCGGAGCCACCGAGTAGTGCTGTCACTGCCGGATTGGCAAGTTCAGCAAGTTTTGTTAAATCCACTTATCGGTAACCTCCTCACCATTTTCGTAGAATCGATCCGGTTGGATCTTGACTGAATACACGGTTAGGTCACCGCCACTAATAGTTCTCTCGATGACATACCCCGTGAACATAACACCCATGGTAGTTGCCGAGACCGGTCTACCGATGGTTAGGTTGGCAAATCTTTCAGACGGGATTTCATCGATGTCCACAACGACTGACTTGAGCGGTTCGCACCGAATTTCTTCGGTGGTCTGTCCCCACTCGCGATCTTTACCACCGGCCAGTCCAGACTCGTACCTATACATGCCCTTCCAGTCGGTCGTATCTTGCATGTATGCGCGGGTCTCATACCACGTACGAATTCGACCTCGCGATGCCATCTTCCAAAAGCCGTAGTCTTTGGTCTGTTCAATATACCAGTGAGTAGGGGCTGCCGGGAGTCTCCGCGTCAGTCTAGACGTAACCGAATCTAGAGGACCGATGTCATAAATTCTTTGATTTGTATTCAGTGATTTAAAATCTAGCGAAACACTAACGTTGTTAGAGTTATCCCACCTAGGCTTGATGCTAGACGAGAGATACAGCTGATTGTATAGAGCAGCATCGTATGCGTAGTCGTATATACTCTTAGATGGGTCATAAGTCACTGTATAGCTATCGGCACCCGAATCAGTATAGTTTTCCAACCAATATACAAACCATCGGTTCGGGTCTCGATTTATTTCGTTTAAAAATCCTTGCAAGTACAGTGTCGGTTGTATTGTCTCAACCCGCATTTGAGGGTGTAGTGGTCCTGTATGACGACGCTTTAGTGTCTCCCAAACGGAAATACACTGAACCTCACTCATTCCGTTGGAATCGTACGTTATCTCTTCGATCACGAATGGGGTTTGCGTTGCTATAAAACAACACACCACCGTACCCGGGGGGTATGGAAACAGTCCTTTAGATCTGAAAGTTAGCGATGCTGTATATAGCCCCTCTTTAATGAGCATATCGAACACTGGATGGGATGCAAACGTTCCGAACGATTTTCCCGCAAGTACCTGAACTGTAGTTGGCATTGCTACAAACCCTTTCGTACCATGACAAATTCGAATTTCGCATACCCGTTGCCCACATTATCGAGTGCGATCTTCGGTGGTTGCTTTAGTTGTCGCAACCAGGTAGACAGATCTCTAATGTCGAAAGCCGGATATGCGTGATATGACACGCACGCCGCTGCATTTGCATCGTACCCGCCTTCAATACTAAAACGCCTAGTTCCGTCAATTAGACCGTTCATGGTGAACACTCCGGGATTCGTAGTGGAATTACCTTGGAGAGTGGCACCAAAAAAGTCACTCATTGAGTCATTGAAAATCCTGTATTTCTGGTTTCCGATGGCCGGAAGCGACAGCTTTAGTTGTCGAAGGTCGACCGGACCAATATTCGTGGCAATTGTTTGGATCGTCGAAATCGTATCCGATAGCCCTTGGAACCAGTTCTGGTTTCCGAGACCCATATACAGCGTAAACGAGTACCCGTACATGATCGGCAGCTTTGTTGAAATAGTGAATTCGATCGTGGCTGGCGATTCGCTGTAATTGTATTTAAGTTCGCGGATAACGCAGGCCTGAAGAAATGGGTTCACCGGACTGTATGAGATAGTCGGCTTAGTGTATGTCGACGTCTCATTTTGTTTGTAGTTCACCACCGGGACCACCAGAGCCGGATCACTAAGTTCAACTGTGTGGATTCTCGACGATGACAGGTAATCAAGATAATGTCGTGCGGGTCGCTCCGGGATTGGTACAGCGGGAGTCAGACGCATGTTGATGTCGATCTGTTTTTCAGACATCGTAGTAACGGTATTTCCCGTAAAGTTATATTCTCGGTTTGAGCCGAAGGTGCCGTTCAAGATTTGGGCAACCCATCCCCGGTCAACGCGGTTCAGGTTAAAAGGTAGCGTTAAACCGGTGCTTGTGTTTACAACAACCTTCGTGTATGTCATGAGTAGTCACACCCTCTTCATTCTCTCGAGTTGGCGCTCAGTTTGACGGTATAGGTCATTAAGATCGAGCGCCTTTGGTGATTCGTTGTATTGGTTGAAGACCATTGGCTTCTGGTTGTTGCGAAGTTCGTCGCGGAGTGCTCGGATCTCCTGAGCAGTTTGACTGCCATTTTGAACCGAAGTTCCGACAACTGTAGCGCTCAGATCATTCATCGTGAGATCTTGCAGGCCGTTCACCTCTGAGAGGTCGACTGTCGGCTTGATAACCGGATTCCAATCGGTATCCAGGTTAGCCATCGCGTTCACCATGTCATCGCCAAGACCAGACATCGCATCAACTGCGTCAGACTGGTTCTTGTCGATACCCTGCACAATACCCGCGACAATGAACCCTGCCGCAGTCGCGAATACACGCGAAGGCGAATGGATACCAAGAGTACTCTTAAACGAGCTAAGAGCACTCGAGGCGACATTGCGCAGCTTATTGTAAAGAGCTCCAGCAGCGCCAGACACGCCGTTGATAACACCGTTGATGATGTTGCGACCGATGGAACTTGCGTGAGGTGCGAAGGTATTGGCCATACCAGTCAAGCCATTCTTGATGAATCTGATGATGGCCGAGATCAGCTTGTTGACCGCAGCTTGAAGCTCCGGTCCCTTCTGATCGATTGCATCGGCAAATCCATTGATGAACGTAATGACAGCATCCCATGCAGCGTTGATGATGGTCACAGCCTGAGAGGCCATACCATTGATCATCGCCGCGATTAGGTTTGCGCCTGACGCAGCCAGATCAGGGATCTTAGCTGTGATGCCATCAATAAGAGATTGAAGTAGCGTGAGTAGAGCTTCCACCATCAACGGAACGCAGGTCTTAACAGCCTCAATCCATTCCTTCAGCAGGGCCTGATAAGCCTCACTGAACTTAGGAAGGTTATCGACAATCGCCATGACCAGCTGGTACAGAAGATCGATAACGGTATTGAGAACCTCAGGCCAGACATTCCGAAGGGTCTGAAGCATACCCGAAATGAAGATCGTCCAGACCTGTACTAGCTCAGGCATCTTCTGCTTCATGATCTGATACACCTGGCTGATGAACTGCCTAATGGCAACACCCGCCAGGATAATCAGTTCATTCACAGCGGGGATTAGCGCCCGCACCATCGATGCAATAGCGCTACCCATTGCTGGAGCGGAGTTCTCCAACGCCGTGAACATGCCGATTAGAGCAGCTTGAATTGCCGGAGCAGCTGCCGCGAGAATCGCTGCGCCTGCGGCAATACCCGAAGCAATGGCGACAATACCCGCCCCGATGGTCGGACCCGCTAGAGCCACGACCGAGATAAAGGCGGTGAAAGTCGCAACCAGAACTGTAATGGCTGCCACGATACCGATAATGACTAGACCGAGCACGCCGATTGCAACCGCCAGGGCAATTAGACCCGGGGCTGCACCTGCAGCAAGGTACCCCGCCGCGATCAGAATACCGAGTCCGATGCCGATTGCCCATAGACCATTGCTGAGAGCATCCCAGCTAAGTCCAGCGGCATTCGACAGAGCCGATGTGAACATACTTAACGCGAAGCTGAGCAATGTGAGTGCAGCTACACCAGCAATGGCACCCTGAGCAGCGAACGCCACCGCAACAATAGCTGCGACAACGAGAATCAGCTTACCCATCGAGCTGAGAATCTCTCCCCAGCTATGGTTCGCCATCTGTACGATCGCCCCGACTGCGATGTTCATCGCAATTGTAGTCAAGATCAAGGACCCCGCTCCGACGATTGCCGTAGGAGGCATCAGATTCGCGATGGCCACAAGCAGTAGGATTACAGCGGACAAACCGACAATACCCTGGAAGAGTTTTGTCATGTCCATGTAACCCATTACCGCAACTGCAGCTACAAGCATCTGAATCGAGAATGCGAACGAGACCATCATCAACGAAATGGCTGCCATTTTGCCGAGATCGCTAGCGGCCTTGTTCATGAGCAGAACGAAGCCAACCAGAATCCCCATCAAGACACCGACGGCGACAACACCTTGGGCAATCACCTTAATCGGCAACAGTCCGAGCGCAATAATCGGAATCACTAGCATGTTGATCGCGATAGCCATAGCAATCATGGAACCGACACCATTGATCATCGTCTTAGAATCCTTGGCAAGAAGCTTAGCCGCCATTGTCATACCGAGTACCAACACCATGACAGCCCCGATACCCTGCGCAACAGTGCTCAGCTTCATAGATCCAAGAATACCAACCGAGATAGACATCAGTAGAATCGCAACGGACAACGCCATAACAGCGCCAATGACACCTGCAATCTGCATCTTGTTGATCTTCATCTCGCTGATCTGAGTCAGAGCGACGAGAAGGATCTTAGTCAATACGCCGATTGCCACAGCACCCTGAATGAGTCGAGGTGCAGGGATCATCGCGAGAAGGAACAGCGAACCTGCAAGAATACCAACGCTGATCGCAATTTCGCGAAGTGCCTTAGCCTTGATAACTTCCTGCATGGACTTAAGAGCACTCGTCAGCGAATTGAAGACTCCAGAGATCGATTCACCGACCTTTCCGAACTTATCGAACATACCGGAGAACGAATCCGTGGTCTTCGTGAACTGACCTAGCACAGTCTGAAGGGTCCTGAATCCCATGCCAAGACCACCGCCGAGCAAAGCGCCACTCAAGAGATCGGAAATCGACAGGTCCTTGATGCTGGAACCGAGACCAGACCAGAAAGTCTGGATCATCGAACCGGCGTTGTCAAAAGCCTTGCCGACGTTCTTCTTGAATGAGTCGAATGCTTGAGACTCAGATGCAAACTTCTTGATGCTGTCGATACCCTTAGTTAGCCAATCGATGAGATTCGCAATGGCCTCGACGACTGACGAACAGAATTCTACAATGCCTGTAGCCGCAGTGTAGATAGTCCCGCCGACGACACCGAGAGTGTCAAACGCAGCGGAGGCTGCCTTCCCGAAAGTCGACAGTCCGCCAGCAGCACCATTCGCCTCGTCGCCGAACCCGCCAAATATGGACTTGGTCAGATCCCCGAGCTTTCCGAACAGATCGATGATGCCGTTGATCAGAGATCCAAATGGACCAAACGCCTTCATCATGTTCTTGAAACTATCGCCGATGGATGACAGGAATGTGTTGTTGTCGAGATGGTCGCCGATGTGGGCGAAGACATCTCCGAGGGCCTTACCAAAGTCCTTGACCGCCTGCACTTGTGGCGCAAACGTCTTAGCAATGGTATCGCCGGCTCGGCCGAAGGCCTTACCTACCCCGGAGATCGAATCCTTCATCCGCTTGGTTGACTCAGCCCATGCCTCAGCCATCCTAGGTGATGCATCGTCCCAGAACTTCTTGATCCCCTTACCCGCGCTCTCAACCGCACCACCAAGGTGCTTGCCGATGGTTTCGCTGATTGGGAGAATCGAATCCGAGAAAGCCTTAACCTTCTCAGACCACTTGGGTCCGATAGTGTCAGCGAGCTTCGTCATTGTCTCGAGGAAAGACGTGCCGAATCCACCAAAGATGTTCTTGATCTTCTCGAATGGACCGCCTGCTCCCGTTGCGAAACCGAAGATCGCGCCGAAGACATTCGACACCGCATCGCCGAAGGGCTTGAAGACGTTGTACGTTGCCTTCTTGATCGTCTCGATGAATTCGCCGAGTGGTTTGAGCACAGCCTCGATGACAACCTTGAGCCCATCGAAGATCGGCGTGATCGTGACGTCTGCAATAGCGTACATCCAGTCAGCAAGCTTCTGGAACTTGTCGACAATCCAGTCGAGGACCTTGGCGAGGCCTCCCAGGATGTCAGTTCCACCAAGCATCTGACCAAACCAGTCGCTGAAGACGGAGACGATGTCGCCAACCTTCGCCGCGATAAGGACCATCGGCTTGATAAAGATCCCAGCAAGGATCACACCGATCTTGAACGCGACCACGCCAATCTGGACGATTGCTGAGGCGAACCCGATGAGAACCTCAAGAACTGGCGATATCAATTCGCCTGCCATTTTGAAGACCTTGCCAAGGTTGTTGGCGAAGTCGTCAGACATCATCAACCACTGGGAGATCGAATGACGGAAGTAGTACGAGAAATCATACAGAGCCTTGCCGGCGTCTCCCTGGAACGCGCTGAAGAATCCTTCACCGATGGCCTTGAGTGGCTTGGCGATAGCAGTCCAGAGTTCACCGAGACCATACCACCATTCCTCCCAACCACCGAGTTCGTCCCAGCGGTCGAGGATACCCTGAAGCGCATCAAAGAAAGTTCCGATACCTCCATTCACCACGTCAGACACAGCAGTCCACATGGTGCGGGCACGCTCGAAGTCACCGAAGATCGTTCGGAAGATGGAAGCCCATCCCGAGCCTAGTGCTTCAGCAGTTGTGTCGATAAGCTGCGAGAAAGTCTTAACCTTCGTAGCAGCGTCGTTAGCCGTTTCAGCCAACTTCATGATTTCGTCAGCTTGCTGCTCCGTGTAACCGGCGCTTAGCAGCTGTTCGCGAGACAAATCGCCAGTGTACTGGGTCAAAGTCTCGATCATGATCTCGGATGTCAACCATCCGTCCTTAAGCGAATTTCGGAATGAACCGGCCTTATCGATCATCTTGTCGACTTCGACACCGTAGGTTCGTGCAGTACGCTTAAGTGCTTCCTGGAACTGCTCGCCGCCCATACCGGCGTTCACGATAGAGTTCCAGTCTTGAAGTTTTACAGAGCCTGTCGAAAGCGCCTGAGACAGTTGGTACATCGCCGTTGCGGCTTGCTCAGATGTTGAGCCAGACATTGCTGCGACGTTCGACAGACCCTTAATCGCGGCAACCGAATCCTTCAGCCCGACACCCGCAGATGTGAACATACCAATATTGCGTGTCATCTCGGTGAACGAGTAGATGGTCCGGTCCGCGTAAGCGTTCAGTTCGTCTAGAGCTGCGTTGATCGTCGCAGTGGTCTCACCCTTGCTGAACGTGTTAGCCTGAATAGTCTGAACAGCGTTAAGCTGATTCTCGTATTCGCGGAAACCGTCCAAGATGGGTCCGAACGTGAACGAGGAAAGCACCGATCCGCCGGCCATGAGAGCCTTGGATGCGATGTTACCCATGGCCACGGAAGCAGCTCCCGCGAGCATGGAAAAATTAGTCGACGAAATCTTTGCGGCTGCGCCAACATTAGCTGTTGCAGCGGCAGCGGTTGTGGAATTGTTGACAATCGATGTGTTGACGTTCTTAACTCCGTCCGCAATACCACCCATCTGCTTTGAAGCATCTCGGGCTGCCTTACCGACATTGTCGAGACCGTCGGTCGACTGCTTGAAGTTCATTCCGGACTTCAGACGGTCGACATTACGAAGTACTCCGTCGACCCTACTGGTGAATTTAGAATCATCCAGTTCGAGAGAGACGACCTTATTCTCAATACTCTTACCCATTGATGGCCCTCCCAACCATTTGGTCGATTTCGTCGAATATAGGCTTCATCGCAGGGTTGATATAGTCCTTACCCTGAACGTAGCCGCCTTGACGTGTCCCGTGTCCGTATTGCAGAATGATGGCAATAGGGACTTTAGACACGATGTTAGTGTTATACCAAACGATCTTAATGCCTCGCTTGGTCTCCTTGACTTTATACTGCCAAGAAGCAGCAGTCTTCCCGGTACCAACCGGGGTATTGGCCCGGAGGGCCGCCACGCCTCGAGTACCAGCAGTTGCCAGTACGTCACGAAGCTTCTTGTTCTTGACTTGTGTCAACCATTTTGACATGTCAAACTCAGCATCGAACTTCATCTCGATCATGACGGCCCTCCTTTCTTTCAAGACCAGAGCGTGCCGTTAGACAGCTCGTACTGCAAGCATTCCACCGTACGGTAGCCTGCGACACCGTCGACCTCGAGGTCATGTCCACGGTTCTTGAGGTGCTGCTGAAGAGCAGAGATCGTATCGGGACCGACGATACCATCAACCTCGACACCTAGCTTCTGCTGAAGCGCCTCGATAACCTGAGAACCCTCAGGATCCTCTTCAGTCTCCCAGCCGGTACCAGCTCGAGTAACAACGTCCTCAACATCGGGATCCTGGCCGGATATGATACCGTCGGCAGGAGTGCCGAGCGAAGCCTGGAGAGCGTATGTAGTCGCACGACCCCACCAAGCGTCGGTCATCGAGTTGGTGCCCTCGGACGAATCCTCGGTCTCTTCGTCAGACCACTTCGGACGGAGCACGCAGTCGATACCCCAGCTGCGCTGACGACGGTAAACACCGTTACCAGCAGACTGAGAACCGGCGTTTGAGGAGCTCGTATTGCCTTCGATCGTCTGGAGCCAGCCGTCGCCGAGATTTGCCTCGACGATACCGACGTGGTCGGTCAGGCCGTCCTGATCCCAATCGAAAAGAACAACGTCTCCTCGCTGGGCGTCCTCAACGGAGACCTTCTCCATTCGGTTCTTTGTGACATCCGTGTTGTAAGAGAATCCGCCGATGGCGTCGATTTCACCAGCCATGTCAAAACACATGCTGACAAATGCCATACACCACCAAACAGACTCAGAAGGGCCGGCCAGCCAAGGCTGATCCATCTTGTCTGCGAGCCAACGACCCGCCTCCGAACCGGGTTCGGGGTCATCGGGAGCGTAGTACCCGATGCGATATGCGGCATGGTTCAGAACTTCATCAATCTTGCTCAAGATCGTGCCCCCTCGAAGATCGCGCGGTCAGTATCCTCGTGCGGATCGGGTCCGGCGGGACGCTGAGCGTCAGCTGGAATGTCAATCATCCTCTACTCCCTGTTCTAGCCCTACGGGCTTGATTCATGGCTGCACGCTGGGCAGCTGAGGCCCGTGCATCCGGCTTTGCATTGTTCTGTTTAGCTGCGGCGAGACGAATCAGCGTCAATAGCCGATTCAAGTTCCACTTGTCACACTCAAACGGGATACCCAGCTGAGACATATACCAGTAGATAAGTTCACTGGTCATGGTATCACGCGGACCACCGTTTGAAGGCTGGTTCCATAGAACCGTCGCAGTTGCATTGTCAGACAGATAATCTGCTATTTTGACTTGAACCGATTGGTCAAGCCTTTTGATGAAATCCCGGGGGAGGGGTTTGTCTGACATACAACGGAGGTAGTACACCAACTCTTCACCAGTCTGTGGTGGGGTTTCCAGGAACGACCGCTTATAGACCGATTCCCACTCAGCCACCGCGGACAGAGTATGTGTAAGAGTGATGGTATACGGCTCCATCGTAATGAACGTGTTTGTGCGTTCATCAAACCGCTCCTCCCCCGGGAAATCAAGCTCTAGCGAGATCACGCCAGCAGGGTGCGAATCTCGTTGGGCATGACGAGCGTGGGTGTACCGGTGCCGCCAGCGGCGACACCATACAACTTGTCTGCGATCTTCTTATACTTCGCGGCTTCCAGCTTCGACGAATCGATCGTAATAACCGAAACCGGCTGGAACCCCTCCACCTGGACAGGAATGGTGCTGCACTCCCAAGAGAACGAGATCGCCTCGGGGCTGTCAGAGACCGTATTGTACGCACGCTCGGACGGAGCTGCCGTGGCGCCGTAGATGATGTGGAGCAGTTCGCCAAACGCGTCACCCCGGGTGTCGTTACCCAGTCGCGTGCAGTAGCTGAACGCGAATCGCGTGCGCTGCTGCTGACTGATATTAACACCCTTAACCAGCTGAGCGGTGCCATCGCAGGTGGCGAACTCATCTGGGTAGGTGTAGGCTTCAATCGTGAACTTGAACGACGGAGCCGACATCAGGGTAAGGTACTTGAGGTTGTCAGCATAAATATCCGACGCCTCGTCACCCTCGGGCGTTTCGGTAACAGTCTTAAGACCGTTCCAAGCGACACCAGTACCGTATCGGTTCTGTGCAGTGTCGAATGGGAACAGAACGCCCTTACTGACACCAGTGTGATAGAAATGGGAGCCCTCTTCGTCCCACTTGATCTGTGGCATAGGATACCCTCCTTAAAGGTAAACCGTGAAGACGAAATGGTTCATTCCGTCCGAGATATATGTCGTATCCAAAGACGAATACGGGATCTTGAGGATTTCGTCGATCACGTCTGGCTCTGGATCCTTGGTGATGAGAGTGACCGAATATTCCTTAGCACCTTTGTAAGGCACATCGGAAGCATGGTCAATTTCTATCTTCGACAAGTGGAAGACGACCGCCGGGTATCCGATCTTCAGGTTCTCTGGAGGCTGGAAATATACCCGGTTATGTTGTACCGCTTGTTGAAGCATGTGTAGAAGGTCTTTATACGTGCGCATACAGACCGCCTAGATTGATAGTCAGCCTTGGATAGTTCACGCCGATGGACTGTACCTCCCATTTTGAACCCTTCCATACCACGTATTTCAGAGTCTCGAGGTATGTCTTGATCTTGGTGTTCATCAAGATGCTGATCTCGTTGGTGAGGCGGAGGTTGGTGTTGGCAGAAGACGAGTTGTCGTTCCTGACATAGAGACTACGGATAGTCCCCTTAGCTGGAAGCTCAACAATGTTCTCGAGCCAAACACCTTCCTCCGTCTCCTGAGTTATCACAAAGCCCAGCTTGCCGCTGAAGCGTGACATTGAATCAGGCCTTCTTGCGCGAGATCGTCAGGGCCGAGTACGGTGCCGTCAGAGAGCCCGAAAGACGGGTCTCCATCAGGTACTTGTACTGGTTGAAGTCGATGTCGAAGGACTCGGCCATACCGAGCTCAGCACCGGCATTCGAACCAATGGTGTAGTCGCGCAGGTCGACCACGATAGCCAGAAGCTCGTGGTTGACACCCTTAATCTCGTGCTCCAGGCCCTCGAACTGAGGAATGGTCACGATCTTGGAGACACCAAGTGCACCCGCGAGGGACGCCTCGGTCTCGTACAGACGACGACCATTCTTGTCCTTCAGGAGAAGCATCTTGACCAAGCGCTTCTTCGCAATGAAGAGCGTCGGAGCGCCGGAGCCCTCAAGCTCGGCCGATGCCAGGACGATGTCATCCACAAGAGTCTCATCCGTGGTGTTGGATTCGAGCGACTTGTGAATCGCATAAAGGTCGTTCTCCTTCAGGATAGGACGGATGGCCTCATCATCGACACGGTCGGGATCGGTGATCTGTCGACCATCGCCAATGAGGATGGCACGAGCGATTTCCTCGTTGAGCTTACCCTTCATCTCGTTCTTGAGCCAAGAAACGACATTGAAGTCTGTAATATCGACAATGTCGTCACGATCGAGCTTCTGCTTCTTGTAGATGGTCGTCGGGGACGTGGTTCGGGTCAGAAGCTTGATGACCTCTTCGGTCTTCTTCTGCGCCTTCTTGGCGTAACCCTTGGCTCGGGCCTTATCATCGCGGATATCCGCAAAGACAGACTTGATACGAGCGAACGGGGAGTGCTTCGTACCGTTCATGACGACGGAAACCCAGGACTGATCGCGGTCGAGGAAAGTAGGCTCATCTGTAACCGACTTGGCGTCGGGGAACAGATAGCCGATATTGTCGATACCGTAATCGCCGTGCTTCAGTTCGTCGAGCAGAGTGGCGTTGTTTCGCTTGGCCGCCTCAACCAGTTCGGCGAAAGCTGCGTGAGACAGCGTGTTCTCGGGGGTCTTATCGCCCTCAAAGACATTGTGCTTCATATCTTCCTCAGTTTCTTCGTTGGTCTCTTCGGAGTCTTCAGACTCCCCATCGATGGCTGCAGCAATGAGGTAATTGACGGCCTCAAGCTGCTCTTCGGTGAGTGTGGAAAGGATCTCACCGATGGTCTTGTCCTCATCGGAGGACTCATCTTCGGAGTCCGATTCCTCGGAGCCCTCGAAGTCTTCGTGCGTCACGTCACCATCACCCATTTTGATGATCGCAGAGTAGCCCTCACCATCGGAGTGAGACATTGTGACGTTCTCGATTGTCGCCTTTGGGTTAGCGCCCTTGAGGACGAGCGACACCTCGACGATGTTGCCGTGCTGGACAACATTGCCGTTCTGCTTGAGGTTGTTCGCGAAGATCGACATGGCAGTAACATCGCCATGCTCAATAAGTTCGCGAGCGTGTTCAGCCTGCTGGGATCCGTTGAAGAATCCATAAGCGTAAACACCCTCAGGCTTCTTCTCGAGCTGGGCATGCCCGAGAACATTAGTCACGTTGTCGTGACCATGCTGCCAAACGAGAGGCACGACAGCCCCATCGTTCTGTTCAAATGCGTGATGAGAGATAACTCGCCCATCAGAGCACTTGATGCCTGCGACGGTTGCCCACCCGTCGAAGTCGGCGACGTCATTAGGCGCTGCCATTTTGAACCTCCTGGTCGTTGTTTGACCGTTGATCCGCGTTTGCGGATGATGTATACGGATTGGCCAACTGATCCGCCTTGGGATCTGTGGACTGCGGCAAGCCGATAATCGAGCGAATCTCATTCGGCGTCATAACCTGGTTGGTGATGAACGTCTGAGCCATCGATGCGATACTATCGAGCGAGGTTGCCGCGAATGGATCCCTCACATAGATGATTCGCTGACCCTGAGATCGAGCAGTCTTGGTCAAGAAGACCATGGTTGCCGACTTCGTGATTGTATCGAGAATCGGCTTGACCGTACGGTTGTAGTAAGACAGATTTGTCTCGGCATCAGCGGTACCGTTGAACACGCTCTCTGTAAAACCAAGAGCATTGTAAAGTTGCTCTGAAAGGTACTTGACCTGATCGAGAAGATTGTTCTCAACCGGACGGTTAAGCTGTGTGATCTTCTCGGCTCCATCTACATACGCAACGCCAATCTCCGAATTTCGAAGCTGCTGTTCGATCGCCTCACGTCGAGTCTCGGCTTGCTGCTGTCGCAGTTCGCCTCGAACGGAATACGGGAGTTGGATGATCAGATCCAGCTTCTTACCGAGTGCCGAATTATCGATTGCATCAAGTGCATCAAGCTTTCGAGCAAGTCGGTTGGCCAACGAGTTGTTTGCGGCGGTGACATCGTAGAGTGGCGAATACACAATCGCAGCAGAATTCTTCGAGATACGGATCGTTTCTCGATTACCGGTGCGATCGTTGTACAGATTGACATCCACGGAATCGGTATACCAACTTTCAATTCGTCCAACTCGGAGAGAAAGGACATCGAAAGAGCCTTCCTCGTTCAGAGCGGTGTCAGTATCGACCGGAACAAGAGCCGCGCTTCCAGTTTCCAGCATTGTGTAAACTAATTCATAGATAAGCGCGTTAGAAGTCTGATCGATGTTCGCCATGAGAGACAAACACTCGTTCAGATTTGAATCCTTCTCGCTGTCATATCTACCATTTTGATCTACCTTTACATGCCGGATCGGTGTGTTTGACACGTCGAGCGCAATCTTGTTGTATAGTGTCTGGACCAAATTCGTCGTTCCGATAGATCGATAACTTGGTCGGTATTCGCTATAGTTGCTCCGAGCGTATCGCTCAGGGTGGTCGTGCATAAACACATTCCACGCCCGAGTCAATCGGGACATTATACCCATGTACCCTCCTCTCTATTAGCTGAAGTCATCTAGCTGGTTCTTGTATGCAACCCATGCATCCATGAGCGCCGCAACGCTGTCGATCTTGAGATCCATTCGTTTCTTCAAGATCTTTCGGTTTCCGTTAGTGTCTTCAAGGGTGATGGTGTTACCCATTGCCCATGAGAATAGCTCTTGATCAAAGATGAGTCTTCGGTCTTCAGCCAAGCTCTTGAGTTCGCCAAGCGGAACCGACTCAGTCCGTGCACCCTGAATGACTTTGTGGATGCCATACGGCCCGTTGTCCGTTGTCCATCTCTCAACGAACTCTCTGGCGTTATATGGATCGTATCCGAACGCTCGAACGTCGTATTCAGATCTCAATATGTATTCGTCGAGATCCATATAGACTTCGATCATGTCTAGGATTGTTCCGTCCATGACTTGGAGCGATCCTTCTCGGATGAATGACTCATACTTGGCGCGTCCGGCAGCCGGAAGCTTATCGAAAGTGCGAGTAGTAATGTACGCTCTCGTCTTAACCCCGAAATCACCTGTGGGTAACGGGAACAAGAATGTGAACGCACAGAAGTCATCACCCTGAGAAAGGTCCGCACCCATGGCACATGGCATTTGCCAGAACTCTCGCGGATTGTGGGGGATAGTCTCTTCGTACTTGAAGAAGTAGGTATATCCCTCACAAGGGATTCCGAATCGCTTCGCCAGAATGTCGTTCCTTGCTGAAGGAACGTTTTCTGCCCTAGCAACATCTCGTTGGTATGTGTCATAAGACACAGTCTTCCCGAGATTGGGCTGGGCCTTAATCCACATGTTTGGATCCCCGACCTCAGCTACGTCATCCAATCGATAATACCAGATCGACGTGTGTGGATCATAGTACTCGCCTTTAAGGATCGAAAGTAATTCCATTTTGATGGAATCGCCGACGCCGTTTCGGACAGTACCCTCGGATGAGACTGCAACGATGACCCAGTCGTTGAGTTTCGACGCACCCTGCTCGAGAGCAGAGATGACGTTCTGACGGACATCACCAGATAGCCATTCATCAATTGTATTCACCTTAGAACGCAAGCCCTGAAGTTTGTCCACGTTCATTGGACGAACCTCAAGAAGTGAATTCGTCGAGAAGTTCTCGATACCCTTCTTAGTCGGACAGAGTAGAGATCGGTTGGCCTTGGCTCCGACGGTCGCGTGGACCGTGCCGGCTGACAGGAACTTGAACAGAGGTCCCCGACTGCGTGTAATTGCAGTCTTAAACGGGGACAGTGTCTCCTCAGCCTGCGGCATTGTTGGTGCTGTTGCGATTTGATGAGTGGTGGTCGGGTCAATAGTCAGGAAGTATGCGTGGATGAAAGCCATATACATGGACTTTGCCGCGCCACGAGCGACGATCAGGTATTGCTTGTTGACCAAGCGCCTCTTGACGTCGACCTGGACATATCGACCGTTGTGACCAGTCTCATCGGGAATGAACTTCGTCACTTTTTCGTAGTAGAACCACGAAAGGAGTGATTCAGCCCATAACTTGAAGGAATCAAGAAGTGTTAGATCACTACCATCGACAAGGGTCATCTCGTTTTCGCAGAAAGCGATGAATCCGTCGATGGCTCCATCATCGTAATAGTACCTTGGGTTAGCGATCAAGTCATCAATCCGGTTCATCTCCATCTCAATTGTGTGAGAGACTGGGATTTCGCCAGATAGAACTTTTTCTCGGAACTGGGCGTAGTATTTAGGTGTAGCGGTGTTCGATAGCACCATACCTAATTCTTATCCTTCTTCTTGTCTTTCGAAGAGGTGGCGTTCTTCAGGATTGCGTCGAGGTTGAACGAGTTCTTAGCCATCGCAGCAACACCCTCATACTCCGTACCCTTAAGCTTGGAATCGAGTGCCGCCGTGAGTATGTCCGTTGCCGTTCGAGCTGCATACTTTGTCAGGTTCTTGCGAGCCTCGTCGACGAAGAGGTCAGCCGTCTTAGCAAGAGCACTCCTATTTTGACTCTCGTACTCCTTGAGCTTCTGCTTGAGTTCGTAATTCTGCTTCTCAAGATTGAGCCGCTTGTTCTGCTCAATGAGATCCGTTGAAGAGAGGTGTCGAGGTGCTTCCTTCCGTAGGGCGTTTGAAATACCACCCTTGGGAATTCGCTGCTTCTCGAGTTCCTTCTGCTTCTTCTCGGCTTCCTTAGCAGCCTTCTTCTCGTCGGCGATTCGCTTCTTCTCAGCGCGCTCTGCTTCCTTCTGCTTCTTCTTGCGCTCGGCTTCCGCCTTTCGCGCGTCTCGAAGCTTCTGGTTCTCGAGCTTCTTGCGGGCACGCTCAGCAGCAGCCTTGGCTCGTGCAGCCTTGTTCTCAGCATGTTTCTGGGAAGCGGCCTTAGCACCCTTCTTAAGTGCGGAAGCGGCCTTCTTAGCTCCACGGGCTGCGGCCTTAGCCGCCTTCTTGAGTTCGGACTCGTTCTTCTTGTGTTCCTTCTCGGCGGCCTTCTCAGCCTTGGCTCGTTCCTTTCGGAACGCCTCAGCGTTGACAGCTTCGCCGATCTTCTTCTTCTCCTCACCGGACCGAAGGCCGACTCCGCCGGAGCTTTCCGTCTTCTTACGGACGCCCCACTTCATACCGAGGACGCCATAGTGAGACAGAGTTTCTTCGCTCATGGTTTTCTCCCATCATTGAATGGTCAGTCGCCACTCCGCCTCTTTCTGCAAAGCCTCGACTGCCTTGATGGCGAAAGAGGTCTGCGGCGGATCAAACATCAGTCGAACTGAGAAGTTCACATACTGACGTAGGATCCGTCCAAGAGTCGTAGCGGGATAATCTGCCTCGGACGATAGGTCGCCAACTTCATGGTTTAGTTGAGTCGCAGTAGCCAAAGCATTGTCGATGGCGTCCTTGACTTCGCTGTCGAATGAAGTGTCATCCTCCATCAACCCGAGGTAGGTCTTTGTGTCATATAGAATCGACATTTAGCCTCCTACCATAGTTTTGTATCGCCGGGTGATCTCGGATCGAAGTCGTCGAGAGCCAATGCCTTGGTTCCGTAGTGGATTGCATTATGAGTATCTCGACTAACGCATATGAGGTTATTGGTGTCCCACATGCATGGATCGAAATTCTCACACTGCCTCGGGGTAAGCGGGTTAATATGATGCACAACAATGCCGTCATGAATCTCATAACCCTCAAGACCGAGATCGCATCCAAGATCTCTTGCGATAACTTGGGTGCGAGCCTCTCGCCAAATATCGCTTTGGTAGAAATTCTGATTTAGCCACCTGGATCCGCCGAATGTCTCGCCGAAAAATGCTCCATCGAGTGAGAGATACTCGAGACGTTCTTCGAATGTGTGTAGGTGGCTGAGTTCGTCATAACTCCGCATCTGAATCTCCAGAATATACCTTGAAAGCAGCCAGTGCTTCGGATACCAGTTCCTCGGTACGGGCTGCAGACTCAAGCGCTGAAACCTTGGCTCGAGCAAGAGTCGTGTCTGCCTCAAGGCGAGCCTGCTCAAGTCTTTCTCGACTGGAGCCCAGCTTAAGGAAATGAATGATCATCGAATTGCTCGCAGTACCGTCCAGAATCTGCTGTGTCGCAAGTTCCATGGCTGCACCGATCGCTAATCGCTCAGCTTCCTCGGGAGTCCGAGGAGTTTTGGTCTTCTTTTTGACCATCGCGCGTCCTTTCTTATACTTCGATCTGAGTTTTCGCCCGCCCCAGCCCATGCCCGGAAAGGAGCAAGAAACAGGCATGGAGAACTAAGAGGCCGGGGCAGGCCAAAACCCAAATCGAAATATACCCCCGCAGTTTTTTGAAGG
>ENA-UEQW01000623-UEQW01000623.1-human-gut-metagenome-genome-assembly--contig:-NODE-623-length-33017-cov-14.820522_pt1 | contig 33017 bp, 26 predicted proteins | sample MGYA00242947_ERZ507947 | MGnify/ENA primary metagenome ERZ507947 (study PRJEB26167, sample SAMN06115421) | human gut metagenome | host: Homo sapiens | place: China:Guizhou | collected 2015-03-17... | reverse complement strand
AGGAAAAATCCTGCGGCTTTTCTGCATTTCCGGACAGCGGGCGGAACGCCCGGCGATCAGTAGGTCTGCTCGATATTCCAGACGAAGGCCCGCGAGCCCTGCAGTTTGGTGGCGGCGTCCATTTCACGGAAGGCCGCCATCAGCGGCGCGACCTTTTCGTCGTCGACGATCGCCATGATCGAAGCATTCATCGACGGCCACGCATGCGTGCCGTAATGCGGTTCGCCGTCGACGGAGCCGCGGCCCTCGGTCAGCGCCCAGCGGGTGAAGCCGCGGATGCCCTGCTCGTCGAGGATGGCGTTCACACGGTCGGTAAGCGCCTGATTATAGGATAAGAATACTGCTTTCATAATCGTTTTACCTTAATTAATGCACACTCGCCTGATGTTCGGCCGACAGACGGGCCAGTTTCTCCTTCTCCTTGCGCTGGGAACGGTTCACGAATACCGAATAGAGCGCAGGAATGATAAACAGCGTCAGCAGGGTCGAACAGGTCAGACCGCCGATCACGGCGATACCCATCGGCTGCCACGTCTCCGAGCCTGCGCCCGTACCGATCGCCAGCGGCAGCATGCCCAGAATAGTCGTGAACGAGGTCATCAGCACGGGACGCAGACGGCTCTTGCCGCCGGCGATCACGGCGTCGAAGACGCCCGAACCGCGCTCGACCAGCAGGTTCATGTAGTCCACCATCACGATACCGTTCTTGGTCACGATACCCACCAGCATGATGGCGCCGATCAGGGCGATGAGCGACAGTGGCGTGGAAGTCATCCACAGCGCGAGGAACACGCCCGTGAAGGCGAACGGAATGGTGAACATGATGATGAACGGGAACTTGAGCGACTCGAACTGCGTGGCCATCACGATATACACCAGAATGACGATCAGGATGAGCAGCGTTCCCAGGTCGCCGAAGGCGTCGCCCTGATCCTCGACCGTACCGCCCACTTCGAGGTCCACGCCGTCGGGCGCGGGATAGTCGGCGAGGAGCTTTTCGACCTCGGCCACCACGTCGCCCAGCGCGACGCCGGCCCCGAGGGTCGACTGGACCGAAATGACGCGCTGACGGTTCTCGCGCTCGATCATCGGCGCGGCGTACTCCTCCTCGACGGTTCCCACCTCCTTGAGCTTCACGGGGCGGCCCTGCGCGTTGTAGAGCGTGATGTTCTCGACATCCTCGATGCGGTTGCGGAACGGCTCGGCATAACGCACGATGATGTCGTACTCGTCGCCGTCCTCGCGGTATTTCGAGGCCACGAGGCCGTCGATGCGGTTGCGCACGGCCTGCGACGCCGTGGCGCTGCTGATGCCGTAGTACGACAGCCGGTCGCGGTCGAAGACCACGTTGTACTCGGGACGCAGGTCGTCGCGCGAAAGTTTCACGTCGCGAACGCCCTCCAGACGGCGCATCTTCTCCTTCAGGTCGTTGGCAACGGCGTTCGTCACGTCCATGTCATAACCGAAGACCTTGACGTTGACCGTCGCCGAACCGCTCATGCTGCCCGACTGTCCGCCGGGAGTGACCGTGTACTGGCGGATCTCGGGAATCCGGTCGAGATCACCGCGCAGCAGGTCGGAGATGACGTAGATCGACCGATCGCGCTCCTCCACGCCGGTCAGGCGCACGTTGTAGTTGATGATGTGCGAACCGGTGGTCTGCATCGCCGCGAAGGCGTTGTCCGACGAGTTGGCGCCGGCCGACGCCGAGACGAGCACGATCTCGGGGTATTTCGCATAGATGATGCTGTCGATCTGCCGGGCGATGCGCGCCGTGTAGTCGACGCCGACGTTCTGCTCCAGCTCGACCATGGCCGAAATGCGGCCGTTGTCCGAGGGCGGGAAGAACTCGGTGGGAACCCGCGTCAGCAGCCCCAGCGACACGACGAAGACCGACATCATCGAGAAGAAGGTGATCCGGCGGTGGCGTACGACCCAGTCGAGCGAACGGGCGTAGGCGTCGTCGAGCCATTCGAGCGCCCGGTCGATCGGCTTGTAGATCACGCCGAGGCCCTTGTAGTCGTGCTGGCCGCCTTCGAGTTTCAAGAGGTAAGCCGACATCATCGGGGTCAGCGAAATGGCCGCCGTAGTCGAAACGCAGACCACGATCGTCACGATCCAGCCCAGCTCGCGGAACAGGATGCCCGCCATGCCCGGGACCATCGTCAGCGGCAGGAACACCGCGACGACCACCAATGTCGTGGCGATGACCGACAGCCACACCTCGTTGGTGGCGTAGATGGCGGCCTCCTTCGGGTTCGAGCCGCGCTCGATATGCGTCGTAATGTTCTCCAGAACCACGATGGCGTCGTCGACCACCATACCGATGGCGATGGAGAGCGACGAGAGCGAGATGATGTTCAGCGTGGAGCCGGTGGCGAAGAGGTAGATGAACGAACAGATCAGCGACACGGGGATCGTCATACAGATGATCAGCGTCGCGCGCCAGCGTCCGAGGAAGGCCATCACCACCAGCACGACGAAGATGAAGGCGTAGAGAATGGTCTCCGAGAGCGACCCGATGGCGTCGGTGATCTCCTGCGAGCCTTCGAAAATCAGCTCCATCTTGACATCCTTCGGGAGGGTTTTCTGAATCTCCGGCAGGCGCGACTGGATTTCGTGGACGATATTCACGGTGTTGGCGCCCGACTGTTTCTGGAACATCACGCGCACGCCCCGCTGGCCGTTGACGCGCTCGTCCATCGTGGCTTTTTCGAGCGTATCGCGGATCTGGGCCACGTCCGAAAGTCTCACCGTGCGGCCCCCGGCGTTCGACACCACGACCTTGCGCATCTCGTCCGAGAGTTTGAACTCGCCGTCGGCCTTGATGTTGAAGGTGTTGTTGCCCACGTCGATCGTGCCGCTGGGGATGTTGACGTTCTCGGCGGCGATGATCTGCCCCAGCTGCTCGACCGTGAGGTTGTAGGCCTCCAGTTTGGCGGGGTCGACGTTGACCTGCACCTCGCGTTCGGGTGCGCCGATGATCGACACGGCGCCCACGCCGTCGACGCGGTTGAGCACGTTGACCAGCTTGTCATCGAGAATCTTGTTCAGCGCCGGATAGCTCTCCTCGGCCGTGACGGCAAGCATCATCACGGGGATCATCGAGGTCGAGAACTTGAAGATCGTCGGATAGTCGATGTCGTCGGGCAGCTGCGACTGCACGCGCGACACCACGTCGCGGATTTCGTTGGCCCCTTCGTTCAGGTCGGAGCCGTATTCGAACTCGACGGTGATCATCGAGACGTTGTCCTGCGACTTGGAGGTCAGTTTCTTGAGGTTGCTCACCGTGTTGAGGTTGTCCTCCAGCACACGGGTGATGTTGGTCTCGATGTCGGCGGCGTTGGCGCCCGGATACATCGTGATCACCGAGATCTGGGGTATCTCGATCTCGGGATACTGGTCTACGGCCAGGTTCATCAGCGAGAAGAGTCCGAAGACCATCACGCCGACGAACAGCAGGATCGTTGAGATCGGTTTGCGGACCGCGCTTTCGTAAATTTTCATTGGAAAGGGGCTGTTTTAGTCTTTTTTAATATCCACTTTGGCCCCGTCGAAAAGTTTCGACAACGCCGTGACGGCCACCGGCTCGCCCGCTTCGATCCCCGAGAGGATGTCCACGCGGTCGCCGACCTGGCGTCCCACCTTGACCGAGCGGCGCTCGGCAACCGAGTCGCCGACGATGACGTAGAGGTAACGCTCGGCCGAGCCGACCTGCTTCTGCACGGCCACGTCGGGAACCATCACGCCCTCCTTGCTGCCCATGTCGAAGGTCGTTCGGGCGTACATGCCCGGGCGCAGCGTGCGTTTGGCGTTGGGGACCTTGACCTCGACCTTGAAGGTGCGGGTCGTGGGGTCGAGCGCCGGATAGATCAGCGACACCGTGCCCGTGAACTCCTCGTCGGGGAAGATGTCGACGGCCAGCTTCACCGGCATGCCCACCTTCACGTTGGGGAAGTACTGCTCCGAAATGTTGGCGACGACCTTCAGCGGGTCGATCTGCATGATGTGCAGGATCGGCTGCTGGGCGAACAGGTCGCCGGACTCGTAGTTGCGGGCCGTGACGACGCCCGAAATGGGCGAACGCACCTCGATGTTCTTCTTGAGGTTGGCGACCACCTCGCGCTGCACGTCCAGCTGGGCCTTGGCCTGCTCGATCTGCTGGGTCGAAATGCCTCCGGCCTCGTAGACCGGCAGCAGGCGGTTGTAGTCGTCCTCGACGGTCTTCAGCTGCACCAGCTGCTGGGTGTACTGCGTGGGATCGAGCGTCACGACGAGCTGCCCCTCGCGCACCGGATCGCCCACCTCGACGTAAATCCTGTCGATGTGCACGCCCGAAGCCGCCGGAGTGATGTCGTTCTCCTTGTAAGGCTCGATCTCGGAGGTGAAGACCTCCGTAAGCTGCACCGAAGCCTCTTCGGCAACGGCGCTTTTGGTCAGCACGCCTTTGTCTTCCGCAACGGCGGTCACGCCTTTCTTACCCGTGCAGCCGGCGAAAAAGACGGCGGCGATGCACAAAATCACGATTTTTTTCATACGTTCTTTATCCTGTTTTTTATTTATTTCCGTGTTCGCGGCCGACGATGCGGTCGTACTCGGCCTTGGCCGAAAGGTAATCGTAGATCGCCTGCGAGAAGTTCAGCTGCGCCTGCGTCTGCGAGAGCTGCGCGCTGTTGAGTTCGAGGATCGTCCCCGCGCCCGCCCGGTAACGGGTGTCGGAGATCTTGTAGGCCTTGCGGGCCTGCTCGACGGTCAGCTCCTGGGCGTACATCGTCTCGCGGGCGGTCAGCAGGTCGTTCAGCGCCGAGCGCACCTGCACGTCGATCTGCTGCCGGGCGTAGCTGCGCTGGAGCGACAGCTGCGAAATCTGGTTTTTCAGCTCGCGCGACTTGTTCATCTTCGTCAGGCCCGAAAAGATGGGAACCGACAGTTGCAGGCCGACCGAAATCGGATGGGTCCAGAAATACCGGGAATCGTCCGTCGCGGCGGCGCCGCCGAAATTGAAAGGCTCCATGTCGTTACCCGTATAGGAGGCCGACCCGAAGGCTGCGAGCGTCGGCATGCGTCCCGCATTGGCCGCCTTGAGCGAACGCCGGAGAACCTCCTCCTGCAATTCGAGCGAGCGCAGGTCGGAGTTGTCCGTCACGTCGGTGGTCAGCCCGTCCGTCCCGGCCAGCACGTCGTCGCGCAGGGCGTCCAGCTCGCCCACCACCTCGATCTCCACGTCCTCGGGAATCGAGAGGTACATCTTGAGCATCAGCTTGGCCAGCTTGATCGAATTCTCGGTCTGGAGGATCGTGGGCTTGAGGTTGCTCAACTGCACCTGCGCGGTCAGCAGGTCGTATTCCGAGGCCAGCCCGTGCTTGTACTGCACCTGCGTATCGTCGACCGTGCGCTGCACCGTGGCCTCCGACTCGCGGAGCACCGCGAGCGACTGCTCGGCGAGCAGGATGTTGTAAAAGGCCTTCTTCACCTCGGCCGTCAGGTCGATGCGCGAGGCGCGTGCGGCCTCCACGGCCGTGGCCATCTGCGCGTCGTTCATCTTCAGCGTGCGGTAGACCGACGGCGCGAAGAGCGGCAGCGACAGGTCGCCCTGCACGGCGAAGGTGTTATCGGCTCCGAACGAAATGCCGCCGCGCATCTCGGACTTCACGATCGAACGGGTGTAGCTGCCCGACGCCGAAATCTGCGGCAGCAGGTTGCCCCACGTCTGGCGCTTCACGTAGTCGTAACGCTGCACCTCCATCTCCGCGACCTTGACGGTCGGGTTTTCGCTCAAGGCGAGATCCAGCGCCTGGGGAAGCGTCAGCCGCATCTGCGCCGAAGCGCCGGCGACGCCCGCCGCCCAAAAGGCGATGATCAAAAAAAGTCGTTTCATCATTATTCGGTAAAATTATGTTGTCATTATCATTTATGCGGACGAACGGAACGGACGGATATTTCAGTCCCCGCCCCCTTCGCGCCGGCTATTGCATCCGGTGAACGGCTTTGGCAGGCTCGTAGCGTTTCAGGTAGTCGTCGACGAGCAGCAGCCCCTTGGTCGTGGAGATGCCGCGGAAAAAATTGCTGATGATCTGCACGAACGCCTCGCGCTCGGTCATGCCCGCGGGCAGAATGAGGTCCTTGCGCACGGTGATGGCCGAAGCCGTGTAGTAAAGCACCGAAATGGCCAGATCGAGATTGATCGTGTCGACGAACAGCCCGTCGGCAATCCCCTTTTCCAGCATCTCCTGCAGGTCGCGGCGGCTCTTGGCGGTGCCTTCGCGCGTCATCTTGTCGTGCACCGCCGGGTAAAACTTGCGCAGGTTGTTCAGCAGCCGCTGGATGACTTCGGCGTTGTCCATCACGCCGCCCAGCACCATGAACATCGCTTCGAGCACGTTGCGCGCATGAGCGCACACCGCGGCGCGCTCGATGCGTTTCTTTTCGAAATAGCGGTCCATCGCCAGGTAGAGCAGCCCCTCCTTGTCGCCGAACAATTCGTAGAGCGTCCGTTTCGAGACCCCCAGCTGCTGCGCGATGTCGTCCATGCGCACCGACTTGATGCCCTGCGAGACGAACATGTGCATCGCCTGTTCTATGATTCGTTCCTTCTGATCCATGATCCAATCCGATTGATACGGATGCAAATATACGTGCCAAAACTTATAAAACAAAAAAAGTTTTCTGTTTTTCCCGGTTTTCTGACGAAAACAACAAAAAAGGAGCCTATCAGGACTCCTTCATGCAAAATCGGACGCGGGAAATCGCCCTTCGGCGGGCAGACCGCACGGTGCTTCGGGGATCATGCGGCGGCCGTCCGCATAACGAGCATGCCAGCGCAGACCGGAGCAAAAAAGCCGCCGCAGAAATTCTGCGGCGGCTTTGTCCAAAACGGGAACGCCCCGTCTATTTCGTGACCCGTTCGAGCCATTTGACCATGGCCAGCATGGCGAACATCGAGATGGCGCAGACGATGACGAAGATGCTCCACGTCGCGGAGATCGAGATGCGCTTGTAGAGGATCGGGCCGATGAACAGCAGGCCGTTGCCCAGCGCCGTGGCACCCAGCCAGCAGCCCTGCATCAGGCCCTGGAGTTTCTGCGGAGCGACCTTCGACACGAACGACAGACCCAGCGGCGAGATGAACAGTTCGGCGATGGTCAGGATCAGGTAGGTGGCCACCAGCAGCCACGGCGTGACGCGCTCGGCGAACGAGAGACCGCCCTGCGCCTGCACTTCGGCGAGTTTGGGAAGGCCCAGCGACCCGAAGACCATCAGCACGTAGGCGAATGCGGCGATGCCCATTCCGATCGCGATCTTCATCGGAGTCGAAGGCTCCTTGCCGCGGTTGCGCAGCCAGGCGAACACGGCGATGATGACCGGCGTGAGGAACACCACGCAGAAGGGGTTGGCCGACTGGAAAATCTCGGCCGTGATGGGCATGCCGAAAATTTCGAGACGGGTGTAATCCTGCGCGAAGAGCGTCAGCGTCAGACCGTTCTGATGGAACGAGAACCAGAAGAAGATCACGATGGCGAACACGGCGAACAGCGCATAGAGACGCTGTTTGATCTCACGCGCATCCTGCTGGATTTCGGCCTTCGAAGGCGTCGTCCTGGAAGCGGCCGCAACCTTGGGATCGGGCAGCTTCTTCTTGTTGGCAAGGAAAACCACCAGCGAGAAGACCAGCGCCACGATAGCCACGCCGAACGCATAGTGGAATCCGGTGTTGAAGGCGTTGAGATAGCTCTGCGCGAAAACGCCCATGTCCGCCGGGACGCCGCCGAGGCTCACTTCGGCAGCCAGCTCGCTGAAACGGCCCTGGGCCACTTCGGGACTCATCGTGCCGCCGATATACTGGTGGCAGAGGGCCGAAAGGTCGGAATTGTAGAGGAATCCCTGCGTGCGGAGCCACCAGTTGCGCACGCCCACGGCGGCGAACGGTGCGAACATCGCGCCGATGTTGATGAACATGTAGAAAATCTGGAAGCCCGTGTCGCGCAGTTTGGCATACTGTTCGTTGTCGTAAAGCTGCCCCACGAGCGCCTGGAGGTTGCCTTTGAACAGACCGTTGCCGAAGGCGATCACCATCAGTGCGCCGATCACCACGGTCTTCGACGTAACGGTGGGAACCATCAGCGCGGCATACCCCGCCGTCATCACCAGAATACCCGCGATGATCGTCCCCTTATAGTTGCGCAGCCGGTCGGCGATCAGGCCGCCGACGAGCGCCAGGATGTAGATCGAGGTATAAAAAAACGAATAGATTTTCCCGGCCTGCTCGCCGTCGATACCGAATTTCGACATCAGGAACAGCGTCAGAATGGCCATCATGGTGTAGAAACCGAAACGTTCGCCCGTATTGGCGAGAGCCGCGGCAATCAAACCTTTAGGTTGCTTGAGCATAGTAGAATTGGGTATTAGTAATGGATACGTTTTTTTGTTCGTGGACAAAGATAGAAAAATTTTTCATATATTTAGTGTCGCAACGGCACTTTTATCAGTCGGAACGCATAACCGGACCCGGGTGCGATTCGGTTTTGCTCCCATCCGACTTTTTATTACCTTTGTAGAAAATCGACTCCCCTATGGAAAAAACGACCCGAAGACTTCCGATCGTCGAACGCGACGAATGGTTACAGCCCGTCGAGGCGCAGATGAACCTGCGCCACGAGCGTTACGAGCGGAAAATGGCCGACATCGGACGCTCGGCGGGATCGCTCGTCGACTACGCCAACGGCTACCGCTATTTCGGCTGGCAGTGGGACGATGTGCTGGACGGCTGGTGGCTGCGCGAGTGGCTGCCGGGGGCGCACGACGTCTACGTCTTCGGCGACTTCAACAACTGGCAGCGCACCGAAATCCGCATGCACAAGGATGCCGCGGGGGTCTGGAGCGCCTTTTTCCCCGCAGCGATGTACCGCGACCGGCTGCGGCACGGCTCGCTCTACAAGATCCACGTCCACGGCGACAACGGCTGGCTGGACCGCATTCCGGCCTACGCCCGGCGCGTCGTGCAGGACGACGAGACCAAAAACTACACGGCGCAGTTCTGGAACCCCGCAGAACCGTTCGACTGGCGGGACGACGCGTTCGACGCCTCGAAGATCGGCAGTCTGCTGATCTACGAAGCCCATGTGGGCATGGCCCAGGAGCGCGAAGGCGTGGGAACCTACCGCGAATTCACCGAAAAGATACTCCCGATCATCAAAAAGGACGGCTACAACGCCGTGCAGCTGATGGCCGTGGCCGAGCACCCCTACTACGGGTCGTTCGGTTACCACGTGTCGAGTTTCTTCGCCCCCTCGTCGCGCTGCGGCACGCCCGAGGAGCTGAAGGAGCTGATCCGCCGCGCCCATGAACTGGGGCTGGCGGTGATCATGGACCTCGTGCACGCCCACTACGTCAAGAACCTCAACGAGGGGATCAACTCCCTCGACGGCACCGACCATCTCTACTCGCCGCCGGGCGACGCGGGCTACCAGCAGTACTGGGATTCGAAACTCTTCGACTACGGCAAGGAGGAGGTGCAGCACTTCCTGCTGTCGAACGTCAAATACTGGCTCGACGAGTTCCATTTCGACGGCTACCGCTTCGACGGCGTGACGTCGATGATCTACCGCCACCACGGCTACGTCACGTTCGATTCGCGCGACCGTTTCTTCGACGAGGGGGTCAACGGGGACGCTCTCACCTACCTCACCCTGGCCAACCGCCTCGCGCACGATTTCCGGCCTTCGGCCGTGACCATCGCCGAGGACGTGAGCGGCATGCCGGGGATGTGCATCCCGATCGCCGACGGCGGCATCGGATTCGACTACCGCCTGGGCATGGCCATCCCCGACTTCTGGATCAAGCAGCTGAAGGAGGTGCCCGACGAGCAGTGGGACATCCGGGAGATGTGGTCGGTGATGACCGACCGCCTGCCCGAAGTCAAGACCGTAGCCTACGCCGAGTCGCACGACCAGGCGCTCGTCGGCGACAAGACCATCGCCTTTCGGCTGATGGACAAGGAGATGTATTTCCACATGGACCGCGCTTCGGAGAACATCGTCATCGACCGCGGCATGGCCCTGCACAAGATGATCCGCCTGATGACCATCTCCACGGGCGGTCAGGCCTACCTCAACTTCATGGGCAACGAGTTCGGGCATCCCGAGTGGATCGACTTCCCGCGCGAGGGCAACGGCTGGAGCTACGCCCACGCCCGGCGGCAGTGGTCGCTCGCGAAAAACGGATTCCTGCGCTATGCGTGGCTGGGCGATTTCGACCGCGCGATGATCCGGCTGGTGAAAAAATACAAGGTTCTTGCCGACGGTTACCCGTGGAATCTGCTGATGGACGAGCGCAACAAGACGATGGCCTTCTCGCACGGCGACCTGCTGTTCGTCTTCAACTGGCATCCTTCGGCCTCGATCCCCGACTACGAACTTCCGGTGCAGGCCCCGGGCAAGTACGTCCCGGTGCTCTCGACCGACGAAAGCCGCTTCGGCGGACAGGAGCGGCAGTCGATGGCGGCCGAACACTTCTCGTTCGACGCCGAAAAGGGCGACGGACAGCGGCAGCCCCATATCCGCATCTACAACACCTCGCGCACGGCGACGGTCTACCTGCGAAAAAAGTAGTTACGCAACGACTATATTTTCCTTTTTATTCACCAAAACAGATTTACCATATTTCTTTAAAGGAGTTGAGAGAAGGATTCTACCAATGCCGGCGGTTCGAAGCCACGAACCTGTGGCGGAGATCGTTCCTTCTTTCCATTTTTCTGGTCTTTTGTTTCGCCGTCTACGGAGCGCTGGCGTCCGAAATCCTGACCGCCGGACCCGGAGCGGCCAATTTCCTGGCGCTGAACGAAGCCGCCTGCGCGGTGGCGCTGCTCGGAACGTCGTTCGCCCTGATCTGGATCATGATGGCCAAGGGGTCGAAAGCCTGGTACGAGGTCTACGAACGCTACATATTCGAGATCGAACAGGAGGAAGCCGAAGGACTGAAAATTCCGGAGCGCTATCGGCTGGGAGCCTTGTGCCGCCCCTGGGAGATGAACGGCAACCTCTTTTCGAAGAAGGCGGGCCGCTACTCCCCCTCGCGGCTCAACATCACGATCGGGTCGGTGACGCTGACGGCCTGGCTGACCGTCGGACTCATCCACTATGCCGCCAGTGTCATCCTTTACGCCGAAGGCCCTGCCCTCTGCTGGCAGCCGCTGATCCTCGCGCTCATCCCCGCCTCGTTCCTCGCCGTTCTCGTCACGGCGGCTCGCAACATGTGGGGCCGGAGCCGGTCGCTGGTGAAGCCCTGACCCCGGATTTCCGGAAATGACAAAAGCGGACCCGAGAAAGGGTCCGCTTTTTTTCGGCCGTCCCGGCGGCTTACTTCGCCAGTTCGCGCGCCACGGCCAGCGCCTTTTCGTAGTCGGGCTCGTGGGTGACCTCGGGCACGTACTCCACGTAGCGCACCACGTCGTCGCGGTCCACGACCACCACGCCGCGCGCCAGCAGGCGCAGGGAGTCGATCACGAAGCCGTACTTCATGCCGAAATCCAGCTCCCTGTAATCCGAGAAGACATGCACGCGGTCGATGCCCTCGGCGGCGCAGAAGCGTTTCTGCGCAAAGGGCAGGTCGACCGACAGCGACACGACGACCACGTCGTCGCCCAGTTTCGACGCCTCGCGGTTGAAGCGGATGTTCTGCAACGAGCAGACCGGGGTGTCGACCGACGGAAAGACGCTGTAAATGCGCACCTTGCCGTGGAAAACGTCCGACGACACGGGTTGCAGACCCGCATCGGTGACCGTAAATACGGGGGCCGTCTCCCCCACTTTGCAGCGATTGCCGACAAGCGTCACGGGCTTGCCGCCGAAAGTTACCTTGTGATCCATAATTCGATAGTTTTTATAATCAGGTGGTTCAACGCAATTCCGATGCCACCCGGCTGCGAGCCGGATCTGCGGGACGGGACGCCCCGCACCGCGCCCCTCCGCATCTGGTCATCGGCCGGCTTTAATTCGCGCGACGGCCGCCGCAACCCCGGCATAGAGCGCCGGCAGGTCGACGCCCGCCACGCAGCGGTTCTCGACGACGATCCGTCCGTCGACGACCACCGTATCGACATCCGAGGCCTTGCCGCAGTAGACCAGATTCGACACCACGTCGTTGACGGGCTGCAAATGGGGTTTCTGAAGGTCCACGACGATCAGGTCGGCCAGCGCGCCCTCGCGGACGACGCCCAGTTCGCCGTCGGCATAGCCCATCGCCCGCGCGCCGTTCACCGTCGCCAGCCGCAGCGCCTCCCAGGCCGGAAGGGCCACGGGATCGCCCGTCGCGGATTTTTGCAGGAAGGCCGCCGTGCGCACCTCCTCGAACATGTCAAGATCGTTGTTCGAGCAGGTTCCGTCCGTGCCGACCGTCACCAGCGCACCCGCGGCGCGCATCCGCTCGACGGGCGCCACGCCGCTCGATATTTTCATGTTGCTCTGCGGGTTGTGCGACACGGCGACGCCCCGCGCGGCGAGTGTCTCGATGTCGCTGTCGGTCACGTGGATGCAGTGCGCGCCGATGGTCTTCGGCCCCAGCAGTCCCAACCCGTCGAGGTGTTCGACCGAGGTTTTCCCGTACTTTTCGCGCACGATGCGCACCTCGTCCTGCGTCTCCGAGATATGGATCATCAGATGCAGGCCGTATTTATCCGCCAGCCGCTTGCCGCGCAGGAGGTTCTCGGGCGACACGGTATAGGGCGAATGGGGCGCCAGGGCGATCTGCACCCGGTCGCATCCGGCGGCCAGCCGCACGGCCTCCTCCACCTGGGGCATCACCTCGTCGACGTTCGAATCGAAGTAGTTGCAGCCCAGCATGGCGCGGATGCCCAGCCGTTCGACCGTCTCCACGCAGCGGTTTTCGAAATAGTACATGTCGACGAACGACGTCACGCCGCCCAGCAGCATCTCGACCACGCCGAGCGTCATGCCCAGCGCCACATCGTCGGCCGTCTGACGCGCCTCGAAGGGCCAGATATAGTCGTGGAGCCACTCCATCAGGGCGATGTCGTCGGCAAGGCTGCGTTGCAGGGTCATGGCCGCATGGCAGTGGGTGTTCACCAGCCCCGGCATCACGAGTTTGCCCCGGCAGTCGAACTCCCGAAGCCCGGGGTGCGCCGCGCGGAACTCCGCGGCGGCCGTTTCCGACTCCGTGACCAGCGCGATGCGGTTGCCGTCGACGCCCACCCAGCCCGCAAAGGTGCGGGGGGCGTTCCCGGCGGCCGTCATCGGCAGCACCGTCGCGTTTGAAAAAAGAATTGCCATATTTCGGTTCATTATGTCATTCGGTCCCGGGCAGTGCCCTGCCATAAGCCCCCGCCGAGGCGGGGGTTTGGGGGTGGGTCAGACTTGCCAACGACGCCAAAGGCGGCGAAAGCGGCAGTCGACAGCACTGCGGGATGCCGATGACTCGTTCATATTCTTACTTATACTTCACTTTCACCTTTTCGGTCTTGACCTTTCCGCGGGGCTGCCCCTCGATCGAGTTGCCCTGCACGGTGATCACGTCGCGGCCGTCGACCGAATTGGAATAGACCTGGATCACCTTGTTGAAGGCTCCCGGCTCGCTCTTGTGGGGTTCGTAGGTGATGCGGATCACCCCCGAATCGGCCGGCTCCACGGGACGCTTCGAGAACGACGCCTTGAGGCACGAACACGAAGTGATGACCCGCACCAGCACCAGCGGGGCCGTACCGTCGTTGACGAACCGGAATTCGCGGACCAGGTCGCCGCCCTTACGGGGCACGTCGCCGAAATTATAGGTCGCGTTCTCCAGCCGGAGGTGCGCCCCCTTTACGGGTTTTTCGGCATAGCCCGCAGCGAACGCCAGGCAGGCCGAGAGGGTTAACAGGATATGTCGCATAGCCAAAATTTGTATTTATCCAATATCATACCAGCGGGCGGCGGGAAACCGGGTAAAAAACGGGCGCCGACCCGGCCGACCCGACGCGGGTTTCTCAAACACACCCGTTACTCCATGCGGAAAATATAGGTGATCGTGCCGCCCTGCACCGCGGCGCGGCTCTCTGAGAATCGCGCCTTGCGGGCTGCCGCTTTCGCCGCCTCGATCAGCTCGGCGGCGTCCGTCGTCGAGCCTTTGGGTTCGAACGAAGCCCCCGTGACCTTACCCGAAGCGTCGACCGTCACGCGGATCACGACCTTGCCGCCCTTCTCGCCGGGATACGACGGCTTGGGCAGGTCGCCCACCAGTCCGCGCCCTTTCAGCCCCTGATCCAGCTGGTCCAGTCCGTCGGGGTTCAGTCCCGGACCCGTGCCGCTGGCCTTGTCCTCGCCCTCGGGAGCGCGGGGATTGCCCGCATTGTCGGGTTCGTCGGCCCCGCCCTTGTTCATCTTGAACAACGCCTTGGGGTTGGGCGTCTGCGTCACAGGGTCCTTGCCCGCAACCTGCGCCGTCTGCTCCACGGGTGCCGCGACATCGTGCACGCGCGGCTCGTTGGCCACCTTCACGGGCGGTCTGGGCGGCTCGGGAACGGGCGGCTCGGTGAAGTCGACGAGAATCGTGTCGCCCGGCTTGTCCGTCACCGACGAGAAATCGAACGACACCAGCGCGAACGAGCCGGCCAGCAGCACGCCGTAGACTGCCGTCGCGATCATCGCCCACCGTCGCGGGGATTTATTATCGGGATCGTAGTAATACATATTCAGATTCTATCCTTAATTAGGAACGTCATGCCGATCAAACCGCCGATATCGCGGCCTTTGGCCGCGTTTACAAGTCTGACCCCACCCCAAACCCCTCCCTCGGGAGGGGCTTGTCGCACGCGAGGGCAATTACAGCCTAATTCGGTGTCGTTGCCAATATCAACTTATAATTATTGTCCTTGGCGATGTTCATAACCTTCACCACCTCATCCACCGCAACGGTCTTGTCGCAGTGGAGCGAGACGGTAGCGTCCTTCTGCCCGTCGAGCCGCGCCTTGAGCGCCCGCTCCACGCCGCCGATCGAACCCACGTCCTGCAATTCGACATAGTAACGATACTTGCCGTGGCCCGCATCCTGAACCGACACCGTGGTCATCGCCTTGTCCTTCAACTGGTTCGAACTCTTCGGGAGCATCAGTTTCAGGGCGTTGGGGTTGATCAGCGTCGTGGCGATCAAGAGGAACAGCAGCAGCAGGAACATCAGGTCGGTCATCGACGAGGCCGAGAACGATTTATCGACTTTCGATCCGTGTTTGATTGCCATAACGCGCTATTTTTGAACGGGTTGATTCAGAATGTCCATAAACGCGATCGAGTTGGCCTCCATCTGGAACACCAGCTTCTCGATGCGCGCCACGAGGTAGTTGTAGCCGAAGTAGGCCGGAATGCCGACGATCAGACCCATCACGGTGGTCACCATCGCCACGTACATGCCGCTCGACAGCAGCCCCAGGTCGACCGTGCCGCCCGCGGCGGACATGTCCATGAAGGTCTGCACCATACCTAACACCGTGCCGAGGAAACCGATCATCGGCGCGCCGCCGGCGATCGTGGCCAGGAACGGAAGGCCGTTTTCGAGTTTCGAGACTTCGAGGTTGGCGACGTTCTCGATGGCGGTCTGCACGTCGCTCATCGGGCGTCCGATGCGCTCGATGCCCTTCTCGATCATGCGTGCGATGGGCGTGTCGGTCTTCTTGCAGAGGTTCACGGCCGTCGAGATCTTGCCGTCGGAGATGTAGTCGCGGATGCGGTTCATAAAGTTCATGTCCAGCACCGAAGCCTTGCGGATGGCCATGAAACGCTCCACGAAGATAAAGATCGTCACGCCCCCCAGCGCCAGCAGCGGCCACATCAGCCAGCCGCCTTTGGTAAACAGGGTCCACAAGCCCATACGGGTCTCCTCACTTACGGCCACCGCCTCGGCAGCCTGCAAAAATGTTGTCATAATGGTTTAGAAATATTTAAGTTTACAAATTTTATCCTTCCAATTTCGTTTCCGAGCGCCGGTTTTGCAGTCTGCGCCCGCGGGGGCGCACGCGCCCCGGCCCCTCCGCCCGCGCTTTTAGTCGGGTCGTTGTTTCACGGCTCCGGCATCAAGTCGGATTCAATCACCGCAGGGACACCTTTCACTTTTCAAGCAGTCTCTGCTCTCGCTTAACCGCAAAGTTCACCTTCTATTCATCCTCTTCCTCTTTAACGTATCCGAACGGCGAAAGCGTATCCGCCGGTTCGCGCAGACGGTTCCGTTCCGCATCTTCGGCCGCCTTTTCGGCCGCGCGGGCCGTACGGCGGGCGATGCGCCGCGCCTTGCGCTTCTTGTTCGTAAAACGCTCCTTGATCCGCTGCCGCAGGTCGCGCAGGTTGTCGAAATCCTCCTTGAAGTAGACGCCGATGCCGGTCTCCTGCAAACCCTGGTTCTCGTCGAAGCGGTCGATGGTCTGCGTGAAGGCTTTCAGCTTGAGCGTCCCGGCCCGGTCGATCAGGTAGGTGATGTAGGCCTCGCCCATGAAGTTGGACATCGAACTGTTCACGGCCTGCTTGTTGTCGATCAGGTAGTTGCCCTCGACCTCGACGAACAGCCGGTTGTTGATCAGGCTCTTCGACAGCCCGAAATCGACCTCGTCGCTCGTCAGTTCCGATTTGGGCCGGTAGCGGATCACCACGTTGTAGTCGGACGACGAAAGCCAGTTGCTGACCATGTTCGACACGAACTCCAGTCCCGTGGCCGCCGACACCGAGCTGCCGATGTTCGACGAGGCCTGCGACGAGTTCTCGGACATGAAGCTGTTGAACAGCAGCAGGTAGAGGAACTGCGTGTCGACCGTCTCGGGGGTCGAGAGAGCATTGGCGATCAGGCTCTGCGTCTCGGGATCGGAGCCGGGAACCCGCACGTCGAAGGTGATCGTGGGGTTCGAAAGCCGCTCGCCGAGGTGAATGACGCACTCCACGGGAACCGAACGGTCGCCCCCGAGGTCGGCCGTGCCCTGCAGGAGGGGTTGCAGCGACGCCTTGACCTTGTACACGGCGTCGATGTCGAGCATCGCGTTCATCGGCGACCCGGTCCACTGGATCGACGAACCGCTCTCGATGGTGAAGCGTTTGTTGATGATCTGCTGGAGCGACAGCATGAAACTGCCCTCCGCGATCGTATAGTCGCCGTAGATCTCGAAAATATTGGCCTTGGGGTTGATCTGGAGGTTCAGCGCGCCCGCGCCGCGCCCCTTGACCGTGTTGCCCGCCACTTCGAGTTCGACTTCGGCGTCGGGCCGCACGTCGAGCGCGAGGGTGATCTTCATCTGGCTCCCGGCGTCGGATTTCTGGCGGTGCTTGCGCTCGAAGGAGAGTTTCTTGCGCGCCACGTCGTCGAGCGTATCGGCCTGCTCGGGCTGCTCGAAGACCACGAAATCGGCGTTCGAAATGTTCGACTTGCTCGACAGCGGCATCACGAACGAGGAGTTGCCGTCGGTCGAGGCCGTTATATCCATGTTCACCGCCCCCTTGTCGCCCGAGATGCGGGCCGTGCCCGTGGCGAAGACCCTGCCGTAGAACATGTCGTTGTCGTCGGAGTCGGTGTCGAGCACCAGCATCTGCCGCGGGGCCACGCGCACGTCGTAGGAGATATTCGAAAGGTGCTGGAGGTTCATGTCGAAATCGAACCGCCCCCGGTTGCCCCGTGGGTCGAAAATCGGGACGTTCGAAGCCCTGAACCGGTTGTTCTTCACGTTCAGCACGGCCTCGGGCATCGAGTAGGTCACCTGCGTGAAATCGACCGTGGTTTTCAGCCCCGCGACCCGGATTTCGCCTTCGAGATCGGCCTTGCGGCCCTGGCCCTGCAACGTGAGGCCGGCCGAGGCCATGCCCTCGGTCGAGGAGACGACACCCGCGAGGATCGGGTCCAGCAGCGCCATGTCGAGACTGTCGACGTCCAGCCGGGCGAAATAGCGGTTGCGGTCGGGGGCGTAGAAACCGCGGATCAGCGTGTCGCGCCTGATACGGTCGGAGACCGTCACTCCGGCGCGGCTGCGGGCGAAGTCCCAGCGCGAGGCGAGGCGCATCGGCGGCGCGGGAATGTCGTTGACCTCCACGCTGTCGAGCAGGATGTCGGCCGTGATCTCGCCGCCGCGCAGCACCGACTTCATCGCCGCCGAACCGTTCGTGCGCCCCTCGATGTAATAGCCCATGCGCTCGGCGACCTGCGCGAAGGGTGCCAGATCGAAATTGTGCAGCGAGAGCGTCACCGAATCCTCGCGGCTGCGCGAGGCGACGCCGTCGAGCAGCAGCTCCTGCTCGCGGTTCATCACGTAGAACTTGTCGATCACGACCTGCGCGGTGTCGAGCAGGATTTTGCGGGCGAAAATCTGCCACGTCTTGTCGCCGCGGGTGATGTGCGAGGGAAGAATCCGCAAATCGACGACGCGGCCGTTGGGTCCGTGCTCGTCGGCCACCGCGGCGCGGAACCCGACGAGCCCCGAGACGCGGCGCAGGGTGTCGTCGAAGCCTGCCGAGAGCTGCACGCGGTTCTGCCGCGCGCCGCCCGTCAGCGAGAGGCGCGGAAGGTGCAGCACCCCTGCATAGAGATCCTCGGCCGAGGCGTAGACCGCCAGCGAGTCGCCGCGGTTCGAGGCGTTGACCGAAAGGCGCGTGGCGAGCATGCGCCGGCGCTCGATGTACTCCGACGCTGCCTTGAGCGACAACTGGTCGCTGGCCGGATTGAACAACAGTTGCAGCGACGAGCCGTCGGCGATCTGAAGTCCCGTCGACACGGCGTCGGCCACGGGGTTGAAATTGCGGATGTTGACCGACAGCAGCGAGAAGTCGTTGGCCACGGCGGCCTTGCGTTCCGAAGGCGTCTCCTCCCACTTTTCGCCGCCCAGCATCGGCAGGTATTTCCACGCGCTCCGGCGCAGGTATTCGAAGACGGTGCGGTAGCTGGTTTTCGACCGGAACGTGACGTCGGCGAAGTCCGAGCGCAGTTCCACGAACTTGCTCCGCTCGGAGTTCTCGCCCGTGACGGTCATGCTGGCGGCCGCGATCTCCTTGTCGTTGTAGCGGTAGCGGGCGTCGGTCACCTGAATGCGGCCGTTCAGATCGTCGAGCGAACGCCCTCCGGCGGCAGCGACGATGCGGCCCGAGAGCTGCGACACCGAGTCGCGGCGGTTGACGTGCAGCCGGGCCAGATCGGCGTGCCGCAGGTCCATCGTGAAGTCGTAGCGCGGCACGGAGTCGTTCAGGTCGACCGTGCCGAAGAAGTCGAAGTCGAGGTTGGGATCGCGGGCCGTGATGCGTCCGTCGAACTCGCGGTTGCGCAGGCGGCCGTCGAGCCGCAGCGAGTCGTAGACATAGCCGTTGAATCCCAGCTGCGTGACGTTGCCCACGACGTTGGCGTCGGCCACGCCCCTGCCGATCACGCCGTCGACATAGGCCGTGAGGGTGGCGTTGCCCAGCAGATCGCGGCGGTCGAGCAGCTCGCCCAGACGCAGGTTGCGCGTCTCGACATCGCCCCGCACGCTGCTCAGCCCCCCTTTGACCGGGGCCATTTTCAGGTTGCAGGAGACGTTACCCACGCCCGTCGCGGCGCCCAGCTGCATGTCGAACGACGAGAGCAGTCCCCGGAAACGGGCATTGAGGTCGATCTGCCCGGAATTGCCCAGCACGCCGACCAGCTTGTCCGAGAGTTTGCGGCCCGCAATGCCGAGGGCCAGCTCGTCCACGGCCCGGGCCGTGGAGCGCAGGCGGGGAACCGACAGGTCGAAACGGGTCTTCCGGATGTCGGGAAGCCCCTTCACCGAGGCGTCGGCCACGAGCGTCGTCCCCTCGCCGATCTGCATGCTCCTGATCCGGCCCGTGAAATCGGACACCACGCCGGCGACCTCGACGTTTACGTCGGTGAAATCCACATGCCAGTCGCGCAGCTTCGGGGCGAAAAAGGCGATGTCGTCGGTCGAAACGGTCGTATTGCGCATCGAGGCGTCGATGCGCACCTCGCCGATGAAATCCTTGTACTGCGCCCACGAGTCGCCCGCCAGCGAGACGAACGGAAAGTTGACGTTCGAACGCGGCGTGATGATCGAGGCGTTCTCGAAGCCCAGACAGCCCTGCGTCATGTAGAACCGCCCGGCCAGGTGGTTCAGCACGAAGCCGCTGCGTTCGCGGGCCGAAAAGGCCACAATGGAGGTGTAAATGGCCTGCCCGTCGATCGTGAAATCGTCCACGCGGGCCGTGATGCCGTAGAGGTGCATGTGCGAGAAGTCGATGCCGTGCTCCGGATCGCGATGGTCGAGCCGTTCGAGGCAGAGGTCCATGTTCTCGATCGAGGCCTTCTTCAGCGAGAGGCGGAAATTGCCCTTCTTGGGTTTGTCGGGGTCGGAAATGCGGTCGACGATCTGTTTGATGTTCATCTCCCCGCCGGGCGTCTGCCGCAGGTAAAGCCTCGCGTCGGCGATCTCGCCGCGGCTCAGCTCCAGCCCGCCGCCGAAGATGCCGAAACTCGTGATGAAGGCGTCGAGCTTCCCGACGTAAAGCAGCGTGTCGCGCTGGTAGTCCTCGACATAGAAGCCCTTGACCCTGACCTTCGAGAAGATGCCGATGTCCACGCGGTCGATCGACACGGTGGTCTCCAGCTTGCGCGAGACGAAGCACGCGGCCCTGTGCACCGCGTAGTTCTGCACGGCGGGAATGTCGAGCAGCAGCGAGAGCGCCACGGGAACAATTATCAGCAACAAAACCGCCGCCGAGAACACCTTTCCCAATATTTTTATACCTTTGCGCATCAGGACTCCTATATAACCTGCAAATTTAGCGAAAATAGTTAAAAAACAATTATAATTCCGGATGGATATTACAATTCTCGGCATCGAATCCTCGTGTGACGACACCTCTGCCGCCGTGCTCCGCAACAACGTCCTGCTGTCGAACGTCATCGCCTCGCAGGCGGTTCACGTCAAATACGGCGGCGTGATCCCCGAACTGGCCTCGCGGGCCCACCAGCAGAACATCATCCCCGTCGTGGACACGGCGCTCAAGGAGGCGGGCGTCGCCGCCGACCGGATCGACGCCATCGCCTTCACGCGCGGCCCGGGGCTGGTCGGATCGCTGCTCGTGGGCGTGTCGTTCACCAAGGGGCTTTCGATCGCCCGCAACATCCCGATGGTCGAGGTCAACCACCTTCAGGGGCACATCCTCTCGCACTTCATCGACCTTCGGGACCGCACGCTGCCCCATCCGGACTTTCCGTTCCTGTGTCTTCTGGTGAGCGGCGGCCACACGCAGATCGTGCGCGTGGACTCCCCGCTCGAAATGGAGATCATCGGCACGACGATCGACGACGCCGCAGGCGAGGCCTTCGACAAGTGCGCCAAGGTGATGGGGCTGCCCTACCCGGGCGGTCCGGTGATCGACCGTCTGGCCAAGGAGGGCGATCCGAAGGCATTCCGCTTCGCGCATCCCCGCGTCGAGGGCTACGACTATTCGTTCTCGGGCCTGAAAACCTCGTTCCTCTACACGCTGCGCGACGCCGTGGCCGCAGACCCCGACTTCATCGAGACGCACAAGGCCGACCTCTGCGCCTCGCTGCAAGGGACCATCGTCGAGATTCTGCTCGACAAACTCATCCGCGCCTCGAAGGAGACGGGCATCCGCGACATCGCCATCGCGGGCGGCGTCTCGGCCAACTCGGGCCTGCGCGACGGCATCGCCGAAGCGGGCCGCCGGCGCGGCTGGCGAACGTTCCTTCCGGAGTTCAAGTTCACGACCGACAACGCGGCGATGATCGCCATGGCGGGCTACTACCGCTACCTGCGGGGCGACTTCTCGTCGCTCGACGTCTCGCCCGTGGCGCGGCTCGAGGAGTTGTAAGCTACTCACTCACAAAAAAAATAATTTATGCAAACATCCAGATTCATGCGGGTCCTTTCGGGGTTGCTGCTGTCAGTTTTCGCCGTCACCGGCCCAACCGCCTGCAACGACAACAACGACAAGAACACCGCGACGCTGACCGTCAGCACAGACGACCTCGTACTGGGCGGCGAGGCCGGGGAGTCCGAAACCTTCACCATCACTACGACCGCCGCGTGGAAGGCCGTCCCCTCGGGCGAAGGCTTCACGCTCGACAAGACCGAGGGCACGGGTGACGCTACCGTCCGCGTAACCGCCGCCGCGGGCAACTGGGACGGCTATGTGAAGCAGCTGGGCAGCATCGAGATCGCGGCCACGAACGTCGACGGAGTGAAAACCGTCAGCGTCAGCCAGGACGAAATCACCCCGGTGCTGCCGTCCGAGGTAACCCTGGTGGTCGATTTTACGCTGGGAGCTTCGGTCGCCACCCCCGAGCTGCCGCCCTATTCGACGGATAACTTCACGACCGGGCGCCATGAGTACACGATCGGCGGCTACACATTTGCCATTTTCGTCGATCCGGACGAGGGCGGCAAATTCTACTGGCTCGACAACAAGCAGTTCAGCCCCTCCATTCCGGATCCGGCCCAAGGACTGTTTTTCAGCAAATTAGGCGCATACGTCGAATTCCCGGCCATCACCGGCAAAGTTCTTTCGGAGGTTCACTACCTGCCCACGAGCCAGCAGAACGACGTCAGCCTCGACCTGTTCGGCGCCGACGATTCGGAACCGCAGTATACGCTCGATTACGGCGACGACGGCACATGGTCCTACACACTGATCGACGCCCGGGAGAACCTGCGTTACCGCATCGAGATCACCAACAAGAAAAACGCGCAGCTCGCCAAACTCAAACTCGTCTACGCCGCGGCGAAATGACGCACGACATCCGGCAAAGACAAACCCCTCCCGGCCAAATGGCCGGGAGGGGTTTGTCTTTATTGGGAGGCGGCGGATCACTTCGCGCCGAAGAGTTTTTCCCGGAGCGAGAAGCCTTCGCATTTCGCGGCGAAGCTGTCGTACTCGGTGCGGAGCGATGTCATCAGCTCCCGGACCGACTGAATCTTCTCGGCACGCCAGGCGTTCGAGCCGCAGAAGGCGTAGCCGTTGCGGAGCTTGCCCTTGAAAGCGTTGTAGAGGGCCAGCATGATGCAGTAGGGGCTGTGCGTCACGTCGCACGTCTTGATGCAGTCGAACGGACACGCCTTGGGGACCTTCAGGCCCTCCTTCACGCGGTCGAGGAACGAGTTGCGGATGGCCCGGCCCGGCATGCCGACGGGGCTTTGGATGATCTCGATGTCCTCCTCGTGCGCCTCGATGTAGCTCTGCTTGAAAGCCGGATCGGCGTCGCACTCGTCGGTGGTGACGAAGCGCGTCCCCATCTGCACGCCGTCGGCGCCCAGCGCCATGATGCGGTAGATGTCCTCGCCCGTATAGATGCCGCCGCCGGCGATCACCGGAATGCGGCAGTTGTGCTCGGCCTCGAAGGCACGGACCTCGGCCACGATCTGCGGAACGATGGCTTCGAGCGAATAGTGCTCGTCGGCGATCTGGTCGGCCTTGTAACCCAGGTGGCCGCCCGCCTTGGGACCCTCGACCACGATGGCGTCGGGGATGTACTTATATTCCGAGAACCATTTCTGGCACAGTACCTTCGCGGCGCGCGCCGACGAAACGATCGGAGCCAGTTTGGTCTTGGCGTCTTCCGTGAGGAACGACGGCAGGTTCAACGGAAGCCCCGCACCCGAGAAGATGATGTCGGCCTTCTCGGCGATGGCGGTCTTCACCATGTCGGCGAAGTTGGACATGGCGACCATGACGTTGACGCCGATGATGCCCTTCGTCGCTTCGCGGGCCTTGCGAAGCTCCTCCTTCAGCCCCCAGATCGAGGCGGCGCGATAGTCCTTCGAATAGTTGTTATAGATCGCCCCGAGACCGGCCGACGAGATGACGCCGACACCGCCCTGATTGGCCACGGCCGATGCCAGGCCCGCAAGGGAGACGCCTACGCCCATACCGCCCTGAACGATGGGCATGGAGGCGCATAAATTTCCGATTTTCAATGATTTCATGCTGTTTACTTAAAAGAATAAGTGACGTAACGGGGTACAAGGTACGGAAAATCGGAGCGTTTGGTTCCGCGCGGGAACATATTTAACGCAGACTTCACATTGTCCGCTCACAAAAACCGGATGCCGCGGACCCGTTTCTGCCCCCGGCCGGCGGCCTCGCGCTCGACGATGCCCGTCACGACATCCGCCGCGTCGTGCCATCGGTTGGCGCGAAACTTCCGGCGGTAGGTCGTCAGATGGGCGTAGAGTTCGGGCCAGCGGAGGTTCCAGCCGCGGGGAAAGCGCACGAGGTGGAGCGCCGTGGCCGAATTGGAGAGGATGCGCGCCTCCTTGTTGCCGCTCTGGTGGAACCACTCGACGCGCACGCCCGGCGCAAGCGCCTGCACGGCCCGGGCGAAACCGCGGCCGCCGTTGTTGCTCTCGATGGCGGCCTGCCGCGTGTCCGAGCGCACGAGCATCTCCCCCACCAGCGGCTCGGTCGCCTCCATCGGCTCGCGCGAGTAGACCGCGTCGGTAATGTAAATCACCCCGTCGGCATCGACCGCATAGGAGAGTGAACAGAGGTAGTCGTCTCCCGTGTCGGCGGTGTCGGTGTAATTGGCGCGACGGACGATCTCGTGCGGCAGACAGTCGTACTCGGCGAAATTCAGCCCGTACAACAGCCCCTCGCGGGCCGACGGACGCCCCTGATACATCGCCTCGAATTGCAGCGGGTCCAGCCGCCGCTTGGCCTCCAGCAGCGCAGCGCCGTGCTGTCGCTCCCACAACGCCTCGCCCGGCTGGCGGGGGTCGACCTCCGTGGGCGGCGCGGTTTTCAGGGCCTCGAAATTGAGGTGCAGCCACCGGTCGGCAGGCAACGTGTCGAGCTGCGACCACGCGCGCAGCTCCTCGACCGGCTCGCGGGCCGCGAGGGCGCCGATCAGGTCCTCCTCGTGCCAGCGGGTGAAGACCACCAGTTCGCGCGAGGCGTTGTGCATGCGGGTCCGCACGACGGAGGTGTACCACTCCCAGCAGTTGGCGCGGACGAGCGGCGAATTGGCTTCAAGCGCGTCTTTATATAAATCGTCCAAAACAAAGCAGTCCACGCGGTTACCCGTCAGCGACCCTTCGCGGCCGACGGAGAGCAGCCCGCCCCGGCGGCCGATGATCTCGACCTCGTCGGCCGTGCGGATGTAGCCGGGCGGTTTCGCCCCCCGCTTGATGGAGGTGTCCGGAAAAAAGGCCGCGTATTCCTGCGATTCGAGGATGCGCTGCACGCGGCGGTTGAACTTCGAGGCCAGCGTCCCCGAGTAGGAGGCGATCGCCACCCGGCAGTCGGGGTCGAGTCCCAGCACGTAGGCCGGGAGCAGGGTCGTGGCCCCGACGCTCTTGCCGTGCTGGGGCGGCATGGTGACGATCAGCCGCCGGACGCGCCCCGCGGCAAAGGCCTCCAGCACCCGGTAATAGGCCCGGTGGAAGGGTTCGAGTTCGAGAAAGGGATAGACCCCGAGGGCGAAATCGGCGAAGGACGGGGGCGCGGCCGTCTGCGCGTCGTCCGGAAGCACCAGCCCCTCGGGAAACGGCGAGCCGCAGGAAAACAGCGAAAAGCCTGCAAATACGGCATCGCACGCGGGAGCATCCGGAGAGGCGTTCCCGCCGGTTACGAAAACCTCTGCGGAGGAGCGCTCCGCAGAGGTCGGTTCGGTTGGTTTGAGCATTTTACTGAAATTTTTTGAAAAACCCATGCGCGGCGCCGCGGCGGGCAGGTTTTTTGTCGGGGTGCGCTCCGGCGGCAGCGCCGTGCCGGGGAAGGAGGGCCGGAGCGCGGCGGCAGGTCAGAGGAGCGCGCGCACCTCGGAAAACGAGAAGTCGTTCAGCGCTTCGCCGTCGCTGCGGACGGTGTGAAACTCCCACCAGACGGGAACCAGGTCCGCAATCGCGTCCCGGTCGCCCTCGGGGAGCCGCTCGCGCCGCCGGTAGACGATCACCGAGGCCGTGAGCCGGCACTCCATATCGCCGAAAGGAAACGTGAGCGAGCCTGAAAAGTAACTTCCCCCGCCGATGGCCTCCGCAAGACGCGCGGCCACTTCAAGGTAAAGTTCCGATGAAACCGAATACATCATTGATAATTAATCGTTTTTTCGCAAAAGAGTTTGCAGAAGAGAATAAATTGTTTAACTTTGCAGAACAAAGATAAGTTCAAAATTTGAATTTTCTGCAATAAAGTTCAAATATTTTATATAAATAATTCCGATAACAAAGCGATGAACGAACGGGTAAAACTGATACGCAAGCAGCTCGGCATGACACAAGAGCAACTGGCACAACGACTTGGAATCGGCAAAGCGGCGCTGTCGATGATCGAAACCGGCAAGGCGGGGCTTTCGGCGCGCAACCGCAACATATTGGTTCAGGAATTGAACGTCAATCCCGACTGGCTCGAAACCGGCAAGGGCAACATGTTCAACGCCGAACCCGATCTGACGGCCTACATGCACCGCACGGACAACTCGCTGCCGCTGCAAAGCGTCCCCCTCTACTCGATCGAGGGCACGGCGGGCCTGGTCCCGCTGTTCACCGACCAGGCGCAGAGCAAGCCCGTCAACTTCATCCACATTCCCAACCTCCCGAAATGCGACGGGGCGATCTATATCGTCGGCGACTCGATGTACCCGCTGCTCAAGAGCGGCGACATCGTGCTGTACAAGCAGCTGCGCGACATAAACGACATCTTCTGGGGCGACATGTACCTGCTGTCGATCGACATCGACGGCGAGGAGTACGTGACGGTGAAGTACATTCAGAAATCAGACCGCGCAGGCTACGTGAAGCTCGTGAGCCAGAACCAGCACCACGCCGACAAGGACGTGGAGATCTCGCGCATCCGCGCCATCGCGCTCGTGAAGGCGAGCATCAGGATGAACTCGATCCGTTAGCAGAAACAGCGGAGGCAGACCGAAGGGGCGAAAAAACGCAATCGGACAAAGCTGCGCAAATAAAATCCGGTTTTGGGTAACCAATTCCGGATTTTTTATTATCTTTGCAAAGATCGAATTGGTTTGCCAATTTCGACCGTGTCAAACTCCAGGCTGCGGCCCGCCGTTCCGGAATACAACGAATGCAACAATTATAACTATGAAAACCAATTACGAAATCCGCTATGCGGCGCATCCCGAGGATGCGAAAAGCTACGACACGGCGCGTCTGCGCCGCGATTTCCTGATCGAAAAGGTATTCACGGCCGACGAGGTCAACATGGTCTACTCGATGTACGACCGCATGGTCGTCGGAGGCGCCATGCCTGTCGCCGAGACGCTCCGCCTCGAAGCCATCAACCCGCTGAAGGCTCCGTTCTTCCTCACGCGCCGCGAAATGGGCATCTACAACGTCGGAGGCCCCGGCGTGGTGAAGGCCGGCGACGCCGTGTTCGAACTCGGCTACAAGGAGGCCCTCTACCTCGGTTCGGGCGACCGCGAGGTGACCTTCGCGAGCAAGGACGCCGGGAATCCCGCCAAATTCTATTTCAACTCGCTGACCGCACACCGCAACTACCCCGACAAGAAGGTCACCAAAGCCGACGCCGTGGTGGCCCACATGGGTTCGCTCGAAGGGTCGAACGACCGCAACATCAACAAGATGCTCGTGAACCAGGTGCTGCCGACCTGCCAGTTGCAGATGGGCATGACCGAGCTGCTGCCCGGAAGCGTGTGGAACACGATGCCCGCGCACGTGCACTCGCGCCGCATGGAGGCCTATTTCTATTTCGAAGTGCCCGAAGACCAGGCCGTGTGCCATTTCATGGGCGAAGTCGACGAGACGCGCCACATCTGGATGAAGGGCGATCAGGCCGTGCTCTCGCCCGAATGGTCGATCCACAGCGCCGCAGCCACGCACAACTACACCTTCATCTGGGGCATGGGCGGCGAGAACCTCGACTACGGCGACCAGGATTTTTCGAAAATAACGGACCTGAAATAATTCATAATTCAAAATTCATAATTCAAAATTATGGTAAACTTTTCACTGGAAGGTAAGGTCGCGCTCGTGACGGGCGCCTCTTACGGCATCGGATTCGCACTGGCAACGGCTTTCGCACGTCAGGGCGCAAAAATCGTCTTCAACGACATCAAACAGGAGCTGGTGGACAAAGGCCTGGCCGCCTACAAGGCCGAGGGCATCGAGGCCAAAGGCTACGTCTGCGACGTGACCAGCGAGGAGCAGGTGAACGCCATGGTGGCGCAGATCGAAAAAGAGGTCGGCATCGTGGACATCCTCGTCAACAACGCCGGCATCATCAAGCGCATCCCGATGGTCGAGATGACCGCCGCGGAGTTCCGCCAGGTGATCGACATCGACCTCAACGGCCCGTTCATCGTCTCGAAGGCCGTCATCCCCTCGATGATCAAGAAGGGCAAGGGCAAGATCATCAACATCTGCTCGATGATGTCGGAGTTGGGCCGCGAGACCGTCTCGGCCTACGCCGCAGCCAAAGGCGGACTGAAGATGCTGACCCGCAACATCGCCTCGGAGTACGGCGAATACAACATCCAGTGCAACGGCATCGGCCCGGGTTACATCGCGACGCCCCAGACCGCACCGCTGCGCGAGCGTCAGGCCGACGGATCGCGCCACCCGTTCGATTCGTTCATCGTGGCCAAGACCCCCGCGGCACGCTGGGGCACGCCCGAAGACCTGATGGGACCCGCCGTGTTCCTCGCATCGGACGCTTCGGATTTCGTCAACGGACACATCCTCTACGTCGACGGCGGCATTCTGGCCTACATCGGCAAGCAGCCGCAGTAGGTTCCGCACACCTCCGCATGAAACAGCCCCCGCTAACCGAAGCGGGGGCTGTTTTCGTTTTCAGGGCCGGCATGCCGCGCGTTTCAGGCCCAGAGGGCCTCCAGACGCCGGGCGACGACCTCGTCGGTGATGTAGTCGTCGTACTCCATATAACGGTCGACCATGCCGTTGGGCGTGAGTTCGATGATGCGGTTGGCGACCGTATTGACGAATTCGTGGTCGTGCGAACTCATCAGCACGTTGCCCTTGAAATTGATCAGCGAGTTGTTGAACGCCTGGATGGATTCGAGGTCGAGGTGGTTGGTCGGAGAGTCCAGCACGAGCGTATTGGGCTGCTGGATCATCATCTTCGCCACCATGCAGCGCACCTTCTCGCCGCCGGAGAGGACGCTGACCTTCTTGTAAATCTCCTCGCCGCTGAAGAGCATCTTGCCCAGATACCCCCTCAAATAGAGCTCCGAGGTGTCGGACGAGAACTGCGCCAGCCAGTCGACGATCGAGAGCTGGCTCTCGAACCAGGGGGCGTTGTTGAGCGGAAGGTAGGCGTAATTGATCGTCGTGCCCCACTCGACGACGCCCGAATCGGCCTTGTCGTCGCCGACCAGAATGTCGAACAGCGCCGACACGGCACGCGGATCGCGCGCCAGGAAGGCGATCTTGTCGCCCTTCTCGACCGTGAAGCTGACGTCGCTGAAAAGCCGTTCGCCGTTCACCGTCTTGCTCAACTCGTCGACCCCGAGGATCTTCGTGCCCGCCTCGCGTTCGGGCTGGAAGATGATGCCCGGGTATTTGCGCATCGAGGGCTTGATCTCCTCGATGTTGAGCCGTTCGAGCATCTTCCGGCGCGAAGTCGTCTGCTTCGACTTGGCGACGTTGGCGCTGAACCGCTGGATGAATTCCAGCAATTCCTTTTTCTTCTCCTCGGCCTTCTTGTTCTGGTTCTGCTGCTGGCGCAGGGCGAGCTGGCTCGATTCGTACCAGAAGCTGTAATTGCCCGAGAAAAGGTTGATGTCGCTGTAATCAATATCGACCGTATGCGTGCACACCGAATCGAGGAAGTGGCGGTCGTGCGAGACGACCAGCACCGTGTTTTCGTAATTCGACAGGTAGTTCTCCAGCCACGCGATCGTCGTCCGGTCGAGGTCGTTGGTCGGCTCGTCGAGCAGCAGGTTGTCGGGTTTGCCGAACAGGGCCTGCGCCAGCAGCACGCGCACCTTCTCCTTGGCGCTCAAATCGCGCATCAGCTGGCCGTGCAGGGCTTCCCGGACCCCGAGGCTGCTCAACAGGTTGGCGGCGTCGCTCTCGGCGTTCCAGCCCTGCATCTCCGCGAACCGCTCCTCCAGCTCCCCGGCCCGGAGACCGTCCTCCTCCGAAAAGTCGGGCTTGGCGTACAACGCCTCCTTCTCCTTCATCGTCTCCCACAGCGGCTGATGCCCCATCAGAACCGTGTCGAGGACCGTAAACCCGTCATAGGCGAAGTGGTCCTGCTTGAGCACCGACAGGCGTTCGCCCGGGCCGAAGGCCACGTTGCCCCGCGACGGGGTCACCTCGCCGCTGAGCACTTTGAGGAACGTGGACTTCCCCGCCCCGTTGGCCCCGATCACACCGTAGCAGTTGCCCGGGGTGAATTTGAGATTGATATCCTTGAAAAGAACCCGTTTTCCGTATTGTACCTCTAAATTCGAAACTGTAATCATCCTTAAAATCTGAATTTGAAACTGCAAAAGTAGCCCAAAAGAACGAGGAAACCGCACCGGAATGAAAAAAATCGGCCGGATCGCCGCTTTTCGGCCCGAAATCCCGGCGGCATGCGGAGCGCATCCGAAAGAACGGAGTCCGAAAAGGTTTTTCAGCGACGATCGCAACAAAAAGTTATCTTCTGAATTACAAGGAATTAGCGATCCGGGACGCAAAAAACCGACAGACACGGAACGGAAAACTAAAAAATCGCCCGAAAAAGTCCGATATGACAATTTATTTAATATATTTGCATAACGGACAGGATCGGTTCGGCATGGACTGCGAACAAATTCGCCGTTTTGCCCCAATCAGTCACTGTATATTTGCGAAATCGTTGTTAACCCATAATCTGAAACCAAAATCATGGAACAATCAAAAGTGCGGGAGTTGCAGGACGTCGTGATCCGCTTTTCGGGCGATTCGGGCGACGGCATGCAGCTCACGGGCACGCTCTTTTCCGACACTTCGGCGCTGTTGGGAAACGGCATCTCGACCTTCCCCGACTACCCCGCCGAAATCCGCGCCCCGCAGGGAACCGTTGCGGGCGTTTCGGGCTTCCAGGTCCATTTCGGCGACCACCGCGAGCTGAATCCCGGTGACTACTGCGATGTGCTGGTGGCGATGAACCCCGCGGCGCTCAAGGCCAACCGAAAGTGGCTCAAGCCGGGCGCGACGGTCATCCTCGACGGCGATTCGATCACCGAAGAACATCTCAAGAAGGCGGGATTCGCAACCCTCGATCCGCTGGCAGAACTCAAGCTCGACGAATACAACGTCGTCGTTCCCGACATCACCTCCATGACGCGCGAGGCGCTGAAAGAGACCGGACTCGACAACAAGGCCGTCGTCAAGTGCAAGAACATGTTCGCACTGGGCATCTGCTTCTGGCTGTTCGACCGTCCGGAGGATTACGCACTCAAATACCTCGACGGGAAATTCGCCAAGAAAAATCCCGCCGTGGCCCAGGCCAACAAACTGGCCATAGCGGCAGGCTATAACTACGCCGCAAACACCCACCAGTTCGCCAACAACTACACCGTGGCCCCGGCTCCCCGCGAAAAGGGCACCTACCGGTCGATCAACGGCAACGTCGCCACGGCGTGGGGACTCTGCGCCGCGGCCGAGAAGGCGGGCCTGCCGCTCTTCTGCGGTTCGTACCCGATCACCCCGGCCACGGTGATCCTCGAAGAACTGGCCAAACGCAAGGACCTTGGGGTGAAGACCGTGCAGGCCGAGGACGAGATAGCCGGCATCTGCACGGCCATCGGCGCGGCCTTCGCGGGCAATTTCGCCGTGACGACCACCTCGGGCCCCGGACTGTCGCTCAAGAGCGAGGCGCTGGGACTGGCGGTGATGACCGAACTGCCGCTGGTCGTGGTGGACGTACAGCGCGGAGGTCCCTCGACGGGCCTGCCGACGAAAACCGAGCAGAGCGACCTCCAGCAGGCGCTTTACGGCCGTAACGGCGAGTGCCCGGTGATCGTCGTGGCGGCATCGTCGCCCAGCGACTGCTTCCACTACGCCTTCGAAGCCGGACGCCTGGCCATGGAGCACATGACGCCCGTGATCCTGCTGACCGACGGATTCATCGCCAACGGCTCCGAGCCGTGGCGGATTCCCGAGATGAAGGACTACCCCGCCATTCAGCCCCCGATCGTGGACAAGGCTCCCGAAGGAGGGTTCATGCCCTATGTGCGCAACGAAAAACTGGCCCGCGGCTGGGCGTTCCCCGGCAAAGTGAGTCTGGAGCACCGCGTGGGCGGACTGGAGAAGGACTGCGTGAAGGGCTGCATCTCGCACGACCCGGCCAACCACCAGAAGATGACCGACACCCGCGCGGCGAAGGTGGCCAAAGTCGCCGACGACATTCCCGCACAGGCCGTCTGGGGCGATGCGGAAGGCGACCTGCTGGTCGTAGGCTGGGGCGGCACGCGCGGCCACCTGCAAAACGCCGTGGACGAAATGCGCCGCGAGGGCAAAAAGGTCTCGCTGTGCCATTTCAACTACATCAACCCGCTGCCGAAGGGGGTGCGCGACATCTTCGCGAAGTTCCGCAGGATCGTCGTCTGCGAGCTGAACGAAGGACAGTTCGCGGCCTATCTGCGCCAGAACTTCCAGGAGTTCCCCTACGAACAGTACAACAAGTGCGAGGGACTGCCCTTCACGGTCGCAGAACTTAAACAGAAATTCGAATCCTTACTGAAGTAACCATGGCAGACTACAAATACACCCCTGCGGATTTCAAGAGCGACCAGGAGGTACGCTGGTGTCCCGGATGCGGCGACCACGCGATTTTGAGCGCCGTGCAGCGCGCGCTGCCCGAAATCGCCGACGCGCTCGACACGCCCCACAACCTGTTCACGTTCGTGTCGGGCATCGGATGCTCGTCGCGGTTCATCTACTACATGAAGACCTACGGGTTCCACTCCGTGCACGGGCGCGCCAACGCCGTGGCGACGGGCGTCAAGACGGCCAACCCGCGCCTCTCGGTGTGGGTCACCACCGGCGACGGCGACTCGCTGGCCATCGGCGGCAACCACTTCATCCACGCCATCCGCCGCAACGTGGA
>ENA-UEQW01000622-UEQW01000622.1-human-gut-metagenome-genome-assembly--contig:-NODE-622-length-33031-cov-24.011137_pt1 | contig 33031 bp, 25 predicted proteins | sample MGYA00242947_ERZ507947 | MGnify/ENA primary metagenome ERZ507947 (study PRJEB26167, sample SAMN06115421) | human gut metagenome | host: Homo sapiens | place: China:Guizhou | collected 2015-03-17... | reverse complement strand
TATGAAGCTTTGCTACACCTTGCCGCAACGGTTATAATTTATCGAAAACTTGCTGTTATTTAGGGATAGGTTCTAAGTCCCCATCCCACCCTAGTGGATTAGAAACAGCAATTCGCATGTAATCCGCGTGCTGGTAACGGAGGTCCCCATCCCACCCTAGTGGATTAGAAACTTGTTCGCGAGGGCGAGGCCCTCAAGCATCGAGTTAGTCCCCATCCCACCCTAGTGGATTAGAAACTTTTCAGAACCGGCGTCACCAGCTCATCGAGAAAGCGGGTCCCCATCCCACCCTAGTGGATTAGAAACCATGTCGATCGCAGTGTAGGCGACGGTCGCAATGTAGTCCCCATCCCACCCTAGTGGATTAGAAACCTTTGCGCAAACGTCAAGTTTAAATTTGTTGCTACTGGTCCCCATCCCACCCTAGTGGATTAGAAACAGAAAATCGCGCGGCTTTTCCGTGAGCGCCTGCGCGGGTCCCCATCCCACCCTAGTGGATTAGAAACCAAATCGATGCAGGATACGACAACTATGCGGAGGTTGGTCCCCATCCCACCCTAGTGGATTAGAAACACGGTCCCGTATGATGTGGAAAGCCTTCTCTACAACAGTCCCCATCCCACCCTAGTGGATTAGAAACCGCCGGTACCTTGTGTGGAACAAAGCGCGACAGTTCGTCCCCATCCCACCCTAGTGGATTAGAAACAGGTTGTAGGTACCCTCGTGCATTTTGACCGCGTAGGTCCCCATCCCACCCTAGTGGATTAGAAACCGCTTTCGCTGAGCCCCGCGCGCTCGGCGGCGAGGAGTCCCCATCCCACCCTCGTGGATTTGAAACCCAGCGCATCGCGCGCTCCGGTAAGATTGTTGAGTACGTCCCCATCCCACCCTAGTGGATTTGAAACATGGTATATCGATAACCCGGATTTTCTGAGGAACCCCGTCCCCATCCCACCCTAGTGGATTAGAAACGCCTTGTTCTCCGCCACGGCTTCGGCAGTCGTAACCGTCCCCATCCCACCCTAGTGGATTTGAAACATTTGCGTCGAATAGCTGAAGAAATGGCGTCCGATAGTCCCCATCCCACCCTAGTGGATTTGAAACGCTTGAAACCCAGAGCCAGAACTCGCGCTCTTTGTGCGTCCCCATCCCTCCTTAGGATTTGAAACTCGCGTGTTCCTCTCTTCGGACCGGTCCGACTGGTCCGTTCCCATCCCACCCTCGTGGATTTGAACTTTGTAATTCTCCCCAAAATATCATAATTTCAACGATCACGCAATTAATAGGAGTGGGGTGGACGCATGAAATTTGTTCTTCTGATCTTTAGACCATGGGCTTTCCTGGCCGGTCTCCAGCTGTTCTATTTGATCGGCTGCATGTTGTTTCTGCCGCCCGGTCATCGGCTGAACGTCATGGAACGGCGCAAATGCTGGCAGGAAGCGCACCCGGGGAAAAAGCACCCGTTCAAATACTAGCATCATCCCCATTTTCTCCCTTTATCCCATATTCCCCCAAAGGCACAATCATGGAATCACTTTTCTGCATTGCCGCACTTATCCTCCTTGGCCATCTGATGATCGCACCATTTTTCCGCCTTCGGAAAAACACGGCTTCCGATGGTATTGCGTCCTGATTGTGATCTATCTGTTTTCAAGCGGTACAAGCTCTGCGGCAGGCAAAGGAACGGAATGCCCCCTCCCGTACGGCAAATGCCCCTCCCCCCGTCGGCGCTACTTGGCGCGGGGATGCGCCTCTTTGTACACCTCTTTCATCCGCTCCGCACTGACGTGGGTGTAGATCTGCGTGGTGCTGAGATTCTCATGACCGAGCATCTCCTGCACGCTCCGCAGATCCGCCCCCGCATCCAGCAGGTGCGTCGCAAACGAATGGCGCAGTTTGTGCGGCGTAAGATCCGGCGGAAGCCCCGCCGTCAGCAGGTAGTTCTTCAAATTCCGCTGAAACGAGCGCGGTGTCAGCCGCTCCCCCGCCTGATTGAGAAACACCGGCGCCCCCGGAGCACGGCCGGCTCCCAGGCCGGCGCGAAGTTTCAGATAGGCCCGGAGCGCCCGCTCCGCCGGGCGGCCGAGCACTGCGAGACGCTCCTTCTTCCCCTTCCCGCGCACCTTGACCACGCCGCCGATGAGGTCGAGATCGCCGTAATTCAACCCGACCGCTTCGCTGATCCGCAATCCGCCGGAGTAGATCACTTCGATCATCGCCAGATCCCGGGCGGCAGAAAAGGCGGCAGACTCCTCCGACTTCGGAATTCCCGCCGCCAGCGCCTGACGCCAGAACTCGTCGACCGCCGCGGTCAGCCGGTCGATCTGGTTGATGCTCATCACCAGCGGCAGCGGCTGGTCCGCCTTGATCGGCGGCAGCCGGAGAAACGGATTCTCCTTCACCAGCTCCGACCGGACCAGGTAGCGGAAAAAGGAACGCATCGCCGAAAGTTTGCGCTGCATCGAACGCTTGCCATCCCCCGCCTCATGAAGCCGGAGCAGAAAAATCTTCGCGTCGTCGCGGTCCACGCCGCCCCAGTCGTTGAACGATTCATCCCCGCCCTTGACCCGGGTGATGAACTCCAGAATGTCGCTCGAATACGCCTCCACGGTATGCTCGGAAGCGTTCCGCTCCGCGCGCAAATACCGGAGAAAATCCGCCGCATATCCCTTCATGGCGCGCCTCCTCACTCCGTTTCCGGGAATCCGGGTTCTCCCCGGAATTCGGCCAGCACCCGGCGCTGCTCATCCAGCAACGAGAGCGACCGCCCCCGGATGGCATAGAAGGCGGTCAGCCGGAGCACCGCGAGGAAACGCTCCTCGTACGCCCGGTTCGGTCCGAGACGGCGGGTGACGCTCAGCGGCCCGATCCGCATCCCGTCGCCCCGGAGGCGGTACTCCCCGAAAAACCGGTTGTCGCCAGTGGAGCCTTTGAGCTCGCCATCCACCTGAAAGCGCAGCCGGACATCGGATTCCAATGCCGGAGCAGGCGCCTCCCCGCCGTCGAGCATCACCGGGCGCCACACGCTGCCGGCAAGCGGCAGGGGAACCTCCTCTTCCTCCGGAAACATACTGCAACCGGCAGAAAAAATCAGTAGAAAAGCAGAAACCAAGAACAAAATCGGATTTTTTTTCATTTTCGATTGTACCTGTCCGAAATTCAAGTATATTATCAGTAAATCTACCACAAAAGACAACATTTTCAAGGGAGTGTTCAAGATGACAAGACAATTCGGAACTCTGCTGTTCGGAGCCATTCTCAGCGCGCTGACCCTCCAGGCCGGAGAAGAGGGAACCGTCACCGCCCGTCTGCTCAACGTTCGGATGAAACCGGAGCTCCGTGCGCCCGCCGTGATGAAACTGCGTGCGGGCGACAAGGTGGATGTGCTCTCCCTGCAGGGGGAGTTCTATGAGATTACCGCGCCGGCGAAGACGCCGGTCTACGTTTCGGAGGTCTTTCTGCGTGACGGGAAGGTGACTTCGCCGGTCAACATGCGCATGGACATGGCGCAGGAGGCCCCCAGCTACGGACTGCTTCCGGCGGGAACCGTCGTCAAAGTGGAACGCACCACCCGCCACAACTGGGCGAAAATCGCGCCGCCGGAAGGGCTGAAGCTCTACGTGGCCAAAAGCTACGTGAAGGTCGCCGCTCCGGTGACGGCAGCGGCCGCCGCTCCCGCGGCAAAGCCGGAAACCGCCCCGGCCAAAGTCCAGACGGAGGCTCCGGCCCCGGCGGAAAAGCCGGTGGAAAAACCGGCCGCAAAACCGGAAACCAAGCCGGCAGTGAAACCGGTGGAAAAAGCCCCGGCTCCAACTCCGGCGCCGGAGAAAGAGGCCCAGCCTGCGGCGACGGCCAAGCCGGTTCCGCCGGTGGAAAAGCCCGCGCCCGCGGCCGCGCCGGATAAGATGGATCTGGAGCTCAAGGCGATCGGCGTCGATCTTACGAAGGGGGAAAAGGTTACCGCCACCGGCTATCTGGTCGCGGTTCCGAGCAGCACGACCCGTGCCGCCGACTTTGCGCTGATGAAGAGCAACAGCCGCGGCGAGTATGAGAACAGCTACTTTGTCTGCGCGTCGGACAACGCGGAACTCAAGAAAATCGCCGAACACGTCGTCGAACTCTCCGGCACCGTCTACCGGGTTCCGAACTGGAAAACTCCGGTGCTGAAAGCCGAGAAAGCCACGCTGAAGAAATAATTCCGCACATTGAACGATCAATTTCGGGCCGGCTTGCCAAATCAGGCAAACCGGCCCGAAAATTTCAAGGTTCCCGGTCGATCCTGGACAACCATCCCGCAACGGGGCTCGGTCATACCCTCCCGGCCTGGGAGAGACGGAACGGCCGGGAAGATCGCGGGAGTTCCGTCTCCCGTTCACCAGCGGTAATACCGGTAGGGATCATCATCCGCCAGTGGCTCGTCATAATAGAAATGGAACGCGCGGGGGAATTTCAGTTCGGGAATTCCCAGTATGCCGCCTTTGTTCCGCAGGTCACGGCAGAGCACTGCAATGGTGTTGCGCCCCGCCTTCAGCCAATCCGGCGCCAATGCATAGCTGCGCGCAACCTTCCAGTAATCCTTCGGATTTGTCCGCTCGGAAACTTCGCCGAGCAAACGACCGTTGAGCCAGATCCAGGACTCATCATCCACGCTGCCGAACGAAAGTTCCGCAGGAAATTTCGCATACGCGGCCGGCAGCTCAAATTCCAACCGATACCAGAAGAAACCGTCGTAATTGGCCAGCTCTTCAAACTGATTGTCAAAACAGCCGGGAACCGCAACCGGCCGCCAAGAACCATCCGGTTGAAAATCATGCCGGAAAAATCCCTGCTTCCGTCCGGAATTTTCCGGGTCCTCCACTCCCCGCCAGGAATCGTTCGGCAGCTGGAAGCGGATGTTGCCGGCCGCCTCGCCGAAAAGGGAGAAGAAACCGGTACGGAATTCCGCGCCGAGATTGGCCAGCAGCCGGGCGCCCAGAAACGCGGAACGACGGCGGCAGGTGCGGTAGTAAAACTCCTCTTCATCAAATTTCCAGGGCGGCAGCTGAAATGCCACAATGGTGCCCCGCCCCAGTCTCTTCCGATCGAGCGAACAGCCGCCTGCCGCATCTGCGGGGAATGCATCCATCTGCATGCCGCCGCGCCAGTGAAGATCCGCATTGCTGATGCCGAGAAATTCCGGGTTGTCGTGAAGAGCCGGCACAAAATCGGAATAGCAGCGGCGCGTCTCCACGCGGAATCCTCCGGGCAGAATCTCCTCCAGTTCCGCCCGGGAAAGTCCCAGGGCCAGCACGTTGCACCCGTTCCGCAACGCGGCGGTCAACTCTCCGGGGCGAGCTCCCGAGGCGAGGACCAGCAGCGTATCGGAATCAAGCGTTTCCTCCGGCGTCCACGGTTTGAACGGCACCTTCAGCGCTGTCAAGTAACCGGCCCCGACCGCATCGCCCAGAAAAAACACCTTCCTCACCTTCCCGGTCCGGGCGCGATCCAGATAGAGCAATGCGTCGCCGAGCACCTTCTCCGCTTCCGGGTCCGGGGTCGACCGCCCCGACACCGCCAGCTGGCAGAAAAGCATCTTCCCCCTGCCTTCGGACAACAGCAGCAGCGGCGAATATTGCAGATCAAACCCGCACTGCAACAACGGAAGCCAGTTGCCGACCGGGGGTTTCTCCAACAGCACCTCCGTCAGAGCCCCGCGGTTGCCGGCCCGCCAGACGCGCGCGTTGCGGAAGCCATTCCAATCCCACTGGGGACTGCCGGTTTCGTACGCTGCCACCGCGAGCATGGGCGGCAGCAGGGTGGCCTGCCCGCGCCAGTCATGCAGGTCGGGGAAATGGCGGATTCCGTTGGAAAAGAGTTCCCGGAACCCCTGTTCGGTGTAACGCAGTCCAAGCCGGGCAAACTCCTGTGACGGCTGTTCGAGCAGCAGGACCTTCAACCCGTTGCGAAGCGGTTCCGCCAGCGGGAACGGCAGTCCGGCAAGTCCGTTGCGACCGATGATCAGCAGCTGAATTCCGTTCAGATCCTCCGCCGTCTTCACCGGATGTGCCGACACGCCGAGCTGTTTGAGCAACACCATGGCACTCCCCTCCGGATCCCAGCAGCCGACACGGCTGCGCAGAGTGACGGTGCGCGGTTGAATCACGTCGATGACAAACCGGTCCGTCCTCTTTTTCGAACCGGGAAACTCCAGCTCCGCCCGGATTTCCAGCGGCCCGGAGACCGTTTCCGGAATCGAAAACTCCAACGGCAGCAGATGCCGCTCCCCGGCCGCGACCGGAAGCGTTCCCTCTTCTCTCAGCCCAAGCGCAGGGACCTCCCAACGCCATTTCACCTCTTTTGTCTTCCGGCTGTGATTGAGCAGGACCAGCGATTTTCGCACCCGCTCACCGGAGCGGAAGTTATGCCCGAGTTCCGTGAATTCATCCACCTGTCCGCCAATCCAGCCGAGCTCATCCTGAAAATTGGAGCGGATTCCCGCGCCGGTCGGCGTTTCGCGGAATCTGGCCAGAGGATTCAGAATCGCCTCGCCGGCGGAATAGAAGAGATCCGGCACGACGCCCGGCTGTTTCAGCCGTTCAAACCGCCGGGGATTGTGCCGGGGCCGGTCGCCGGGACCGGTCTGCTTCCAGCAGAGGAACTGATCCCAGGGCAGAAGTCCGGAGATGCCCCGGGCGCGCATGTCACGGAAATTTTTCGAAATGAAATAGTTCCGCACTTCGTGAACGTCGCGGATGTCGTTGAGGAAGGTGTTGGCTCCCAGCCGGCTGAAGAAAACCGGCCGATTTCCCTTGAGCATCGACTCCTGGCGGTCGTACAGGAATTTTTTTGCCGGATCGGCACGGTAGGCCTTTTCTCCCAGAATTGCGGCATTGAACTCATTGACCCAGAGGCATTGCCGGGCCGCGCTCCGCCAGATGAAGGCGGGGCCGCGGTAGCTGGACCAGCTCGCGACGTGCGGAAGTCCCCACTCAACAAAAAACACCGGCATCCGCCCCGAATGCTCCCAGCACTCCAACCAGTCGCTGCGCTCCTGACGCGGAGCCCAGTTCAAATAGCAGTTCAGCGTGAAAAGATCTCCCAGATTGCCGCTTTCGTGGTGATAAACCGGGCGGGAGGGATCCAGTTCCCGGGCGATGCGCGCGGCGATATCGGCGTTTCGCCGGAGATCGAATGCACTGGCGAAAACCACATCTTCCGGCTTGTAGCCGGTACCGAGCCGGGCGGGATTCTGATCCCCGGCATATCCGGTGGCATTGTGATTCATTGCGTACATGACCACGCCGGGAACATTCTGAAGGCGCCGAATCAGATGTTCCGCCTGTCTCCGATAGGCCAGCGCGGTCGCCGGATCGCGCATATTCAGGTGAAAATCCCGGACGTGGGGCAGCGTAAGTGCGGTCAGCATCCCGCGCCGCGATGTTTCACGATGAAAACTGGTCAGGTGGCTGACCACGCCGGGCTGAAAGTTGTAGTTCAAGCCGATCAGAAAATTCGCCCCGAGCCGGCGGGATTCCCGGACCAGATGTTCGATCCACTCCGGGGAAGCATACAACGGCGCCAGCGGAGTTCGTGCCGCCAGCGCCCGCAAATAGAGTTTGCTCCCGTTGAGAAACAGAAACCGCCCCTCCGTCCAGAACTCCCGGAATCCGAACTCCTCTTCCAGAAATTCATCGAGCAGTGCCCCGCTTTCCGAGAACAGGCGCAGTTTCACCGTATAGAGATTTTCCGGGGAATCCAAATCCCACAGCTTGGCGTTCGACCAGCTCTCCTGAAAGGTGTGGCGAAAGTTCCGCTCCTTTGCCGGGAAGAGTTCGGAACGGATTGTTTTTACCCGGCGCCCATGCTCCGCGATCTCCGCCTCCAGCCGGTAGGTTCCCGCCGGCAGAGCCTCCAGCCCGACATCGAAGCGAATCATGCTCTTCCTGACCGATGGCAGAACCAGCACATCGCGGATCACCGCCGCTTCCGGACGAGACTCCAGATAGAGATCACCGGTGATTCCCCGATTGACCAGTCCCCCCTCCGTCTTCACCAGCCGGCCGGGAGCCATGAAGACCACATTCTCTCCGGGAGTCGCCCGAACCAGCAGCACAAGCTCATGGCTTCGCCCGGGAATCAACTTCCCGGTGAGATCGACCTCGCCGCCTGGGTAATAGAGTTCGCCCGCCTCCTTCTTGTCGACATAGATTTTGGCACAGGTCTGCACCATATCGGCGCAGAGCAGAATCCGGCGCCCTTTCCAGGCGGGATCAACCGTGATCTCCCGGCGGTAAAATCCGCCATTGAGCTGTTTGAGATCCAGAGACTTGCGAACCGAATCAGAAAGGATCAACTCCATGCCGTTGCGCGTGACCGGCCAGGAACCCGGAACTTTGAAATACCCCCAGCCGGAACCCGTTTCCGGGATTTTCCCGACGGGATCCCCCGGGAGTTCCGGGCGGAACTCCCACAGGCCGTTCAGGCAAACCCGTTCCCTTCAATCGTCGCATTCAGCCGGCCGTTCTTCACCTGCAACGTACAATTCCGGCCGGAAAGTCCCTGTTGCGGCACGCCTCCCGGAGCCGGGGCGATCAGCAGGTTTTGCTCCGGCGTGAGCTGTGCCTGCGGAACGGCGGCTTCCGGGGCGGCGGGCGTGACAGCCGGAGCCGTGGAACGTTTGTACTGATCGAGCTGTTTGAGCTCCTCTATCTGGACCTCCTTGAACTCCACCTTGCCCGATTTGCCGAAATTGGCCGGTTTCAGCCGGAGGGTCACCGCGTTTTCCGGAATGGGATACACGCGTTCACACGTCTGAAGTCCGGTGGTACCGGAGACGACAAACACCTTCGGCCAGGGGCCGACCGCCTTGCCGTCTTTGTCATGAAACCGCATCGCCATGCTTCCCGCCTGCCATTTCGCCTTGCCGGGCACCAGATCGGTAGAACGCATCTTCATGCGCAGAACCAGATACCGGCTTTCCGGAGAGAGCGGCAGCGAATAGCTGAAATTTCCGCAGGAGCCAGTCAGAACAAAGTCCACTTTGTCGCCCTGCTGTTCGACCACGGCATTGGCGGGCACCCGCGTCGAGCGCACCACTCCGGTCGCCGGATCAATCAGAAGATTGGCCGCTTGAAGCGTACCGAGCAGAAGGGCGGAAAAACAAACCAGCAGTTTCATACGATATCATCCTTTCCTGTTAAGTCGCTCGCCGGTTCCAGAGTTATTCCGCGGCGAATACGATGGTGAGACTGTATTTTTTATAGAAAGTGCCGCTGCCGGCGGCTGAAACGTGCCCATCCCCCCAGGCCGAGTTGACCATCCACCGGTTGTGTGCGGTCCACGGTGAGGAGCCCCAGTCCTTGGGACCATCCGCGGTGAGTTTGGATTTCGAACTGCCGTCCGGCGCCTTTCCATCTGCAAGGAAAAGAAATTCGGAAGGACTGCGGAGAAGTTTGAAATTGACAAAACTCACCGTATCGGTTTTAATCCGGGCGCTGAGCTGCTGATGCCCCCGGTTGACATATCTGCCCAGAAAATTTGCCGGATAGGCATAGTCGGAGACATATTGATAATCGCTGCGATTCTCGGGCTGTTCCACGAATTTCGCTTTCGGGCAGTTGTAGGAGTTCCACTCGCCTTTTCTGAGGTATCCCCCGAGTGCCAGACAGGCGGACCAGGTCTGTTCAATCTTGTTGACGGTGCCATCCACCAGAATGACATCATTATATTCGTTCATATACATTCTGGTTTTCATCATCATCTGTTTCAAGTTGTTGCGACATTGCGCATCCCGCCCCTTCTCCCGGGCCTGATTGAGAGCGGGCAGCAGCAGCGCGGCAAGAATCGCGATGACCGCAATCGTTACGAGCAGTTCGATCAGAGTAAATGCGGTGTGCGGGTACTGTTTCATTCTCGGGTTGCTGAATAAATTTCTCATGGCGCTTTCCCTTTCCGAAAATACCGTTTTTCGGCTTGAGCTTCGCAAACAGGCACTTCTGCACGCGACGAAAACATGAATCCGCCGGTGTTTCCACTCTTATTATACTCAGAATATCGCCAAAAACAATAGATTTGAATGAAACAAAATGCAACAAAATAAGCAGAAAACAACGTTTTTTTCCTTGAAAAACAGTCGACGCACTGCTATTGTGAACCGGAAGCAGGAGCTGGAGATATGAAAAAGACATCGATTCGAACCATCGCATCGGCCCTGGAACTCTCCGCCGCCACAGTTTCCCGCGCCCTCTCCGACAGTCCGCTGGTGGCGCCGGAAACCCGGCGGAAAATTCTGGAGAGCGCCAGAGAGCTGGGGTATCGTCGCACCCAGAAGCGAAAACGCCTGATGGTGGCGCTTTCCGACCGGTTCTACCGGGGGGTCTACGATCTCAGTCTGCTGGAGGAGATCCTTCAGCAATGCCGCAGCCGCGATTACGAACTTCTGCTTGCCACGGAATCAAATTTCCACAGTCTGAAAGAGTATGCCGTCGATGGCCTCTTCTCGCTCTGCTACAACCGGAAAACCAATCAACAGCTGGCCCGCTCCTACCGCTGCCCACTCGTCTGTTTCAACAATTACGAGTGCCATCGGGAGGGAATCTTCTCCGTGAACTCCGATGAAGCGGGGGCCATTGCGGCGGCCGTGGAGCTGTTTCATGCAAACGGCCACCGGAGAATCGCCCTGCTTGCAGGGGTTAATATCGGCTATTCCAACTGGAAACGCCGGGAACAGTTTCAACTTGCCATCGACAGACGGCCCGAGTTGACCGGGTTTCTCTATGAATTTTATGTCGGAACAGAATTTGTGGAGCTCACGCCCAGAATCCGAGCAGACAAGGTCACCGCTCTCCTCCTTCCCCATGAGGGATTTGACTTGCATCTGCTCCGCCATCTGGAAAAAGCCGCGTTGCATGTTCCACGGGACATCTCCGTAATCGCCTGGGAGAATCCGCAATTGTCAAAGCACACCCTTCCGCCTCTGACCACCTTCTGTCAGAACTATCCCCGCATGGCAGACGAAGGAATCCGCCTGCTGGAAAATCTGTTGCAGCTTTCCGAACGGCAGCCGCGCAACATTCTCATTCCTTACCTGTTTCTCAAGCGGCAGAGTGTCGCCCCCCCTCCTGACGGGCAAGAGACGGCCTCTCTTGCCGGGAATCGCGTACTGTCCGTCTCTCTTCGCGACAGGCGAAAACCGCAACGGCGGGGGGTGAGAGAACAAAATTCCAGCTTTTTCCCGAGCAGAGCTTGAATTCGGCGAAAACGGATGTATTGTAATATTTCCGTAATTTGAACAATTTTGTCTTACGATAAAAAAAGGAAAAGAGAACATGAAAAGAACATTCCAGCCCTCCAGCCGCCGCCGCAAGCGCCGCATCGGTTTCTTCGCCCGCATGGCGACCCGTGCCGGCCGTCTGGTTCTGAAACGCCGCCGCCAGAAAGGCCGGGCCCGGCTGACTGCGTAACGCTTTTCTACGATCTGACCGCCGACATCGCCGGCGGTTCAGTCGCCCGTTGGGTTTCATGTTGAAAAAGACGTTGAAAAAACCGGATAGACTTCGGTTCAAATCGGAATTTGACCGGGTCCGGTCCGACGGGACCAAACTGGTGGGGCCGAGCATGCTTCTGGTCTATGCGGACGCCCCCGACAGTTTACTTCGATGCGGAGTCATATGCGGCAAGAAATACAGCCTGCTCGCGGTGAAACGCAACCGGGCGAGGCGTCTGCTCTGGGAGAGTTTCCGACTTCTGCGCGAAACAATTCCTGCCAAATGGATTATCCTGATTCCGCGCAACCGGATGAAACACCGGAAGCGTCAGGAGGTGACCCGCGAAATGGCGGAACTGCTGACCAGAGCCAATCTGATTCCGCCCGGGTCGGCGTTGCCGCCCGAATGCTGATTGCAATCATTAAGGTGTATCAATGGGCAATTTCCCCGCTGTTGCCCAATTGCTGCCGCTTTGAGCCGACCTGCTCCCGCTACGCGGTCGAAGCGTTGCGGCTTCACGGATTCTGGCGGGGGACGGGGCTGACAATCTGGCGTCTGATGCGTTGCCAGCCGTTCTGCCGGGGTGGGATTGATCCGGTTCCTCCCCCTCGACGAGATTGCCCCGGCGCCCGCCGGAGGAGCAGATGACTCCCTGAACAGTTTCCGGGCGCCTGTGCGGCAGAGTATGGAAGAGAGGGTTCTCTTCGAACTGTAAGGACTTAACGTGAAATTCGATAAAGAGACGGCGATCGCAATTGCGATCTGCGTGGTGATCCTCTTCGGCTGGGATCCCTTCTGCCGCTACATGGGCTGGATCCCCGATCCGGCAGTACCTGCTGCACAAACCGCTCCGGCCGCCGCGCCGGCCACAGTTTCGACGCCTTCCCCGGCAGCGCCGTCTCCGGCGGTACAGGAACCAGCCGCTCCGGCAGTCCGCCCGGTCGAACCGGTTCTGGCGGCGAAACCGCTTCCGCCGGTGGAGCTCAAGAATGCGGATATGACGCTGCGGATCAATCCGCTCGATGGTTCGGTCAGCGGCATCACGATGAATCACTATCTCAACGCCGGCCAGACCGCTCCGGTCACACTCGACCACACGCTCGGTCAACACACGGGAGCACTCTCGCTTTTCGAGCCAGGCTCCCCCTGGGTGGTCACCGGAGTTCTCTCCTCCCGGCTCACGGCCGACAGCTACGAACTGGAGCGGAGAATCCGCACCGCCTCCGGCACGACGTTCGACCTGCTTCAGAAATGGCAGATCGCCTCCTCCGGGTACGAGACCCAAATCTCGCTGGAGGTGAAAAACCGCAGCGGGGTGCCGCTTTCCTTCAGCAATCTGGTGTTCAACGGCGGCGATTTGGCTCCGTGGACGCTGATTTCCGGGGATAAAGTACGGGTCGCTTCGCACCGGATGGACTACATGACCGCGGCCGGGAAATTCTTCGATATCAAAGCCGGCTGGGACGACGAGGATTTCTTCCAGAATCCCGCTCCGACGGTCTCCTGGGCGGGCATCGGCAACAAATATTTCACCGTGCTCCTGACGGCGGCGGAGCCGTATACACTGTATCAGGCGCGTACGTTCCGGCTCCGCGGCCAGGAAAAGGATGAGATCATCACCGTCGGCGCCCGGCTGGCCCCCTTCGTGGTCGGCGCGGGGGACTCGAAGCAGTTCGCGTTCCGCTACTACTCCGGCCCCAAGGTGATTGCGCAGCTGGATGCGTTTGATACGACCACCGGCCGCGTGATGCACCTCGCCTGGGGGCCGCTCGATTATCTCGCCCGGCTTCTGCTGTGGATTCTGGTCAAACTGCATGGCCTCTGCGGCTCCTACGGGGTGAGCATCATCATTCTGACGCTGCTGGTGCGGCTGCTCTTCTACCCGGTCACCGCCAAAGCCAACGCTTCGATGAAAAAGATGCAGGCGGTACAGCCGAAGATCCAGGAACTGCGCGAAAAGTACAAGGACAATCCGCAGCTTCTGAACACCAAGATGATGGAGCTCTACCGGACGGAGAAGGTCAATCCGTTCGGCGGATGCCTGCCGATTCTGTTGCAGATTCCGGTCTTTTTCGCGCTGTACGCCACGCTGGACGGGGCGGTGGAACTGCGGCAGGTGCCGTTTCTCTGGTCGCATGACCTGGCGGCGGCGGATACGGTGGCGCGGATTCCGCTCTTTCTCTTCGGCTGGAGCCTGCCGATCAATCCGCTGGTGATTGCGATGACGGTTTTGATGGTGATTCAGCAGCGCATGACGCCGATGTCGATGGATCCGGTACAGAAGAAGATGATGATGGCGATGCCGATTGTCATGCTGATATTCCTCTACGATCTGCCGTCGGGGCTGACGCTCTACTGGACGGTCAGCAACATATTCAGTATCATTCAGCTGCGTCTCCAACAGCGCAGCGGGAACGTGCAGTGCGCGGCGCCAGTCAAAGACGCCAGATAAAACCGGGCCGCGCCAACCGGAATTCAACATTAAGGAAAAGGGAAGAAGTCAATGTCAGACAACGAGAAGCTCCAGGAGCAGAAGGAAAAGATCATCAAAACGCTGGCCACCATGTTTGATTACCTCGGGCTCAATGCCACGCTCCGCATTGAGGAAAAGGGGAACCGGCTGGCGGTGAAGATCACTTCGGATGATGCGGGCCGGATCATCGGCCGCAAGGGGCAGGCGCTGGAAAGCCTTCAGCTGCTGCTCAACCGGATCATGTTCAAGGACAACGAGGATTGCCCGCACATTCTGCTGGACATCGACGGCTATGCGAAGGGCGAGCGGGAAGCGCGTGCTCCGCGTGAGAATGAGGAAGAGAACGGGGAACAGCAGCCGCGCCGTCAGCCGCGGGAACGCCGTGAGCGTCGCCGCTACAACGACGGGGGCGAACGCAATTCGACGGCCCAGCTGGAACAGCAGGCGCTGGATGCGGCCAAAGAGGTGAAGCGCTGGGGTGATCCGGTGAAGCTGCCGGAGATGAATGCGCACGATCGGCGTATCATTCATGTGACTTTGCAGAACGATCCGGAGATCACGACGGAGTCGGAAGGCGAAGGCGCGTTCAAGAAAGTTGTAATTTCTCTGAAAAACTCCTCAAATTGAGCTTGCTTTTCCGGCGTTCGCGGTATATATTATAAACTGTTGGCGCCGGAAAGGTGTTAACCAAACAATCCGTCGGGGTGTGGCTCAGTCTGGCTAGAGCGCTGCGTTCGGGACGCAGAGGCCGGAGGTTCAAATCCTCTCACCCCGACCATTTTTTTTGACTTTCCGCCGATCGGTATTCCGGTCGGCTTTTTCGTTTCGAGGGGTAACTCTCAACTCTCATTTTTCCTGACAGCGGAGAATCTCCATTTTTCTCTTATGAAGGTGTATTTCAGACCGTCTTCCGGCAATTTCTCCAGGGAGTAGAGGTCGCAGGCTTTTCGATTGGAAAAGCAAAAGTCGGGGAAACACACATGGCAAAGAGGATGACCTTTGATCATCATATTCTTCAGCTCTGGATGCTCTTTTTGCTATTTTATCTTAAGTAGATATTATCAAGCAACAAACCGAAATAGAGCTTTCTTTAGCAAGTCAGGCCTGCCAGCAACATGGTACCATTTATTCTGAGGCTTGGCAACATTTATAATGGAGTACAAAAGACTAGAATATAGTAAATAACTGCCTGGTCTTATAACGCCCCCTTGAAGAAAAGGAGTACATTACAGAGTACCACTGCCATGGGTAGCGGAAACTCTGAATTCAAGATCCAGACTTAAATGCTTCAGGTACTGATTGGTGATTATTTAATTCAGAAAACAGACTTATTTTTAGTCAAAACGACTTTACGGGACATCTTTTGCAAAATGCCCGTAAGGTCGTATGTCTTCTTGCACCAAATAATTCACTTCAATCGGATCTGCACCGTATTGAGCTGATTCGACTTCAATGGAATCTCAAAGCTGCCGTCCTCCATTGCCGGATATGCGGGCTCGACGGGCGGAAAATCGCTTCGAAGAACCAGCTTCGGTTCTTTCCCCGCTGCAATTTCAGCAGAAATCATTTTCCGTTGTGGATCGTAGTGGAAGGAACGGATATCCAGATCGCGGCAGTCCGTCGCACGAACGTCACCATAGATGAAATCCAGCGCCATCGTCACATTGGAGGTCAGGCGTATACCTGGATAGTCTCCGCTGAGGCGCTGGAGAAGTTTACCGTTTGCCAAGCAGTCTTTTACAAATTTCAACCGCTCTTCCGCGGAAAGCCCTCCAAGGCGAACCGCCATGTTCATCACGGCATGATCCTGCCGGAATACTCCATTCCCATCATATAGCGAAGGGCGGATGAAACGGCGGAGATACTCCTCCTGTCCTTTCGGAATGTAATCGGCATAGAGTTTGAGAAGCCGCGGCGGAATCCCCTGGCTCATATCGTAGAGGTGATAGGAGGTGTTGCGGGGAACCACGCCGAAACGGTATTCATATCCCGATTCGGTAAATCCAGTCCCGTAAACATCTTCGACTTTAAACAGGGCCAGACCTGTCTCACGGATGTAGTTTTTAAACGAGAAACGCGCGAGCGTTGGAACCGTTCGCCGGGCGGCGCGGTAAAGCGCCTGATCCCGCCAGGCTTCGTCGCCGAGAATCTCCGCGATCCGGGCGACGTTCATCATTCCGGCATATTCGCAATTGAGCATGTCGATCGAAGCAGCCTGCCCGGACTCCCCGCAATGCCCGGTCAGAGTCACCGGATCATCCCCGCTGAAAATCAGCTTCGTGAACCACCGGAACCATGTTGGATTTGCCCGGATGAACTCCCGCTGGCCGAACTGTTCCGCCACCGCGCACGCCACCGTCGTGATCATGTAGACACTCTCATTCGCATCGCAGATATTGAAATTGGAACCTGTTCCAGGGGCAAACTTCGTATGATGTACGCGGGGGCTGTTGAAACAGACCGGGTAACGCAGGCCGCTGTAAGGCTCTTCCCGCCACCGGGAGGCACTCTTGTATCCGTATTGTTCCACCGGGGTCAGCAATCGATAGGCGAGGCGGGCCTTGAAGTTTTCCAGATTCCGGGGATTCAGGCCAAACGGAGCAACGGCCGTACCGGGGGTGCCGTGCAACCACATGTGCAGGCTCATATTCCGGCCGGGATGGGACGGTTTGAAGGGATGGATGAAGTTCGCCGTGGCGACCGGACGGCTCCCGCCGATAAACCGGGCTGCTTTTGCGTAAACCTCGTTGATGACGGTGTCCACGTCGTCTCCGATCCGGCAGCCGGGATAGGCAGGGAGTTCATCCTTCGGCAGCGGGAGGCTCCAGTTCACGGTATCGGAACCGGATTTCGCTGCGAAATAACCGAAAGCGGTCGGCAACTGCCAGTTTTCCGCCTCGGGCGATTCAAAAAGCATCCCACGGGTGAAATAAGCAAGTGGCGAAACCGAAGCAAAAGGTTCGGGTTTGATCTTCCAGTCGTTTGCAGTTTTCCGGTACGAGTAGGTGGTTCGGATCTGAATGCGTCCTTTTTCCCGGTCGATCTTGAAATATTCCCGTGCCGCGATCGGATAGGCGTAGGCTTTGGGAATCCAGAAATCGATTTTCCGCAGGAACTCTTCCGGGAGTTTCTTCTCCCAGCCGATGGTCGAAACCCGTCGGTTCCCTTCGATCCACAGCGGCAGGATCATGCCGATTCCGCCCCGGCGGGTCACAGTCAGGCCCGAGAGTTCGCCTCCGGAGAAGTCAAACGATACGGAGTCCGGTTGTTTCGAAAACACCAGCAGCAGCGGAATTCCCTGATCCTTCGGGAAAAGCAGCAGAACCGGTTTATCCCACTTCCCCGTCAGCCGCGGCGGAGTACGGAGGTCGAAAACTGAAAGCCCTCCATTGCGGAATACGGCTGCATATGCGGCGAGGTTGCTCAGTGCAAGAAATGTATTCTCTCCGGGAAATTCCCACCGGATTCCCGGAAAGGCGAGGCTCGTGTCGAAACGGTGTGTCTCGCCGGTCGCAGTGTCGACGACTTTACCGCCTTTCCCGAACGGATTGGCTCGATCCACATAGACGTGACGCGCCGCCCGCGGCGGTTGCGGCGGCAGAATTTCCGGGCAACTGCCGAAACCGCCGCTCTCCCGGAGATTTTCCGTTACGACCCGGATCTTGTTTTCTGCTCCGAAACGAATTTTATCCTCCGGAATCCGGTAACGGTGCGGCCGTTCCCAGTAATTCGGCATATCCCGGGTCACTTTGCCCAGAAGCGTATCGTTGAAATAGACCTCCGCCAGATCGTCTATGCCGCGTTCCACCTGAAAAAAAAGCGGTTTTCCGCGCCACTTCTCCGGAATGACCGGCGCGCAGCTCAGCTCCAGCACGCCGATCTGCCCGTAACTGTAATTCCAGTCCACATCACGCTCCTGCTCCGCCGGGGCTCCGGAGATCGAACGGATATGCCACTTGTTCAATCGCAGTTTGGGAGCCGCCTTTTCCAGAAACTCATACTCCCCACTGCCTGAAGCGACCGAGAGATTGTTGCGGATGGTTTCACACAGCAGGCCGTCGCCCAGAGCAAATCCCACCCGGCCGATGTTCTCCGCCGTGATTCCTTCCTGCCAGCCGTCCCCGTTGCGTCGAGGAGAACTCAACTCTTTTTCCGCTAGCTTTCTGCCGGTCAATTCCGAAAGCACCCGCAGCAGAAAAGGGTCGATGGCCGCCTTTTCACGAATCAACCCGCATCCCAGCCCGAATGCGTTGTAGATGACCTTTCCCCGGCGCACGAGGAGCGGTGCTCCGTTGTCGCCGGTCAGCAGGATTTCTGCGCCGGGCCGGGGGCGCAGATCCCGATAGATGCCGAATTTCGCATCGGAGAGCTCCCGGAACAACGCCGCGTTTTTTCCGGTGGGTTTCAGCGCGCTCCGCTCCGGGAATCCGGAGACTTCACGCACTGTCACCTCCGCCGGAATCAGTTCCGCCACTTCCGGGTCGGCGATGTTGGCCGCGGCATACAGCCCGGTGCCTTTGCGCACCGCCGCGGCAATCCGGGCGGCGGCTTTCGGGTCGCGGGCGGCGGCGGAATAGACGATCATGTCCGCCTCTTCAGGCGAGTCGCAGAGGGTTGCCACATCCTTCACCGTATCGAGAAGCATCTCGCGGTAGCCGCGGTAGGGAATGGGATCGGTCAACCCTTTTGCCGATACGGCGACGTCATCGTCATTGTCAAGATGAAAGTACACCTTGAGCGCATCGGGAGCGGGAGCCTGACGCGGACGTGCGGGAGGATAGACGATCACTTCGGCCTGGTCGGAACCCAGACCGAGGCTCTCCGCGGAGCCGATCTGGAAATCGCGGAATTCCACCGTCACTTTTTTGCCGGCCTGCGTGCCGTTGATTCCGATGAACGGCTTGATCTGTCGAATCAGATACTCCTGATCGAGCAGCCCGAACGTGCTGTCCAGCCCGAAGTGATACCGGGCGAACTCCCGGCCGGAAATCGTGATTTTCGGCCCCCAGTGCATGACGACTTTGCCGTTCTGGCGCGTGGAGAGGATCAGATGAACCTGAACCGATCCCCCTTCTGGACAGCGGGCGCGGAAAACGAGTTTCCCCTGTGCGTGGACCGGTGCGTCCACGCTGCGCACCACCTGCACCGCACAGTTGGAATTGTTCTGCGGTCCCGGAATCAACGTGAGAGTGAACTCCGTCGGAGAGAATGATTCCATCTCCGCCCGGGAATCCTTGGAGAGCGTTTCCGGAATGTAGCTCCAGTCAGCGTTTTTCCGCTGTGGCCGGGTGGCTGCCGCGGGGAGCGCCGGAGCGTCTTCGAACCGGAAATCCTCCACCACCACCGTCACCGCCTGACCGCCGCGGGGATTGACGATTCCCACCCCCGGTTTGATCTGCCAGATATGATATTCCTTGTCAGGCATGCCCAGATCCTTGTCGAGCCGGAGCACGTAATTCTTCCACTCTTTCCCGGAAATCTTGATCTCCGGCCCCCAGTGCGGAACGCTTTTACCGTTTTCCTGCGCCGAAACCACGAATTTCGCGCTGATCGTTCCTCCGTCGGGACAGCAGGCCCGGAACGCGATCTGCTTCGGATTTTTGACCGGTGCATTCATGGTGTACACCAGCTGGGTTCCGCATTTGGCGTTGTTCTGTGCGCCCGGCGTCAGCGTCAGGCGGAAGGCCGCAGGGGAGACCGATTCGATCCGCGCATCGGAATCCGAAGTCAGCAACGTCGGAATCGTCTGCCAGGCGGACGGAGCCGCGTGCAGCAGCAAAAATGGAATGATCGTTAAAAAACTAAGAATCAGTAATTTCACTTTTCTTGACATTTGGTTGCCTCCTGATGGTTGTCTTATAAAACTGCGATTGAAATCAGTCGCCACGAGTATTGCCGGTTGTGCGGGCTTTGCCGTTATATGTCCAGACGTTTCCGTCCTTGTTGTAGCACTTCAACGGTCCCCCCACCGCATACCAGTCGAGGAAACTCTTGGTCCCGCTCTGATTGAACAGTCCGATTCCGCGAAGCAGGCTGACGCTTCCGTCGCCGTGCGCCAGATTCGCGACCCTGCCGCCTGCGTGGTGGGGAATGACGTAACTGCCGCTCGTCCAGGTCGAATTCGTCAATCGACCGTTTCCGGCATCCGCCACAATCAAAAACAACGATGGCTTCCGGAGTAAGGTAACCTTCAGCCAGGGGTACGTAGTGTCGGTAACCTCCCGGCCGCCAGTCTCAAAGCAGTTATACCCGTAGGTAAGATGTTGATACATTATGGAACTAAGATCATTCTTCTGTGCACCATTTATCGCAATTTCCGCGTTTGCACCGCCCCACCTGAGCGCAGCGATATCCGCGAAAACCGACAGTGTCACGTATTTCCGGTCGGTCAGAACTTTCGACCAGAAATTGTCGCCTTCATACATGACCGCCTTGGGAAAATAATCGTTGTAATCCCCCTGATACAGCGTCAGGGCGCTGCCGATCTGCTTGAGATTGCTGACACAATTCGAGGCCTGTGCCCGCTCCCGTGCACGATTTAATGCCGGCAGCAGCATCGACGCCAGAATCGCGATGATGGCAATTACAATGAGGAGCTCAATAAGCGTAAATAGTACTCGGGCCGTTGCGTGGGGGGTGTCTGCCGCCCCACGCAGCCCCGGCGCCCGGCTAGAGGCTGATGTCACGTACGAAGCGCTTCCCGCCGGGGGGCGGATGGTCGTAAAAACGGACAGGAATCGTTTCTGCCGGGGACATTCCGACCGGGCGGGCTTGTCGGAATATCTTCCGCAAACAGCGTAAGACTGCAGTCTGATGAAAGAGAAGTTCTTGTTCATGATTTCCCCCGTTTCAGTACCCATATCTTTTGGTTTTCATGTTTCATGTGAACAGATCGGTGTCTGGACTGTTTCGTTTATTCCTCCGGCTGAGCAGTCCATTATCCGCCATTGATCCCGTCTTTCTGAATTCCGCTCAGTGGATTTCGCCGGTAAACACGGTTTCGTAAGGATCCGGTTGCAGACAGCGGCCGTGAATCCGGTTCTGATGAATTTTGATCGTCTTTTCCCCCGCGAGATTGCGGAAAAGAATCATCTGACCGGAGGGCGGACAAACATAGTCCCCCAGGCCAATGGCGATCGTCGTCGGACATTTGACCCGTGTCGCAAGATTGGCAGTATCAAAATAGCGGAGCGTCTCCGTGTATCCCGGAGCCCAGCCACCCAGACGCTGAAATCTGGCTTTCCCGGCCAGATCCGCCATCCACGGGATTTCCGCCACACACTCCGTGACATGCGGATTCAGTGCCGCTGCGGCAATCGCCTGTGCCGCTCCCATGGAGCCGCCTTCCACTCGAATCTCCTTTTTGTTCCATACGGGCAGCGTCTCCGCGTACTGAATTGCCCGCTGGCCCCGCATATACATGCCGTAGAAATCATTTTTATATTTGTCGTTGTTGTTGCGAAAGCAGTAGTTTTTCATCTCGTGTTCCTGGAGATTCTTGTAATATTCCGCTTCGCGATCGGGCGCTTCTCCCTGCCGGGTGACTTCTACCACAAGCCACCCCCTCTTCGCAACCCCGAAGGGAATCCCGGTGGCATGGAAGCCGTATCCGGTAAATCGAACCATCATCGGCAGTGACGCCGGTGCGGCGTCCCGGGGATACAGGATGTACCCGGTCGCCGGGCGTTCGCCCGGGAAGGTGCTGATGGAAAATTTCAGTACCTTGACGTCCCGGTGCGGAAGTTCCACTACTTCCGTATCGAATGGAGTCTTGTGCAGGCGGGCGACTTCCTTATCCCAGAATGCATGGAAATCCGCAGGCAGAGGATCGGCGGGCAGCAGGTTGACATCCGCCCCGGCTCCGCTTTCGAACCGCTCGGTACGTCCCGTCTTCGGGTTGCCGTTGTGATCCAACACGTTCACAATGATCCGCACAAATCCGGGTTTGTCGATCCGGGTGGTGATCTTCAACGGTTCATCGGAGAGGGCTTCGCCGTGTTCGGTTTTTCCATCGTCTCCGGTGCGGTTCCAGACCAGTTTTCTGCCTTTGACCATTGCACCTTCAGCGTCTTTGTCCCGTAAAGAGATGAGGAAGGTCATCGGTTCTCCGGCCTTGTAGAGAACTGGATTTTTATCCGTTTTCCCGTCAAAATAGAGGGATTCCGCCCACAAAACTCCGGTAAATGTGAGACTTGCGATCAAGAGCAATTTTTTCATTCTGTCTCTCCTGGACATACGTTTCATTACTCTCAGCAGGGGAAGAGAGGATGCCGAGGCGGTTGGTTGATGATCTGAGCCACACAGGAACTGTCGCGTAACATGCTGCGAGCCATGATCTCCTGTTCCGTCAAGCGCGTCAGCAGAATCGCCTTTTCTTCGAATCTGCTCCAGTCATGGAGAATGTAGATGACCCCATCGCCGTCTTCGGCAACATCCGGATAAGAGGTGTGCATTCGAGCATCGAGCAGCATGGGAACACTCCAGGATTGCCCGTCATCACAGGAAATGGATGCGCTCATGTTGATCCGGTCAGCCGCATCGTTGTTGCGGACGCAGATCAGATTTCCGGAACGGAGGCGGCCGATGTAAAAACGACTGCCTGGACTTGTCAGAGGTCCGTTGATGCCGTCGCTCCACGTTTTTCCACCGTCCATCGAAACGCATTCGGCGATGTGTCCGGTGTTGGCGGTCCGGGCAAACAGTCGGAGTGTGCCGTCCCGGTGTTCGAGGATCATCGACTCGTCGAACGGGGTCGGAATTTTTCTGCCGGCCTCCCGGCGGACCCAGCTTTTCCCCTGATCGAGGGATTCCGAATAGCGGTAGCGCTCGCTGTGCCGGTCATATGCGCACAACAGCCAGCGGCCGTCGCGCAGTACGGTTGGTTTGCAGCGCAGGAAACCATCCGTCACGTAAAATGGTTCAGACCAGCGGATCTCTTCGGCATCCGGATCGTCGGTGGTCATTGCCCAGGTTTCATGGAACTCATTTTCTCCCCAGCCGATGACCTGCGTCCAGAACACCCAGCATTTCCCGGCCGGATCGATCCACAGCTGGATGTCGATGCAGCGCAGCCCGACGGATAATTTGCTCTCGATTACGAGGAGCGGTTCGCTCCAGGTTTCCCCGTGGTCGTCGCTGCGCACGAGCAGATTGTAATTGCGCATATCCGGTTCCGCGATTCCGCCGGAATACCAGCCCGCCAACAGGCGCCCTTTCGAAGTACAGACGATGGTCGGGCATCCCTGCCACAGGCGGTGCCGGGAGGAAAATCTTTCTTCTGGATGGAAATATATGTTTCCCGGCTGTGAGGGGAGCGCAATGGTTACTATTGACATTTTCGTTCTTGTTTCCGTTTCTAGACCTTGTTGTATTTATTTAATATTATAGTATATTAGTACAGTAATGACAATAGTAAAAATAAGTTATTTATTGTATTTTTCGATACTGCCGAGGTGGCTTGATGGACAGTATTTACGGAAATGAGTGGAAAAACCGGGAGAAGGATCTTCTTTCCGCCGACCAGATTTCCCGGATGAAGATCGTTCAGAATGCGTCGCCGCCACTGGTGCTCAATGTCGCCCACTGGAACTGCTTTTCCCCGTGGCATGTTCCCTTCCGGAAAATCACGGATAATTTGCTGCTGTTCATCGAGAGCGGGGAATTTATCGTCAGGCTGGCACATCGGGAGTTGCGGCTTCCGCCGGGGGTGGGGCTGTTGATTCCGGAGAATACGCTTCACTCCTACGAGCTCGCGCCCGGCTGTTCCGACAGCAGTTACTACATTCTGCATTTGTTGTGTCTGCCCAATGACTTCATGGCGTTTTTTCCGGAATCCCCGCATCGGCTGCATTATCCGGAAGCATTTTTTGAACATTTGCGATATGGAATTGCGCTTCGCAACATGCATCCCGGCCATGCGGAGGTCTACGTGTGCGAACTGCTGCGGCTGCTGATCCGGGAGTGTGTCGCGGATCAGGATTCCGTTTCCGGCGAAGCGGAAAGTTCCGACCACCGGATTCATCAGATTCAGGAGTTCATAAAATGCAACTACGCCGGCAACATCAGTGTCCGTGACATTGCCGACGCCGTGGGACTCAAGGAGGTGCAATGCCGCAGAATCTTTCAGAAGGCAACCCGGATGAGCCCGATGGAGTACCTGAATCGGCTGCGGCTGCTTTACGCGATGCGTCTTCTGATCTGCAGTGACCGGAATGTCGGAGAGATCGCCTCCGCCGTGGGCTTTCACTCGGCGAGCTACTTTTGCCGCACCTTCCGCAAGTTCTATCGGAAAAGCCCGGAAGAACAGCGGAAGTTATATCGCTGATTTCTGTTTGCATGTATACAGAATTTTGAACAGGCCTTTCGGTCCCGAACTGCGTTCTAAATCATCCGGAGACAGATTGTGTTGTTTGTCACGAGGATGCATGAGGAAAAGTTCGCTCTATAGAAATCCTATTCTGAGGACGAGGCGCACACCCTTGTTTTAAAGTTGAGCAATTTTTGATGAATCTCGCAGAGAATTTTTCGAGACGAATGGAGCACCCTACCTTGAGGGATTTGAAAAATTCGTCATTTTAAGGTGGAGAGAAGAGTTCAGGGAAATCCTAAAACAGTCGACCATTTTTTGTCTTTTGGGCCGACCGGTCTTCCGGTCGGCTTTTTTTCTGCAGTTGCCCCTTGAGGTTGTAATCATCCATTTTTAATGTCGGGCTGGGTTCGCGAAGTTCGTATTCAGAATGTCGCACATCGATCGCTCCATAGAGAATTACACTTCGTCCGAGAGAGGTGCAGCGCATACGAGATCCATCTTTTGAACCATGGCAAGTTGAAAATCGGAACAACGGAGTTATATTTTTGCAGTTGCGGATCAGTCGCTGAAGAATAACAAGCAGGGATACATTTGTGTTATGCGTGTTCTTGTTTTTACCCTTCTGTTTCTCTTCTGTTTTGTAATTCCGGGCGGGCTCTGTTTTCTGAAGGAGCGTCATCCAAACTGGTTCCGCCACGGGAAACTTCTCTTGTGGATTGCCGCTCTTACCGTATTCTCATGGAGCAGCGTTGTCGGAGCCATTCTGATTCCCTGTTTCTGCGGTCTCTTCATTCCTCGTGGCCCGGAGCTTATTTTTGCACTCTTCTTCGGCTGGGCCTATCTCTGGATCGCTTCTGTCCCGATGTTTGTCATCTATGGAAGTCTCCGATTGGTGCGCCGACTTTGCTCATGTATTGGGCAACGATGATTGCGATAGAAAGAATCAGTATTTATGCCACAAATTGTAAAAGTTCTGATCGTTTCGTCAGACAGCGGAAGCGGTGGTCAACCCCATGACGGGTCGAACCTCCCCCTTCCGTCCCAACCATGCATTCAGCCATGAAAGGAATCCCGCCATGAACAGTTGGAGAGACATCCCCAATCCGTGGAAAGAACTTCCTCTTACAGAGCAAAGTGATTTCTACCTGCCCAACGAGAAAAACGACAACTATAGTCAAACTATTCCACCGCAACCGTATCAGGGGACACCGGACGCGAAAATCTGGATCTTGCTGGCCAATCCCGGATTTAAGGATAAAGACGATATTACCGAGGATATGGAAAGTGATATCGATTTTTTCAAACAACATAAGGATCTGGTTTTAAAGCAACTGATCTTCGAGCAAACGAAAAATGGAGGGTATTACAATTTTGTGTTGAATCCCGGACTTGAGAAATATTGCGGACGCAAATGGTTTCTTGATCGATTCATCGGAAAAGGCAAGCTGTTAAGCAGCGAAGAAGAAAAGCAGGCGTGTCTGAGTTATAAGTCTGACGTTCTCAATGCAATCGACCTACGATTCTTTTTGCTGCAGATACATGGTTATGCCTCCCCGACCTATAAAGCTTCTGAGCATTTTTCTCACTCCGATTACAATGAACAGCTTCTGCATTGGGCATTGGCAAATGATAAAATCATTGTGATTGCCCGTTGTGTCGCTCATTGGCTGAAAGTGATAGAGAAAGTGAATCACAACACCCAAAAAATTTTTGTCATGCTGAATAACCGCAATGTAAGTTTTTCTTCCAATAATCTGGTTCGATATCCTGCGTGGAAATATGCCCAGGAAATTCTGAGCGAAGCCAAAAAAGCCACCCCAAGACAGCTGAATGAAATCTGGGAACGTATACACACATTGAACGGGGAGATGTGAGAGCCTGTTTTCTGATTGCAGACACGATTCCCTGTCGGGTGTAAATTCCGGCGGCTCCTCAACGCAGTTGCTCTGTTCCTTTCTGCGAGAAGCCGCCATCTTTCTCCCCTGCCCTCTCTCCATCTGCGTCACGGAATTCGCTCTTTTCCCCCCGTGCCTCATTGAAAAAGGCAGTTTCCGGAAGTATATTATATGTCATTTTAAATCTGGATACCTGACTGATCATGAAAACTTGCCCGCGGCTCACTGTTTTGTTTCTGTCTGCGATGCTGGTCTCCTTTGCCGGCATCGTCGCAGCTGTCGTGCTGCATGCCGCGCCTCAGGATTGCAGCCGGTTCCAGAACGAAGACGCGGACCTTCTGCTCGCCGCCGCCGCATCCCGGATGCAGTCTGACGAAGCCGGATTCCCATCCCCCGGTTACGATTCGGTCGGCAGAACGCTCAACCGCTCCAGCGAAACGCATCCCACGCGGTCGGCCCGCCCGGCGTTTCTGCTGAAACCGGTCCGCTTCCTTGCAGAAAACCTCTCCACCCGGACTAGTTTCGCCCCTCCGGCGAACTCACGGCTGCAACTCTTGACCTGGCTTTCGCCACGTCTCAAGGCCCGGGCGGACCCCGCCGCGGCACGGTACTGCTCTGTCGCTTGAGTGTACGTGCCTGTTTTCTGCATGTAAAATTTCAAACCGGCTCGGTCCGATTCCTCTGACGGCAACCCGTCGGAGATACCCCTTTGCATAGTTCTGCCTGTTCCGGGGGGGCGAAACGGCTCGTGCACTTCCTGCGGCATATTCCCCTTTTTCCCATGATTCAAAAAAGCCCAGGAGTGTTAAAATTATGAAAAAAATCGACTTTATGCTGACTGCCTTCCGCGACGGATTCCAGTCGGTATTCGGCGCCCGCGTCTTCAGTTCCGATTTTCTGCCCGTGGTGGAAGAGGCCGCCGCGGCGGGAATCACCCATTTCGAGGCCGGCGGCGGCGCGCTGTTTCAGGCCGCCTATTTCTACAGCAACGAGGATGCGTTCCGCGTGATGGATGATTTCCGCCGCATTGTCGGAAACAGCGCCAACCTCCAGACCCTCGCCCGCGGCATCAACGTGGTCGGGCTCGACAGCCAGCCGCGCGACATCATCAAGCTGCACGCTCAGCTGATGAAAAAACACGGCATCACCACAATCCGCAATTTCGACGCCCTGAACGACGTGAACAACCTCCTCTACAGCGGAACCTGCATTGCGGAAGCGGGCCTGAAGCACGAAATCACCGTCACCATGATGGAACTGCCCCCGGGGTGCGTCGGCCATACCGTGGAGTTCTATGAATCCATTCTGCGCCGGATTCTCGACTCCGGCATCCCCTACGATTCGGTCTGCTTCAAGGACGCCTCGGGAACCTCCACCCCCCACAAGGTCTACGAAACCATCCGGATGGCGCGGAACCTGCTCGGGGACCATGCGCGGATCGTCTTCCACTCTCACGAAACCGCCGGCTGCAGCGTTCTGGCCTACCATGCGGCGCTCGAAGGCGGAGCCGATCAACTGGACCTCTCCATCGCCCCCCTCTCCGGCGGCACCTGCCAGCCGGATATCCTGACCATGTGGCACGCCCTGCGCGGCACGCAGTACGATCTGGATATCGACGTGAAGAAGATCATCAAGCTCGAAGAGAGTCTCAAACGGGCCATGAAGGACTATTTCATGCCGCCGGAGGCGACGCAGGTCAACCCGCTGATTCCGTTCTTCCCGATGCCGGGCGGCGCGTTGACCGCAAACACCCAGATGCTGCGGGACAACGGCCTCATGGAGAAATATCCGGAGGTCATCGCCGCCATGGGCGAGGCAGTGGCCCGGGGCGGCTTCGGCACCTCGGTCACGCCGGTGAGTCAGTTCTACTTCCAGCAGGCGTTCAACAACGTGATGTTCGGCCCCTGGAAGAAGATCGCCGAAGGGTACGGCAAGATGGTGCTGGGCTATTTCGGCCGCACGCCGGCGGAACCGGATCCGGAAATCGTCCGGATCGCCTCCGAGCAGCTCAAGCTGGAGCCGACCACCCGCAGTCCGCTGGACATCAACGACGAAAATCCGGCCAAGGGCCGCAAGGCCGCGATCGCCATGCTGAATGCGAACCAGCTGCCGATCACCGATGAAAACATCTTCATCGCCGCAAGCTGCAGCGAAAAGGGAATCCGCTTCCTGAAGGGCGAAGGTACCATCGGCGTACGCAAAATCGATCGGAAACAGAAGCAGGAATCCCCCGCCGCCACCGCCTCCGCCCCGAAACCGGATGCGGTCACCGTCACGCTGAACGGCAAGAGCTATGCGGTGAAGATCTCCGGCAACTCCGCGTCGGTCAACGGCAGGCAGTATGATTTCGCGTTGGCGGAGGGCATTGTCGAGGAGCAGCCGGTCCGTCAGGCCGCGATGGGGACGTCGGGGGAGAAGTTCACTGAGGTCCACTCCACTCTGCCGGGTGTGTAGCTTCTGTGCTCAAAATTACTTTAAAAATCAAAAAATGTGGCAGAAATGTGACGTTTATTGTTTGACATGGCTTCCCGTGAATGTTATTTTAGGATAGAAACGGAAACAAACCGATGGCGGTCACTCATGAGTGTCAAAAAGCGAAAAACCAGCAAAGGCGAAACTGCGGAATACCACTATGACTTCACGGAAAACAATAAGCGATATCGTGGAGTCTGTGAGGGGTGTACCACAGAGCGGGCTGCGCTTGCTTATGAGAAGGAGAAAAGAGAACTTGTCAAAAAGCTGGTTGCTCAGAAAAATGCAGTAGCTCTGGTGGAAAATTTTCGTCAGGAGTTGACGGGCAGTTCTGCTATTTCTCTGAAAGATGCCTATCAACTTTATGAAAAGAAACCCCGTCCCAAACAGGCCGGCAGCAGCCGTGCCAAACAAAACAGGCGAATCTGGGACGATTTTTGTGCTTTTATGGAAAATCGTTATCCCGGGATTGTTAATCTTGCCGAAGTGACTAAAAGCCATGCCGAAGAATACTTGGCTGAACTGCGAAATAATGGGCGCTTTATCAAAGAGAAAAATTATTTATTACCAGGGCGACAGAAAACGATTTCTTATGTGTCCCGGGATTGTCTTTCCCCAACAACATTGAATCAATACCTGAAACAATGCAAAAGCGTATTCACGTGGTTGAAAGAGGATGCCGGTTTGCTGAATAATCCGTTTGATCTGCCTTTGCAGAAAGCGATGCCGGAAAGTCGGGAAGCATTTACTCCGGAAGAATTGCGGCTGATCGGCAACCATCTTAATAATTTTGTACGTCCGATTTTTATTATCGGTATTTGTACCGGCCTATCAGAGGGAGATATCTGTCTGTTGAAATGGTCAGAAATTCATGACGGCTGGATTACCCGAAAACGGCGAAAAACCGGAGCATTGCTTGATATTCCGATTCTGCCTCCATTGGCTGACTTTTTGACAGAACAGCATACCCATTCCGGAACGGAGGAATACGTTTTACCGGATCATGCCAAGATGTACCTGACGAATCATTCAGGTATTTCATACCGATTTAAATCGTTTCTTGAAGAGTTGGGAATCCAAACCACTCGAAATGTAGAAGGGCGCTCGCGCGCCATCAGCATCCGGGACGTTCACAGTCTACGGCATACTTTTGCCTATATGGCTGGCGTTTACCAGATTCCACTACCGGTAGTACAATCAATCCTCGGGCACATGAGTGCGGAAATGACACGTCATTATCAGGCTCATGCCGATCGCAAAGCAAAGGAGAAATATCTGGCCCAACTTCCTGACTTTCTGGAAAGCACGGCAAAACAAATCCCACGGCTCGGCTCTTCCCCGCGTGAGCAGTTGCAACAAGTACTTGCGAGGTTATCGGAAAAAGCGATTGAAAAAGTACTCGCTTATGCTCAAGCGTTGCAATAAGTTGAACATTTTCCTGATTTTTACTCAGTGATAAACACTGTTTCTTATAGCACGGGAAAGCACGGGAAAGCACGGGAAAGCACGGGAAAGCACGGGAAAGCACGGGAAAGCACGGGAAAGCACGGGAAAGCACTCTCATACTTTCTGGTAAGTCACTTTTTGTCCCCGAACTCCATTGCGCTTGAGTAAGCCACGTTCTTCAAGAGACCGCAGAAGGCGATAAGCCTGCGGAGGAGTCAGCTTACAAAGATCAACGACATCCCGCCGACGGATTTCTCCATAGGTTTCGATATACTGTAATACCATCTGCTCTTGTTGGAGGGCCCGAAAGCCTGCTTGTCGCACATATTCTGCTTTTTCATTTCGTTTTCGATAAATCTCGGAACTTAAAGTGTAAGTTCTGGAACGCCCGTTTCCATGCGCATCAATCAGCCCTGCTTCAACAAGTTTCTCCAATATGCCGTGTACTTGCGTTTCCGTTTTCTGGATAGAGGTTGCAATCTCTGCCGTTGTCAAGCGACGTTCGTTTTTCAATCGTGAAAGGATAATCAGACTGTCTACCGGTAGAGGTGCTCCCATCTTTTCTTCCAGGTGCAAAATCATTTCCAGAAAAGCCTGGTCGGCTTCTCCTCCGGAAATGAATAATGATACGCAGGAAGAATCCGACATACTGTAGTCCGGCATAGGACGTCCATATCGCAGGACACCTTCATAAATACGATCAATTCCCCGCCCGGTACGTTCCGCCAGGCCGATCCGTTTAACGATGTCCGCCAGCCGCGGGTTACGGGAACGCGGAGCGACTGTCAGAAGATTGTTAAGATTAACCCCTTCGATGAATCCCCCCGGACTGGTGATTGTCAAACCGTCATCATCCAGTTTTATCTGAACCATTCCCAACCGGGAATAATCCCGATGGACCAATGCGTTTACGAAGGCTTCACGGAAGGCTTGCTTATCGTAATTAGGTACGGGAACACGGAATAAACCATCCTGCAGCTCTTTTTCGGTAATTCGGGCTTGGAATCGCAATTCAATTTCTTCAAAAGTTTGCAATAACGGTTTCCGGAAAAACTCGTTTACTTGAACATCAGTTCCATGAAGAAGCTGAAATGCGACCTCGTGAGTAGGAATATGCCGCAACAAAAGTTCTTCGGTTCCCAACAACAGAACTCCAGCCAGGGTGGGATAAACGTTTCCATTCTCTGTGCAGGTTATTCCCAATGCACCGTCCAGCTCTGAATCGTTTAGAGCCAACAGGGCTTGGTCTCCACTGTATTTGCGAATGGCATCACGGATACGGAGCCGTTGCAAAGGATCCAAATCTTTCGGCGATACTCCTTTTACAGGCTGGCTGGAGGGATCCAACGCCCCCAGAAATGATTGGCGCTGTGAAAACTCGTGTGGATAAAACGGTACTGCTTCCGGCGTTCCATCCGCTTTAAGCCGGCGATGCACCATCAGTCCATCCGAAGAGGAAACCAACTGCATTCGCGGCACTTCAATTCGAGCAACAAGCTTGGAATTAAAATGAACTCCGGTAATTGCAACACTGATGGGCGGAGTCGTTCGATTGGCAATCATTGCGGCCATTCCGGACAAATCGAGATGTTGCCGATGCAGACCTGTCACTTGTCCGTCATCTTCAACTCCAAGCCACAGGAGCCCCCCTTCCGTGTTTGCCAATGCAACGACAGCGGCTACTAACTCGCGGTCATTCAAGCGGGCAATGTCGCTCTTGAACTCTTGGGTGAGGGTTTCTCCCAGCTTTAATTCATTCCTGTATGCCGTCATATTACTCCTTGCCATCATTTATAATTAAGATATCTGCTTTTTACGGATATATCAAATTATTTTTCTCAATTTCTTCTGGAATCCAGGAGGCGAATACCTTCCATTGTCCTTTGGGAGTATTGCCTTTGGTATTGATTTCAGCCAGATACGAGGCTCTGCGGAAACAATCGGCTTTCTTTGTTTCATATTCCGGATCGTCATGACGGAGCATTACGCAATTGATCTGTTTCGTCCCGGTACGGCTGTGAGTGCAATCGTCGATCAGGCCTTGTCCTTCCGGCAACCCAAGTTGACTCCGCCACAGTCGTTCCGCCGTCTGGATGTGATTATGGGTACTTTGCGTTTTATTTCCGCCCAGCCACAAACATACGTGATAATGCTGATGCTTCTCGCGGGACTGTTCCCTCACTGCGACGTATTGCGGCTTCAAGCCTTTCCTGCTCAAGTTATTCATGAAATTGGCCTGAAATGACCTGAAGGAACGGTTGTCCGCATGTTCGCAATCATCCTGTGGAAATCGTGATAAATTCAAATGTAAACTTGTAAAATCACACATTAAATTTTATAACTTCATATATTAAAGCAAGATAGTTTAATTTTATATTGAGCCAATGGAACTACCGGACGAGGCATCGGCTTTGCGTTCCGCCCAGTAGCGTTTCAAGGTCATGGTTCGGTTGTAGTCTTTGTAAAACTGAGAAGCGAAAAACTTCCGGGTGGCTGAATCGGTTACATCGTTTTCGTCGACCTTTCCAAGATAGGAAAGTTGCCGGATCGACTCCTCTTTCTGTTCACTGGCGTCCAGACTGTTGCGATTGATCATCCGGCCGTTGGAACGGTGCGAACCATCCGGCGCTCTGTTGCAGGGATAAACCAGAGCTTTTTCCTGTACTTCCGATAGTGGAATCTGCAACTGTTCCGCCCAATGTTTTTCAAGTGTGGATCGCAGGTCGGGGATGGAGCGTTTTTTATTTCCATTAAGAGCAAAACCTACATGATAGTGCGGATTGCAACTGCTCTGCTGTTCTCTTCTGGCAACATACTGCGGATCATATTTCTTTTGACTGAAATCTCGACAAACCGCCTGCATGGCGGCAGAAAAGTCCTGGTTGGTACCATCTGCTTCATATCCCTGCGGATAACGCAGATCAAATCTTGCCACAAGTACCTTGGAATGTCTCTCCGTCATCGTACTCAC
>ENA-UEQW01000621-UEQW01000621.1-human-gut-metagenome-genome-assembly--contig:-NODE-621-length-33040-cov-4.671025_pt1 | contig 33040 bp, 40 predicted proteins | sample MGYA00242947_ERZ507947 | MGnify/ENA primary metagenome ERZ507947 (study PRJEB26167, sample SAMN06115421) | human gut metagenome | host: Homo sapiens | place: China:Guizhou | collected 2015-03-17... | reverse complement strand
ATGGCTTGGTTTCAAGGCGTTGAACGGTCAGCGTCGTGAGAATATCCAGTATCGTGTTGCTGATAAGTATGGCGTAGAACTGATTGACAAGACCATTGGATCCAGAATCACCCTTATCACCAAAGGCGATGTAGAATTCTCTGGAATTCTTAAGGGATTCGATACCTATCTGACCATGGTTCTGGAAGATGTGACCGAGATGTGGGGCTCGTTTTCCGTTCCTCTGACGATGTAGCCAATACACTGCTGAGGGAGTGAAGAAGAACAAGATTAGTCGTGCTTTAGTGAACGGAAAGAACGTGTGCTTGGTAAGGACTCCATTCCCTTGTAAACTGTAGTTGATTCCTGGAGGAATTGAAGATCACGAAGAGAAGGAATAGGTGTGTTATAGTACGGAGTCCCTTTGTTGTCATACACTCTCTTTCTTGTTTTGACGGGGAAGTCGTGTCTCTCCGTCATGTAGTTCACGAATTCATTCTGTCAATGGTATTTCACGTGATTGACCTAATTCCTCTCTTCTTCCTTCTTTGATCACTGGATTTGGAAAGAGACAGAGGAGGAGTGTGGCATGGCAAAGAAGAAGCGAATCTATGTGATGAATCCAATGTCATTCTCTGCAAGCGTATGTGTTTCCCTCATACGCATGCATCCATTGAACATAGAATGATCGCAAATCGAGCGCGATTCACGCACTTCAATCAAAAGCAGTCAAACGAGATACTCGTCTCGTTCCATGCACAATACGAGAATGCGAGTCCGCGTCCCTACTAACAAGTGAATTAGGTAAAGAGAAGCGAGCTCGGATTGCCTGCGTGGTTCCCTCTATTAGATTCATCTGAGATTCCGACGTGCAGTCTCGATCGCAGTTTATTCAGTAATAATCTCATTCGACAAATGAGTGCTGCAGATATCAACAATACTATTGCTCTTGATCTGGGAACGAGCAATAGCTGCTGCACGGTGTGGAAGGGTGATCAAGCGGTAGTTCTGAATACAAATGATGGAAATACGACTCCCTCTGTGGTATATGTGACCGACTCGGATATGCTTTATGGTAGAACTGCTCTGAACAAGAAGGGAAAGCCTGGCTGCTTTTTCGAGTTCAAGCGTATCCTCGGTTTGGGCTTTAACGACAAGCTCACGCAGGAGTACATAAGGAGATGGCCCTTCACCGTCAAGGATGTCAAGGGAGACAACGTCCCGTGCTTTGTCGTCAAGATGGGTGACGAAGAAGCTACGTTCACCGCGACGGAGTTGTACTCCGTGTTCATCAACTACTTCAAGGAAAAGGCGGAAGAGTTCCTTGAGCATAGTATTACACACATTGTCCTTACCGTGCCTGCTCACTTTAATGATGTTCAGCGCATTCAAGTCAAGGCAGCCGCCGAGTCTTGTGATTTGACGGTTCTTCGTATTCTGAACGAGCCGACTGCAGCGGCGTTGGCCTACAGTATGGAGGAGTCACTGAACAAGAAGACGATCCTCGTTTACGACATCGGTGGAGGCACCTTCGATGCTACGATTCTGAAGGTGGATGACCAGTATTCCGTCCTCTCGTCGAAGGGTGATATTCATCTCGGTGGTGTGGACTTCACGCACGCGATGGAAGACCTGATCAAGGCTCGCATCAGGGACTTCTTGGGAAATGATTATGAGTTCAGCAAGAATCAGGAAACGAAGATTGCCAAGTTGGCCGAGGAAAAGAAGATGGAATTGAGTAATGATCAAGTTGTTGAGTTCTATGAGGACGATATCATATCCGGAGTTGGCGATTTTTCCATCTCCAGGCACCAGTTCGAGGAGGCAATCGCCCCTTACTTGAACAAGGCCCAGGACATTCTCTTGGACGCCTTGAACGACGCGCATCTCGCCAAGGACGACATCGACGCCATCATTCTCATCGGCGGCACCTCTGTGATCCCGTCCATTCGCACGCGACTCACCGACTTCTTCGCCGGCAAGCCCGTGCTCCAGACCATCGACCCGAACACGGCGGTGTCGCGCGGCGCGATGAACTACGCGGCTCTCTATCTGGGCGTGGTGGACCTGCGAGGTGTGGTGATCCCGCAGAAGGAGGTGGTTCCTGAAGGGCTGGGCGAGCAGTACAGAGAGTATGTCGTGAGCAACCCTCACGACATGGAGATTCCGCTTCCCATTACGGAGTCGTTTGAGCATCACAATGAGCTTCCTGTGCCTCATGAGCCTGACCTTCCTGAAATGCCTGACCTTCCTCCTGATCTTCCTGAGCCCGACCTTCCTGAGCCCGACCTTCCTCCTGAGCCTCTCGAACCTTCTCTTTCTGTACCCGAACTTCCTCCTGAGCCTCTCGAGCCTCCTGAAATGCCTGAGCTTCCTCCTGACCTTCCTGAGCCTGACCTTCCTGAGCCTGACCTTCCTGAGCCTGACCTTCCTCCTGACGTGCCAGAGCCTCCTCTTCCCGAACCTGAGCCTCTCATGCCTCCTTCTGAACCTGTGGCACCACAGAACCCTATTACTGGAGGCATCATCGATGAAGAGAGCGTCACAGCGAAGAGCTACGTGCTCGAGCAGCCCAACGACACCGTCGCCATGCTACTTCCCGCGGGAACCAAGTTCCTCAAGGAGAAGGTGATCGGTCTGGAGACGGCGGAGGACTATTGCGACGAAGTGCGCATCCGCATCGCTCAGGGAGAGAGCCCGCGCTACTCCGAGAACGACTTCTACTGCCGCATGACGATTCGAGGCATCCCGCGCCGTCCGAAGGGCGAGGTGAAGGTGCGGCTGACGATCCGCGTGAACGGCGACGGCATCGCCGACTTCGAGGCGGAGACCCGCGAGGGTCTGAAGGCGGAGGTGGTGAAGAGCAACCCGCAGTTCCCGCTGTCGTCGGACATCTTCATGCACAGAAGCGGCATCTACGAAATGCAGGCGGGGAAGCGCAAGGAGAACGCGCTTGCTCTCTACAAGAAGCAGCTTGCGACGATCGAGAACGAGTTCACACACAACACAAACCTGACCGTGACGCCCGAAATGAGGGAGTGGCTGGATGGCGAGAAGGCGTGGGTTGCCAACACGGAGGCGGAGAGCGCGGAAGAGTACACGAAGAGGCAGAACGAGATCGGAGACGTGCTCAGACGGTTCAACATTACCGACTCAAGACTTGTCCTATACGCTTGTGTGTTCAACAAACTCGATTACGCCTTCACGGCGACCACGTACACCTCTCCCTTCTCCATTCCCAAGAAGATGTACTGACCCTCGGGAGAACAGCGGATGCAGCGAACTGCCATGTGCAGATTCGGCACCTGCGCGAACGCCGCCGGCTTGCCCTCGCCGCCGTAGTGCTCCACCATCGTCGGCGTCACCATCGCGAAGTCGCTCAAACGCATCATGAACAGCGTGATCTTGTCCCCGCCCGCGATCACGTACTGCGTATCGTTGCTGAGCGCGATCGCGTTCAGCTGGCTGTTCATCTCCTTCTCCTTCAGCTTCACGCCCAGCGACGAGTACATGTGGAACTTGAAGTCCAACTCCGAGTAGTACACCACGTTCCCCTCGTTCGTGATCGCACACCAGCTCACGGCAGGAATCGACGAAGGCTCCTTGTCGTCGCCCACGTCGCGAATGGTTCGCAGGTACGTCGAGTCGGCGAGCGAGTACAGGATGACTACACGTGACGCTTCTCACACGACCTCACTTGTTCCGTCGCAACTGCCCGAACACACCAGGTTCATCTCCTTGTTGATCGCCACGCAGCTCACCGCGCCGTCGTGTCCGTACAGCGTGCGGCGACCCACCACGCGCGGCGTGCTCTCCGGGTGCTCCAACTGGTACAGAACCACCGAGTTGTCGAACGAGCCCGTCACCACCATCGTGTCGTCACGCGAGATCGCCACGCACGACAAGTCCTCCTGACCCGTGGCGACCGTCATGATCACCGCGCCCGTCTGCGCGCTCACGATCTTCAGCGAGTGGTCCCACTGACCCACCACGCACATGAACAGCCCGTTGTGCGACACGGCGACCAGCTGCGACGCCTGCAGCGAGGGCTTCTCGATGTTCAGCAGTGGCGTGAAGGGCTCCGCGACCACGGGGCACCCGCGCGTGCGCAGCAGCGGGTCCACGCCGATGTCAAACGGCGTGCTGCGTCCGTTCTGCTGCTTCACCGGGTTCACGGCGAGCTCGCGGTTCTTCGACAGCGCTACCACGCTGCCCGTCACGGAGTTCACACCCATCGCCATCACGCCCGAGCCCAGGTTGATGTTCGTCTTGTACAGCGCGAGCGCGCGACTCGCCGGCGCCGCCCGCGACGAGCCAAGGCCCAGGCAGCGGCAGCCCGATGCGGAGCACCAGTCGCGGTAGGACAGCAGCGGAAGCGGCGGCGCGAGCTGGAGCGGACGACGCTGGTGGTGCGGGTTGGCGAACATCTGGAGCGGCGTCTGCCCGAAGTTCTCCAGCATGTCGTTCGCCTGCTGCCAGTCGCCCTTGCTTGTGTGGTACAGCGACTCCATGTCCAGCGCGCCGAAGTATGACACGTGCGAGAAGACGTTGTAGCACGCCTCCGCCTCCGCGCCGCGCTGCTTGAAGCCGAACACCATGTCGATCCACTTGTGCACGTTCATCGACACGTACTCGCTCTCCAGCGCGTCGCGGTTGATGCGCACGAACTCCTCGGGCGTCTTCGCCCACGGCGGCAGCTCCACGTCCCCGATGGGCTCGGCGCAGTCCTGGCGAATGCCCAGGTTCAGCCTAGCGCTCACCCCACCCCGCCTCACTCACTTGTTGTTGTTGCGCAGGAAGTCGGGCAGGTAGAAGAACTCGGGGATCAGCTCCTTCACGTCGCCGTCGTTCGTGGTGCAGCCGTTGTACGTGTTGCGCATGCTCCAGAACTGGCGGTCCGGGCGGTCGAACTTGCCGTCCTGCAGGAAGATGTGCAGCGACGTGTACGGCTCCAGGCGGATTAGGTACCACAACACGTTGGCGCTGTTGCTGTAGTGCGTCGAGAAGAAGCGCGGCGGCGGACACAGAATGCCCAGACGGTCGCCCATCTCGCCCGCGCGCTGCTGGAAGTTCTCCTTCATCACGTCGAACTTGTCCTACGCGTAACGCCGCTCTCTCACCACAACGCGCAGCGCCTCGCGACGGTACTCCAGCTGCGCCCCCATGGGGAAGTTGAAGTCGCGGTAGATCTTCGGGTCGCGCAGGTCGATCTGCGGGCTGGTGTAGTCGGCGATCACCCACGGGAACACGTAGTACTGCGAGAGGTCGTTGTACGTGCGGCCCGCCAGGCGGTTCAGACGCATCAGGTACTCGAAGGTGGAGATCTCGCGGTTCACCCAGCGACGCGTCGAGTCGTCGTGCGCGTAGCGCTCCTCCGCCGTCGCGCCCAGGAACGGCGTCAGGTTGGCAGGGCTCAGGCGACGCAGCTGGTCGTGGAAGGAGCCGCGCGCCGAGGGCGAGGTGAAGGAGAAGAAGGAGGAGGAGCCGTCCTGGAAGAACAGCTCCACGGCCGTCTGGCGGAAGAGGTACAGACGGAACTCCTCGTGCGTCAGCTCGCCCAGCTTCCAGATCTTGTTCTCGGGCAGCGTCAGCATCAGGAACTTGTTCACGCCCTCGAAGCGCTTCGCGTTGGCGATGTACGCCGCCTGTTTCTCGATCTGCTGCTTGAACTCCGCCTCGAACTCGGGACTGATCGTGAACGAGAGCGTGGACGTGCTCAGCTCCAGCTTGCCGCGCACGGCCAGCATCGGCACCACCATCAGACACTCCTGCGAGAAGAGAATGCGGCCCTGGTGGCGGTTCGCCATCAGCTCCTCGTTCATCGCCTTCTCCTGCTCCTCGTCGATGTCCTCCTCCACCGAGGAGCGCATCAGCGACAGCATGCCGCTCTCCTTCTGCGCCTTCTCCTCCTCCTCCAGCGTCTCGTTCCACACGGAAGCATCCGCGTGGTTCGTTCCCTTGGGATCCTTCACCAGGATGGAGTGCATGTTGTACTTGTTGTAGCGACCCGTCAGCGTCAGGATGCTACGCGTCACACCACACCCCGACACACACCCCTCGTTGTTGCCCAGCTCGCCCCACGGACCGCGTTCGTGCTCCAGCGACTCCACCATCGTCGACCAGCGGCGCACCGTGATCTGGTGCTTGCGCCAGTAGTTGTGCGAGCCGTCCTTCAGGCAGCGCACCTCGTACTTCCTCTCCTGCTCCTTCACGTACTCGATCGCCGTCAGGATGCGACGCGTCATGCCCTCGCCGCCAATCGTGTAGCGACTGCCTTCCTCGAGTGAGGCGTCGAGGCTCTGGCGAATCACCACCTATCCCTCACGCACACACCCCGCACGCTACGAAGTTGATGATGAACGTGACGTCGCTGGTAAGGTGGAGGAGCTCCAGCGTCTTGGAGAGGTGCGTGTTCTTCTCCGCCCAGCACTCGGGCGGCAACACCAGCATGTCGTTCACTATCCATCATCATCATGCACATCACTGTACGCTCCTTGCTCACCGCCTCGTACAGCTCCATCTGCGCCTTCTGCTTGTCGCTCAGCAGCCACTTGCGCTTCGGCTTCGCCTCGTCCACCTCCTTCAGGATCTCTCTCGCGCGCGTCTCCACGTTCTTCAGAGCGATCACGCCCATCTCGATCAGCATCGCCTTGAAGTCGTCCGTGTTCATCAGCGACGACTACACGTCACACCGCCACACCACACCCACCTCCGACAGCAGCGTGCGCAGACCGTCGTTCAGGCGACTCAGGTACACGATGTCGTCCAGCGGGAAGTCCTTGCTGCTGATCAGCAGCTTCAGCTGCTTCGCCACCTGGATCGCCTCGTTGTACAGCGGCTTGTACGCCTCCTCGATGGGCTGCGAGCTGCATAGCACGCCCTCAGGGCTCGCCGCCATTCCGGAGAACATGTTCACTGACGCTACGGACTGCGCAGCCGGCGCCACGCCTCCCAGCAAGTCGTCCACTGCCGAGGGCTGCGTCACAGGCATGCCGAGCAAATCGTCCACCGCTGAGGGCTGAGGCGCGGGCATGCCGAGAAGGTCGTCCACCGTGGAAGGCTGAGGCGCGGGCATGCCCAAGAGATCGTCCACCGTGGAAGGCTGAGGCGCGGGCATGCCCAAGAGATCGTCCACCGACTGCGCGGGCATACCGAGCAGGTCACCCACGGGCTGAGCAGGCGCTTGAGCAACAGGCTGAACAGCAGGCTGAACGGGAGTCTGAGCAGGCACCTGAACAGACTCAGCGGGCTGGGCAAGGGACTGGAACGAGGCGTCCTCGCTGACCTCGCAGTGGTCGTTGATCACCAGGTTGTAGCGATTCAGCAGCGAAAGCAGCAGTGAGATGTCCATCGTGAAGCACTCCTTCTTCAGCCCCGAGATCACCGCGTTCTTCGCGAGGTCGCCCGTCACCAGCCCGATCGCCTCGATCAGCACGGTCACGAGCGTGTTGAACGGACTCACCAGCTGCCAGTTGTAGTGGTCGCGCTCCACCTCCTTCTCGTCCTCGTCCTCGGGAATCTCCACCATGTGCACCGCCACCTTGTACAGGAACGCGATCACCGGCTCGATCGTCAGCAGGAAGTTGGTCTAGTCGTCACTCGCCGCGGCGACGCCTACGCGGTTGCCGGGCATGCCCAGCATGCTGATGATGCGGTTCACCACCAGGATGTAGAAGTCGGCGAACAGTCCCTTGCTGAAGCTGCTCACCGCGTCCTGCTTGAAGTCGTTCAGCCCCAAGTACCGCTTGATCGCGCCGAAGATCAGCCTCATCAGACGCACCGTCTCCTCGTCCTTCTGCACGTCGCTCGCGTTCGCCACCGTCTTGTAGAGATTCTTCTCCATCGTGGACACCACCACGGAGAGCAGCAGCGCCTGCGACTCGCTCCACACCGCGTCCAGGATCGACGGGTGCTCGTCGCGCACGCGGCACACGAACACGAACAGGTAGTCGTACCAGAAGGGCAGGTTGAGCAGCTGGTTCAGGTTCGTCGTCGCGTTGATGTCTACTCGTGACGCGCCGCCCAGACACGCACTGGAGAAGAGGCGTGCGAACGCAGCGAAGTACTTCACGATCAGCTCGTCCTCGACGCAGGGCAGCAGCTGCAGGAACAGCGGGACGAAGGGAGTCATCTGAATGCTCAGGTTGTCTACGCGTCACACATCACCATCACCGCCACCGTTGTCCTCGATGTGCTCCGAGTTCACGATGCGCTGCAGCAGCAGCTGGATCAACTCCTCGTTCACCACCTCCTTCGGACACGCCGACGCCACGAAGTCCATGATGGCGTGCGCGTTCGACCGACTCACGCCCAGCACCGACCACAGCGAGCCGTTGGGCGAGCGCTCGCAGAGCGTGACGACGAAGAAGAAGAGACGGAGCGCCTTCTGCGTGAGGAGCGCGTCCTCGGTTCGGAAGAGCGCGAGGAAGAGCGGAAGCACGCCCGCGTTCACTACACGTCACTCGCACTCGCTCCACCCACCGTTCAGGTCCTCCTTCACCGGCTCCGCAGACTCCTCCGGCTCCTCGCTGCTCTGCGCGACGTCTCCAGGAAGGTCCAGCGACACGTGGCTGAATCCCGCCATGTTCTCGACGAAGAACACGCCCATGCCCTCCTTGTGCAGCACGCCGTCGAACAGGTCGAAGAACGAGAGGAGCAGCGGCATGTCGTGGACGCGGCAGCACCACAGCAGGCTGTTCACCAGGTAGAAGCACGCGTACTTGGTCACCATCGCCGAGTCCTCCAGCAGCGTGCGGACGATCTCGAACAGCACGGCGCGCACCTCCGCCTTCTCCTCCGAAGACAGCTTGTTCAGCGTCGACTTGGGGTTGACTCGCAGGTCCTCCAGCGCCAGCCACTGCGAGACGATCGCGCGCTCGTCGCTCAACTACACGTCATTCGTCACAGCCAGACACACCTCCTCGGGAACGGCGATCGCAACGTCGCTGTAGAAGTAGCGGATGATGTGGAGGAAGCCCTCCAGACCCACGCCCTTGATGATCGAGATCAGGCCCTTGTTCTCGTTGTTCTTCAGCACCGTCAGGACGTACGAGTATACCTCCTTCTGGATCGCCGCGCTGCAGTTCATCCAGAACGCGGAGTTCATGACGAACGCCTTGAAGATCTGCTGGTGGAGCGCCGGCGACAGGCTGGCGTCCTCGAGCAGCTGGATCAGCTTCTCCACGAACAGCACGCTCACGTTCTCCAGCTTCGACTTCTGCATCAGGTACGCGATCACGTCGAAGCCGTTCTGCGTCTCCATGAACTCGCGACTCAGGCTGCTGCCTCTGATCGCGTTCGACAGCAGCAGGTACAGCTCGCGGTCGAACACCTCGGAGGCCTGCGCGTCGCCCGCCTCGCTGCCGTCCACCAGGTCCATCTGCGGCAGCAGCGGGAAGAACAGCGAGATGCCGCCCAGCGAGTCCACCACGGAGGCGATCTGCTTCGTCGAGCACACGTACGTGCCTGCCAGCAGCTGGCCGTTCACCGCCTTCACCTCCAGCGCGTCCTTGGCGTTGCCGCCCGTCCACGTCCGCTGACGGAACCGCACGGGCGTGTCGTCCAGCACGCAGGTCTTCTTCGAGTCCATCACGCACGCCGACAGGTTCACCAGCAGCGAGGAGGTCAGACTGCCGTCGCACACCTCGTGGATCGCCTTGTGGTCCTCCTGCGTCAGACTCATGTCGCTGAAGATGGGGCGACTCTCCTTCTCCCAGTTGTCGAAGTTGAACATGTAGTTCGGTCCCAGCAGGAACATGCCGCGCGCCTGCACCTTGCTCACCGGCTTGTTCAGCATGTACACCGTGCCCAGCTCGCCGTTGAACTCCGTGTACGCCGTCGGGATCGAGGTGAACGCCAGGTCCACGCCGCGCGTGCCCACGAACATGCGGACGGACGAGGCGAAGGACGGGTAGGGCGCCGAGCACTCGAAGTTCGTCTCGCCGTTCAGCGACACGAAGAGCGGGTGCGTCTTCTGCAGGCGGTTGTAGCCCTGCGACACGACGAGGTGGTACCAGCGGTTGTCCACAATGGGCAGGTTGGTGTTGGGCAGCGCCACCTCCTTGCCGTTCTGGAAGTACTTGAGCACCAGCGCCGCGTCCTGGATGTACACGAGGAACGCCGTCTCGCCCTCAACGAACGAGAACAGGTGCGGGACTCCGAATTCTACAGTAAACGCCGCCAGACAGTCCTACGTCCCTCCATGATCCAGTCCGCCATGAGCGAGGTGAGGTTGAACCAGAGAGACAGCGTGTAGCCCGACGAGGGGAAGCGCAGAATGCCGTCCACGCTCTTGCCCGAGGGCAGGGTGGGCGCCGCCACCTCGGAGACGATCTGCAGTCCGGACTGGGGCGGCACGAGCAGGTACGACTGATCGGGTTTCTTGACGTCCATCGCGGCGTAGAGCTCGTTGAGCATGGACATGATAGGGTTGGCGTAGCGCGCGCGATGCACGTCCTGGACGTGGAGGAGCTTGAAGACCTTCTTCAGCTGCTGCACGGTGATGTTGTGCTTGGCAACGGTCTGGATGATGCCCAGCACGATCGGCACGTTGGCCACCTTGAAGTCCTCGAGGCGCTATAGGTGAAGGAGCGGACGAGGCGGTACGTCGAGCAGCAGGTCCACCAGACCCGTCTTCTCCGTCGTGATGGCGATGAGGTTGAGTTGTTCTACGCCTCAATCCCCTCTCCTTCGCGCACGGTTCTTCGACTCCAGGAGGTGCTGCAGCAGCAGCAGACAGTTCTTCTGCAGGCCCTCGTTGGTCTTGAGCACGAAGAACAGCAGCACGCGCAGGAAGTCAGGTCGCACGATGCGCACCGAGTCCAGCAGACTCTTTGCCTCCAGCACGTGCTCGAAGTCGGGCTGTAGTCCCAGCACCTCCTCCTCCTTCAGCACGCCCACGATAAACTCCTTCACCTTGGGGAACGCGTCGTAGAAGGAGAGCGTGTCGAACACCTGGCGGTCCACCAGGATGTTGAACAGCGACTGCAGCAGCAGAGAGGTGAAGCCCGCGTCGCCCGCCACAATGGTGCTCTACACGTGACACTGTTTGCATGTGCTCACGGTGAACTGGTCGTCCTGGGCGGTGCTGCGGAAGTCCTTGTAGAAGTCGGAGTTGTTCTGGAGCATGAGGAACATGGTGAAGAACATGTGATAGACCACGCCCAGGTAGTCCTCGCTACACGTGACCGATCGCCCTAACCCTCACTTCGGATTAGGGGTGGTGATGATGGACATGTAGTGAATCAGGAAGTGCGGTGAAGGAAGCAATGCAGTGCCAGCGGCAAGGATATACTCGTCTTGTGCAGCACCTCCTGACGTGTGCGCGTCACGGCGAAGTCGCGGTTCTTCTTCTCCAGCAGCAGGTAGTCCATGATGCTGAACAGCTTGTGCATCGTCTTGCAGTTCTCCGTGCTGAAGGACTGCGAGTGGATGCGCGACAGCGAGGTGCCCATGCTACGCGTTACCCAGCACCGTCACCACCACTTCACGAAGATGCTCGTCAGCGTCTCCGACGACGCCTCGCTGACCGTCGCGTCGTTCGTCGCCTTCAGCAGAATCACCATGATCAGCGCCGTGCCGAACTCCACCGTGCGCTTGCTCTCCACCAGGTTGAACACGTACTCCATGGTGTTTACCACGCTCCCGTTCACCATCACGCCCACCGACAGGATCAGGTTCATGATGGCGTCCTCCGAGCCCAGCGAGCGGTCGAGCAGCTGCAGCAGCGCGTACTTCACGCACCAGGTCAGCGGGAGGTCGCGGTTGCTGCTGAACAGCGCGTAGATGACGTAGTGCGGGAGCGAGGTCGCCTTGAGCAGCGCCTGGTTGTTGTTGATGAGGCGGTGAAGACGTGTGCACAGCTATGTGTCAAACCCATCCCTCGACACCACCGAAATGACGCAGAGCTCGTCGAACTGGTCGCTCACCAGCTCGCGCAGCAGCCGCGTGATCCCCGCCACCTTGTCGTTCTCGTTGCAGTTCTTCAGCATGGCGAACACGAAGTCAAGCAGCGCCTCGCGCACTACCCCTCAGCTCGCGACCACACTCCCACCTTTGATCGTCACGAGGTCGCTCTCCGTGATCGCGCTGTTGCGACACACCACACGCTCCTCCTCCTCGCGCTTCTCGAACTCCTTCGTGTCGATCTTCACCAGGAACGACTCCTTCGTCAGCTCCTCGCCCAGACGGTTCTTCACGCACTCGTCGTACAGGACGGGCTGCTGACGACACATGCTCTGCAGCACCGCCAGCAGCACCAACTGCGCGTAGCTGCGCGTCGCGTCGTCGAAGATCTTGATGGGGTCGGCGCCCTCGCTGGTCCTGAACACGGACACGAACTCCTGGAACAGCTCGATGTTCGTCGCCAGACGCTGCTCGCTCTCTCCGCTCACCGCCCACACCAAGAAGCGACAGACCACGTCGACGAACGGGTTGCGACACTGGATGTCGCCGACGCGCTTCATCTCCTCCTCCAGGTTCCACGACGCGCGAGTGCCATCGTAGTCCTCGCGGAAGAGGACCGGCGTCAGGATGTACACGCCCTGCTTCTCCATCTCGTAGTGGGACGGCACGCACACCTGCAGCGCGCCCTTCTCGTAGGCGGAGAAGTCGATGCGCACCTGCTGGCGGGACAGACCGTACTTCAGCGCGTACACCAGCACGCGCTTCAGCATCGTGTAGCACTTCATGTCCTTCGCCTTCACGCGCGTGGCGTCGCTCGTGTTCGCCGCCAGCACCACCAGCACCGTGAAGTCCGCGTTCAGACTCATCACCTCGTACTCCGTCAGCAGCGTCTGGTTCATCTGGAACAGGTACTCGCCCGAGTTCTCGATCACGTACTTGATCCTCTCCAACACCTTCTCGCTGCGCGCGCTGTTGGGACAGACGGCGAGGTTCTCGGCCGCGACGAGGATCATCTGGTGCAGCAGCTCCACCCACTCTCGCTTCCTCTCGAAGAGCATCACGGAGGCGAAGAGCTGCATGATCAGCGTCGACAGCTCCAGCGTGCAGTCGATCGCGCACTCCAGGTGGCCCTCGCACGCGTTGCTAGGGTGAAATGGAAGGATAGCTCATACCAAGGAGGCTCCGCAAACACGCTGCACAGGTTCTCCAGCACGGTGGACGTGTTGGAGGCGAAGACGCTCTCCAGCGCGAGCCAGGAGGCGTGGTGCAGCGACAGGAGGAAGTTGTACACGGTGCGCATGACCGTCTGGAGCGACTCGAAGCACGACGCCCTGCGGGTGAGAGAGAAGAGACAATCGAACGATTCGCCGTCGGAGGCGAGCATCTCGCTAAGGGCCCTCAAGCGCTCCAGGAGGATGCGTCCGAAGCCGTTGTAGCGCAAAAGAATACGGTTGTGGGGCGAACGAGTGAGAATCTCCAAAGTGGCTTCCACCTTGTGCGGGTCTCGAATCTCCTTCTTGTCGTTCCACATGCACTTGATCCACTACGCTGTTAGAGCGAAACGCAGACACAACGTTCAGCAGACCGCGGATCAGGCGGAACGGGTGACCGACCGACTGCTTCGCCTCCGTGGCGATGGAGTGGAAGAAGTTGTCCGGCGTATTCTTCGGCTCCCGGGGATAGTACTCGTCCTTGGCCACTTCCGTCGGCTTCCACTCTTTGTACACTTCGATAAACATATCGATGAAGGCGAAAAGCTCGTCCTGGCAGTCCTACGCATGAACGCCGCCGGGCAGGACTACGGAGGCCTTCTTCTCGCAAAACGCAATTTCAAACGCCGTCCACAGATCCGCGAGCTTCATTCCCGTTTCGTCCCAGCTGATCGTCAATGCCCACAGCCCAGCGATCTACCTGAAATTGTACTCGATCGTCGGGGAGTATATGGTATTCAGCGTGGGATAGTCGCTCTCCTTCTACGGCCTCACACCCACCCTCAGCGACTACAATCACGGTTTTGTGTAACGCTTCAATTGTATCCATATCCGAATGAATCCGATTGTGTTCACAAAAGCAATTCTAGCCGACACTCATGCGCGTCCAGTGGTTCCGCGGTGATCAAGACATCCCCATTTCTGTGCACAACAAACACGGGAGGCGGCAGAATCGTCGACACTCATATCCACGGCAACCGTGTCGCTCGTAGACACCACCTTGTAGATTCTCTTGAGCAGATCCTCGTAGTTGAACGCAAAGTGGTGAATCAGCACCATGGGCGACACGATAATGGTATTCGGGAACTTCATTCCGCTCTTGAATACCGCTGCGCCAGGATTGCCAGACACCGTCGTCAACGCATTCTGAATCCTCTTCATCGTCGACGACTCCTTGGTCTATCCCTCACTTCCCACACCCGCAGCTACGTTCACGATGAAGCGCTTCCGATTCTCGTACTCCTCGTAGTGATCAATGCAGGGATGCAGATAGTACACAGAGCCAGGCAAGTACATGTTCAGCAGCTCTCCGTTCTCCCCGAACATCGACAAGTACGTCTCCTTCACCGCCTTCTTCGCCTTGTGGAACCACCCTCTCTTCTTGTGGCAGTTTCCCACGATCAGCTTAATGCAGTCCAGCAACCCGTCCTTCGACAGCCGCGGCACAACGTCGTCCTCGTTCACGAAACTGAACACGTAGCCGACGCCCTTGTCGCGCACGGAGGAGGTGAGACAGGGCGGCGGCGCGATCGCGTAGCACACGGGGTTGTTGTACAGGCGCTGCTGGTGCCACCGGATCGTGATGAGCGCCGCGATGCCCGCGCCCAGCGAGTGACCCACCGCCACCATGCGATAGCCCGGGTTGGCGGCGAGCGCCGCCTCGATCGCCTCGGTCAGCTCCTCGTCGTCCAGCAGCGAGTCCACCACTAGCGCGATGCCCTCGTGCGCCTTGCCCCTCTCCCACGCCACGCCGCAGCACTTGAAGTCGGTGATGAAGTCCTTCACGTTCCACGTCCCGCGGATGCACAGCACGATGCTCTGCGTCGCCTCGTGGCGGATCAAAAAGTACGGCGGCGCCGTGATCTCCACCCCGCTCGCCGTCGTGATCGCCAGCGACGCGCGGTCCTCGCAGCCCCAGTTGGTGTAGAGCACGTCGTCGGCGCGGATGTGGCAGTGGGCGAGGAACGCCTGCTTGTAGCCCTCGCGGTCCTTCTTCCCGTTCAGCAGGCGCTTCACGTCGTCGGTGCTGTCGATCTCTCCCATCACGCCGTAGATCATCGACGACCCGTACATGCCCGTCGCCAGCTCGCTGTAGAGAGACGCGTTGCGGAGCAATGGAAGATCGCTCTTTCCCAAACGCGCAGCCGGCAGCGAAATGGGTGGCTACGGATTGCACTCATGATGAGAACGTACTTGCGTCGTTCCCGCCTTGTAGATGCCCCCTAGGAGAGCCACAGGGGAAATGTTGCCAAACTTCGATAGATAGGGTCTAAAGAGAGAGGAGATTACATTGTAGCAGCTAGGAATCAGCGGGGGATAAGAAGAATACTTCATGTAGTCCTCGGGAATAATGCGATTCCAAACCTTGGAGAAGAACGCGGAGTGCGCGTGCAGTCTCTCCTCGTAAAAACTCGGGTAGTGCTTCTGGACGTAGCACAGTCCAGCCTTTCCCAAAAAGTACGCTCCACACACCTTCGGAATCAGGTAGTGAAACCCGAACGCGTATCTACGATGAAGAAGGACCCCAATTCGCACGGTTTGACAAAGAAGCCACCGACAAAGAGAGAACCCATCACGAAGTCCGTCACAGTCACATACTTTCGGGTGAAGTTGATGAGAGCAAGGAATCTAGTCGTCACTTATCTACTCGTTGCCCTACTGCCGAGAGTTGATGATTCGCTGGTACATTTCGTACAAGTAACTCTTGATGGCTTCCATTGCTCCACTCCTGCGATATGAGGGTTTGAAACGACAGCCGAAATCGCGCCGTTATTTGGAGTTCGTCTTCATCCGCACAGTGTATCTTTGCGAATCAGAGCGTCCTGCAACAGAACATGAAGCGCGTAATCACGTCCGCAGTGCTGTTCGCGTTCCTTCACTGACTCATGTACAGAGGATTTCTTCTCATCGGAGTGTGCTACACTCCCTTTACTCTCCACTACGCGCGGAAAAGAGCGGAACTGCCTGCGATTTGCGCATCGCACTTCAATCTCTCCGCTATCCCAGATGAGTTCAAATCTCAAGTTCCAGTCTCTCTGTTCCGTGACAACTAGAGCGCCTTCTTCCTGTCCACAGTGCTCTACCCCCTCGGAGTCACCGTCTTCATATTCCTCCTTGGAAGTGGGAACGCTCCTCAGCGCTTACGTGTAGTCCTCTTCTCCGCTTTTCCCCTGTCTGCCTTCAGTGGTCTCAACGTGTCGTTCAGCGAGAAGGACGGCAGCTTCGCGCGATTCCGGTCATCGTAATTGCGGTTTGACGGCATGATGCATAGAATCGTCCTGTTCTTCTCGGTGGTGGCATCGCTCGTCTCCATCTTCCTGTTCCTCGTGTTCGATCAGGACTGGAAGTTCAACTTGCACGTACTCGCAGAGCGAACGGAATGACATGTAGTGCGCGATTGACCCCAAGCACCCGTCCCACTGCGACTATCGTATGACGCTGTGGGCGCAACCCGTGGGGTTTGCCGTCATCGTCGTTGCGATGACCGTATGCTTCATTCGCCTGATTGCCAAGAAGCGTCGAGAGGGGTTGCTCGAAAACGAGAATATGTAGTCCTGTAACATAGCCGTTCTCTTTCCTCGCAACAAACAGACACACACCAAACAACAAAGCACATTACTTCATTCGCAACTGGTAATCTCCGTTACGAGTGATATACCGCACCCACGGCAGCGCCTGGTACCCGCTCTTCTCCACGATCTTCAGATAGCGCACCTGCAGACCCGACGCCGTATAGTACGGAATCTCGAAGTTCACCGAGATGGGGCGCATCTGGTAGTCGTCCTGCTGCTACACGTCACTCGCGCCACACTCGCCCACCCCGTCGTCACGCTGCACCGACGGCAGACCGAAGTGCGCGCGCATGTGGTACTCGCGCATGCCGTAAAACTGCTTGATCTTCCACAGCAAACAGTCCTTGTCGGGCACATACGACACGCTGCCCAGCGACGTCTATCCCTCACCCCTCGTCTCGACACCCACGTTGAACTGCGGCGTGTCCACGTCCGACGGGAGCGGCACGAAGATCTCCACGTCCGTCGCGGTCGAGTGCGCCTTGAAGTTGGACTTCGCCTTCACGAAGTAGTCGATGGAGGAGGACTTGCGCGTCGTCGTCACCTCCACCCAGATCAGCGGGCGCACCTGCGTGTGCAGACGGTACGACATCAGGTCGAAGTTGCCGTCGGGCGGGATGAAGCTGATCGTTTTGTCGTTGTCGAACGTCGCCAGGCGCACGCACTGGTGGAAGTGCACGTCCTCCAGGTCGATGTTGTTCCCGTTCTTCGACGGCTCCAGCTTGTGGTCGCCCATGTCGAAGCGCACCTTGTCGTTCAGCCCCAGCTTCAGTTCCGGCATGCCCGACAGGCACACCTTCATCTCGATGGTGCCCACGATCTCCGAGTCCAGCACCGTGCCGTCGCGCGCCACCAGCAGGTTCACCTTCTCGATGACGTCCAGGAAGACGTCGTTCTTCTTGTACTTGATGCCCTCTTGGCGCCAGCTGACGACGTTGGTCAGGTTGGAGGGAACCACCGTCGTCTTCTCCAGACGCTGGCTCTCTTGTGTAATGTACTCCTTCATCACCTGGGTATCTGTGATCTACGCGTGAGGCGGAGGAGGCGCACATGCTTGAGGGAAACCGAAGTCCATCATTTCATCGAAGAGCTCGTACATGATCACGAAGTTGTCGCTACAGGTGATGCGGGAGTAAGAATGCTACCGAATGCGCTCTTCGTCAAAAACGCCAAAGTAATCCTTGAAAACTCTGACAAGGTGGTTCAAGAACTCCATAACCATCGTCACGTTCACGTTTCGTTTTGAAAGGGCCAGCAAAAACAGGTTCCCGCTCTAGAAATCAGAAGCCACATGGAAAGAACACCTTCACGTAAATGTAGGTCGTATCGCCCTCGGTGATGACGGGCTTCAGCTCTGTGTCTTCCTTTTCGCGAAGCATCACAGCGAATCTGCCGGTCAGGGGAGAACGAGAGAAGCACGTACCTATCCACGGCCGCTTCGGTGACATCTCCTCTGTAGTCGCGGGAAATGATCACTTTGCCAGTAGGACCCAGAATATATATGGCTGACACGGTCATCTTTCAGAAACAGGTAAAACAACTCTACACTCGCGTTAGTGCGCTGCGGGGTCAACAGAGACAGCACCTACATAAGAGTTGAATTCAAAACGACGAAAGATGAGGAGAAGGGACGCGAGACGGGGTGTCACGGGGATCGGGAGCGAACGACGGACGGTTGGATCCAAGTTGATGAGCGTGAATCGCGTCATTTGTGCTCGTTCCGACGTGGAATTCTCTCCTCCTTGGTTTCTTAAGCGGAATCGAATTCGATAACTGAAGAATGGCCGGTGGCAGTGAAGCGACGGATACTGGATCGTTGGAGAAAAAGAACAAACTGCTGTTGAATCAGATCCAATTCTTGACGGACGAGCTGCATAAAGTCAAAGTAGACCTCGAGACCGAGAAGAAAAAGCACCAGGAAGACAATGAGGCGGCTACATCCGATATCAAGCACATGGTCGAGGAGACGATTGAGCTGAAAAAGCGGCTTTCCGTTATGGCCGATGATCTGGATGACATGGAGGACGAGTTGATCAGCACCGTGAGCAACAAGTCCCTGCGGAACGAGAACCTCATTCTGAGGAAGGATATTCGCACGCTGAAGGAGGAGTACGAGGAAGTCTCAAACCAGTACGAAATTGTGCGCGAGCAGTACAACAACGCCATCCTCGAGACGAACGATCTGCGACAGGAGGTGGAGACCAAGAAGAACGAGGTGCTGGTCAAAACGAACGAGCTGAAGCGCGTGTGGCGCGAGCTGGAGCAGAATCGCGAGGACATGGCGCTGATGATGCGCGAGTACGCGGAGAAGAACGCGCAGAACAGCGAGCCCACGAATTGGAAGAAGATGGAGGAGGAGAACACCAAACTGAAGGGCGACGTGGAGCGGCTGACGAGGCACAACGAGACGCTCACCACGCTCATGAACGAGCTCCAGATGGAGATCAGTCGCATGAACGAGCAGGAGTCGATCATGCCCTCGCTGTCGAACGACCACAGCAGCATCACGAGCAAGGACACGCTGGAGAGCCACGGGGTGATCACCTCTCTCTTCTCCCAAGAAGACATCGGCAACGCGCTGATGCTGTGCATCAACTCGCTGGTCGTCATGATGAACGTGTTCACGCAGTCCTCCAACCAGGAACTCATCCGCCGCGTGTCCGTCCTGAACCTGCTGAAGAAGCAGATCGTGCTGGTGAAGGACGAGGTGCAGGTGATCGTGCACCGCGAGGACCAGCACCGCCAGGCGCTGATGGAGCAGGAGATGAAGGTGGACGAGAGCGAGGCGGCGCTGAAGACGCTGAAGAGCGAGAACGAGAAGCTGTCGTCGGAGCTCACCGCCAAGAACTACGACCTCCACGCCGCGCAGCAGCAGCTGAAGGAGAAGACGAGGGAGCTGGAGCTGCTGCAGGCGGACGTGAAGGCGAGCGGCAAGCGCGTCACCTCCACCGCCAGCGAGGCGCAGCTGGAGGCGATCCGCTCGTCGTTCAACCGCCAGCTGAAGGAGAGCTCGGACGCGAAGGGCGAGGTGATGCGCGAGCGCGACGAGCTGAAGCTGCAGATGGACGCGCTGCAGCGCCAGCTCGAGTCGAAGGACGCGGAGCTGGACAGCAGGCAGCAGGCCATCGCGAAGCAGGAGAAGGTGGTGGCGACGAAGGACACGATGATCGAGGCGCTGCGCAAGCAGGTGAACGACCAGACGGCGTCGATCCAGCTGCTGAAGGACGAGCTGAGCAAGAACCAGTCGTCGACGACGCTGGAGTCCTCGGAGCTGCGGCAGAAGATCCTGGAGAAGGAGAAGAAGATCCAGGAGCTCCAGGACGACCTGGACGACGCGGAAGACAACCTGGACGACGAGAAGGAGGTGACAGAGAAGCTGCGGAAGGAGAACAAGGAGCTGGCGGAGGCGCGGGACCGTCTCCGCGGCGACGTGAAGGACCTGGAGCGCGACAACGAGGAGCTGACGGAGGAGCTGAAGCGGCAGGCGGCGCTGGGCGAGCAGCTGAAGAGGAAGGACGCGGAGTGTCAGCGGGTCGCGCGGGAGAAGGAGACGCTGGAGACGCAGCTCAGCCAGGCGCGGCAGGAGCTCGAGGGTATGAAGAAGCTGCAGGCGAAGGTGGTGGTGCCGACGCCCAAGCTGGAGGAGGTGGAGGGCGACCACATCCACTGTGGGCGAGGCGTGTGGGTCTGAGGCGTAGTGGCGTCGCGCGACGAGCTGATCGAGTACGCGCAGGAGATGGTGGTGGACCCCGAGGCGAGCAGCAACGTGGTGGAGCTGCAGTGCGCGAACTGCCAGCTGGAGAACGACGACATCGCGGTGCTGGCGACCGTGTTCGAGATGGGCGGCTTCTCGAACCTGCGCGTGCTGGACCTGTCGAGTGCGGGCTGAAGGGGCGTTTCACCGGTAGACAACTCCATTTCGTTGCGCGGGTGCACCACGCTGTTCCAGGCGCTGTCGGAGCGCAATTCGGGACTGAACGCGTTCCACAGCTGGAAGGGCGGCGAGGAGCAGGAGGAGGGTGAGGATCGGCGGTGGGCGTGACGGGTAGAGACGTGCGTGAACATGCTGCAGATCCTGCGGATTGGGAGTGCGTGAGGGCGAGGGGAGTGATGAGTAGACAACCGCATCAAGACGAAGGGGTTCGTGTTCCTGCTGAACTTGATCAAGGAGAAGAAGTACCCCAAGCTGTGGGAGCTGGACGTCTCCGCGAATGAGCTGGACGAGCTGTGCATCACGGAGATGACGAAGATGCTGCGGACCCAGCCCGAGGTGTCCTCCCTCCACGCGGTGTCCTTCGAAGGCAATGGTTTTAGTGAGAACGTGATTCAAGAGTTCAATAGTGTTTTGGTTTCTTCCTACAGTTGGTGTGTTTGTTGACTCGTTCCTCTCATCCTCAGTCCGTTCCGTGCGATTCGACCGTGAACAAGAGACATGGAAGGCGACAAGGGAAGTGAAGGGATTCAGAAGAACTCGCTCCTTTCCATGACGCAGGAGAAGATGGCAAAGTTCATTTACGGCGGATATCAAAAGGATAGGCTGGAACAAGTACCTCCCTCTCCCTCGGACACGTCATCTGTAGGAACGAAGCGAGCGCCTAGCAAAGCAGAAAAAGGAGGAGGAAGAAACGGCGGCCGTGTATTCCGAGTACATGAGCACGTTTCAGAACCCAAACGAAACCCAGAATAAAGCGCCCGTGTTTGTCCGCGGCGGGACGATCAACAACCGAGTTGGACTCGTGATGGTGCGTCATCTCTAGGGCCTCGCCGAATCTGCGAAGCCGGCAGAGCGGGAAGTGTACATCCTCGGGAGGCAAGAAAAGCGGGAAGTCCCTCCTCCGATCAAGCCGAGTCCTCTGAGAGCGAATCCTTCCGCTCCCACCACGGGACTCAAGTTGAGCTTCATAAAGCCGACTCCAACAACTCATACAAAGAAATCGCAGCCCATGGACTTGCAGAGCATGTTCGGCTCCCACAGTGACGACGACGATGACAATGCAAGAAACAAGGCCATCACGGTGAATCGGAAGACGAACATTCACTACGCCATTCATCGTCAGGGGGAGAAGTGTGTGCGAATAAGTGGAATGACCGTTTAGGAGTCAGCTGGACACTCTCTTCGAGGAGATGGCAAAGAAGAAGGCGCAATCGTCCCAGCAGGGCGCCCAGTCCCACAGCCACTCTGCGGACGCGCTTCCCCTCGACAACAACGACCCCAAAGCAACGGAGGTGTTTTTCGGGAACCTTCCCCATTCCATCACCATGGAGTCTCTCTACACGCTCTGCGCGTACTACGGCTCGGTTCGCTCCGTCTCGGTAAAATACCCTCGGAACGAGGAGGGCGGCTCCAAGGGCGTGATCGGGTTTGTCTCCATGCGCACGCACCAGGACGCGCTCTGCGTCATGCAGTGTCTGCAAGGATACGCGATGGACGTCTTCGCCTCTGTCGTCTCTCACGCGTAGGGCTGCCGACTGCACCTGGGGTGGGGCAAGGGAGATCGTCGCGTGACGCTGCCCGTGGGAGGAGTGGAGGGAAATGACGCGTAGAAACTCCCTCCGTTTGTGGAGCCGCACTACCTCCGCACGCCCTCCTCGCCGCAGTGCTCGATCATCCAGACCACCGCGATCATGGTGCATAACCGCGGGAGTCGCTTCGAGGAGCAGCTGAAGCAGCGCGTTCTGGAGAAGAGTCCCAACGACCCGCGCTGGGAGTTTCTGTTCCACGACACGAGCGAGGACAACTGGTACTATCGCTGGTGCGTGTTGGTGCTGGGCGCGAACGAGTCCTTCGCCTCCCACTCCTTCCTGCCCTTCCAGTTTCTGGAGGGCGGCGAGTGGTTCGTGCCGCCGCCTGTGTACGACGACCGCCGCACCGAGCACCAGCTGGAGGCGGTGGTGTCGGAGCTGGCGCGAACGAAGGGCGAGTCGCTGAAGCGTTCGCTGGAGCGCGAGGAGGAGGAGGCGCGGAAGGAGAAGCGACGGAAGGAGGAGCTGGGGTGGGTGTGAGTGTGCAGCGTCATTGCGTAGGAGCAACCTGCTTCTGACCACCGTCACCGTGCGTGTTGGAGAGAGGAGTCATGCATAGAACCGTCTGTCGTCGGCGCAGTTCGACTGGTTGTGTGGCGCGCTGCGCACCATCACGCCGTCGCGCGCCTCCGTTCTGCGCATCATGTCGTTCTGCATCGACAACGCGTCGTACGCGGAGCACATCACCTGTATCTTGCGCGACAGCATCTGCGACAACGTGCCCTACTTCGACCTCTACCGCGACTACGACATCGCCAAGCCCTTCCCGCCTCTCGTGAAGATCGCGCGCATGTACGTCGTGAACGACCTTCTCTTCAACGCGGACAACGGGTGCTCCACGCCGTACCACTCGCTGCTGTCGGTAGGGGAGAGGGGGGGGTGTGAGGGGTAGAGAGAGCTGCCGGTGCTGTTCGAGGCGCTGGCACGCATTAAGAACGGGATGGAGAACCAGATGATGAAGAAGGAGGTGAAGCTGCGAGTATGCGTGTGGGGGAGGGTGAAGTGCAGGTTGAGAAAATGCTGGACGCGTGGCTGCACAACTCGGTGGTGTCGTCGGCGATCGTCCAAGGACTCCAGGTGACATTCATGATGGTGGGGGAGTGCAGCGCGTGTTAGGGAATAGTCGAATGACGAGTTGGACGGGAGCATTGACGAGGAGAGCAAAGAAGAGACGGACAGCTTACGAATCCAGTGCAAATACAACGGCTTGCCGAACTACGGGAAACGAGGGCAGTTGCTGCTGCGACTCAAGAAGCTAAAGGAGTTCCGAGAGCAGAGCGCGCAGGCGGAAGAGGAAGGGGAGATTACGTTAGATCCAGACATCGACGGCGAGCCGCTGTCGGACTCCGATTACAGCGGCTGTTTTGAGCAGGTGGATCCGCTGCTTGCGGTTTCTTCGTAGCGCTGTTTTTTCGATCATGCAAAAACGCGGGGTATTTTGGAAACGGCACAAAACGCCAAACCGTTGCTTGTTCGTGGATTTGTTTTGATCGCAAGAGCCGTTTTGGATTCATGGAAGATTATTTAGGCCTTCTCGTGTCGATTAGCGACGGATTGTCTTTTCCCAAGAAGACCTTGTTTCTTTCTGTACGCTGCGCGCGACGTGGTTTCACGGGCGTAGATTCGTTATAGCAAGTATGAAGTCCGCTTTCCAGTAGTCTCTGGAGGAGACACTACTGTTTTTAATCAGGGGTACTTCTTTCGCAACTATAAGGTGAGCGGCCACGACGAGAGCGATCTTCCCGTGCTGATTGAGCTGCACGAGAAGAAGAGTCTTTTTAAGGAGTACTCGTCGCGCAATGGTTGTGACGCGTAGCAAAGTGATAGCGGATTTGCGTGTGGAAGCATTTAACTTCTTCAATTACGATTACTATGAACCGTTACGTTTGTGTCTTCAGTCGCGAGACGGGAACTCGACCTATGAGATGCAGCTCAAAATCCTGTTCCAACTCGTGAAACCGAGTGCCGAGTTCGTTTGTACCACGACCATCGACGTCAACAAGGTGAAGCCCGTCGCCTACCAAATTGAAATCGTTTCGGCGAGTTTGGACGTAATCCCGAAGTCCGTTCCTCACGATCAGGAAACCCTTGTGGACAAGAAGCTGTACTTCTCCCTGACCATGGACATCAGCAAGGAGAACTATCTGAGAACGAGAGACGTGAAGGGAAATCAGCCTCGTACATGTCGTCGCGCTTTCTCACCCGCAGAGTGGAATTTCCGTCAGATCATTGCGTCGCTGGATTTCAAGAACCAGAAGTCGCTCATCTTCCACCTCAACACGGTCACCCACCCGCATCAACAGGATTCCTTCCAAGTCATCGGCAGCGCCTCCTTCCCCCTCAGCAAGCTCCTCACCAGCACCAGCTATCTCTTCCGCCTTCCTGTTCCCCTCGTCCCTCCGTCTGACACATAGATCAACTCGCGTAAGAAGCTTGGCATGCTGACGCTGGCGGTGAAGCCCATATACCCGCAGAGTCGCGACGGCACGGCGAACGCGGAGCGCATCTTCCAGCTGCAGCCGAACGTGTTCACGATGCCGAGCGCCGTCCCGATGCACCACTCGCCCTCGTACATCGAGCCCATCAAGGACCCGCTGTCGCCGCGCACCGACTCCACGATGGACCGTGGCTCCAACCTTCCCATGGAGCCGGGCGCGCTGATTCCGACGCCCGTGCTGCGCGAGAAGGCGCTGCTGTCGACGCGGTCGGACACGCTGCGGTCGCGAAGCGAGGTGATGAGCCAGGTGTCGCAGCGCCAGCTGCGCATGACGGAGGGCAACACGGTGCCGTCGGCGTCGTGGCGCGTCGACAACTCGGTGCGCGAGAGTCCGATGGGCGTCGGGGCGGACCCGATGATGTCGCGAGAGCAGTCGCCGATGGACGGCACGCTGCGCAGCTACGACTCGAGGAACTCGTACGACCGCACGATGTCTCCCGACATGAGGCAGATGCGAGACGGGTCGTACATTCACAGGGAGATCAAGAGAAAGGAGGTGAAGGAAGTGAAGGTGGAGAGTGCGCCAGTGAAGAGTGTTTACGTGTCTGGGTGTCACAGCATTGTGAAGCGAGATGCTGCTTTGTCGAGAACGCAGGGCTTGCGTCTAGCACCGCGCTTCAAGCATGACTACATCGAGAAGTTGACTCTTGTGTTATGATGTGTTTTCTTGGGAGTTGTTGCACACACGACCCCAATCGCACGATGAAAAGCGAAAGAACAATCGCACGATGAAAAGCGAAACAAGCACAATCGCACTTCCAAACAAACACGCCACGCCATAGGACTGATCGTATCCTCCACACGCGTCGCGGACAGCTCCGGCGTTATCGCTCCCGAAATGTCCAGGTTCTTCAGCAAATTCACGTCTGGGTCGACTTCTTCCTGCCCTTCCATAGGTTCCATAGGTTCCTTCATCTCCTCTGGCTTCTTCGTCTCCTGCTTTGACCTCATGAACGCCTCCTGGCGGTAGAGAGGCACGTTCGCTCTTCTCTTCGTCATATCGGTCAGTCGAATCGTGTCCAGCTGGTTCTCCATCTCCAGCAAGGAGCGCAGCTGCACGGAGGTGACGGCAGTGAACTTGTTTCCTAGAGATCACGCGGCAAAAGCAGTAATACGCTCCAGATTGAGGTCGCGCATGCTGCACCACTGGCGATGGCGGATGTTGTCAAAGATCACGAACGCGCCCTCGTTGCCGATGCAGTTGTCGCTGAGGTTCATGACCTCCACCTGCGACAGGACGTCGTCGGCGTAGCGGTTGTTCAGTTCCTGGATGCTCGCGTCGTTGATCTTGTTGTAGCTCAGGTCGAGGTGCGTCAGCGAGGGCAGGCAGGAGCGCTGGAGGATGTGGGCGAGGATCTGGATGCACTGCTGTCCGAGACGGTTGTGCGAGAGGCAGAGGACCTTCAGCATTTGGAGAGGGGTGTCCACGATCGCTCTGGAGATGTGCTCGACGCAGTCCACGTTCAGGGAGCAGTCCGAGAGAATCAGCTCCTCGAGGTACTTGAAGGTGTCCGCGCGAATCACGCTGGCGAGTGCCATGGAGCAGGGATTCTTCAGATTCATCCCGGAGAGGTTGAGGCAGCGCAGCTGGGGACAGCGCTTGCTCTCCAGGATGCGGAAGAGGCACTGGATGTTGTCCTTCTTCGGCGAGTTGTAAGCGAGGTTCAGCGTGCGCAGGCAGCAGTGCGTCACTGGCCCGAAGGACGTCAGCAGCGCGTCGAACCCCTTGGAACGAATGCGGTTCCTGCTGAGATCGATCCACTCAAGGCACTCGCACAGCGAGGTGTCGTCAAAGATCCTCGCCAGAGCCACCGCTCCCTTGTCTCCGATTCCGTTCCCCGACAAATCCAACGAGACGCAGCGCTTGATACTCCCCTGCTGGTACACCGTCACCAGCGCCTCCACGCCAGCACACCCAATGCAGTTACCCGGGAGGTGGATGCACTCCAGCTGCGGACAGGACCCCGAACGCAGCTGATCGCAAATCGCGACCCACTGCTTGTCCGTGAGGCGAGAGCTCTTGTTGGACTCGACGGGCCTGATTTCGAGCTTCTTAAGGGAGGCAAAGCAGGTCGTTCGGAAGCAGTGACTGAACGCCTCGAAGGCCTCCTGACACATCATGCAGTCTACGCGTGATCACTTCGATACGCACCCACTGTCGATGCACAAGCACTCCAGCGCGCACTCTTTGCCGTGCTGGAGGACCCACGACTCCGTCACTGTCGGCAGACTGCAGATGCAGCTGTAGAAGTCGGCTTCCGACAGCCCGACGAGACGGAGGTCGCGACAGTTCCAGCAGCGCTTCAGTCCCCATACGCTCTTGTTTGTGAAAGACTTCAACACAATTGTGGTCAGAGTCTACTCGTGACGAGAGACGCATGCACACACGCCCAGAGTCTGCATGCGCTGATCGTTGCTCTGCTCGAGGAGCTGGGGAAGACTCGTCGGTTCGCAGCAGCTAATACAATCGATGAATGATTCCATTTGGGTTGATATTCTTTTATGAGGGAGGGCGGGGTGAAACGAAGACATGCATTGACATGTCACGAAGCACGAGGATATTCTTTTCTACCCTGCGGGGGAGGATGCCGTCAGCGTGGGATATGAATCTGGTGAGCGATCATGAGGAAGGGATCTTCTTTCATCGAATGGGTTAAGGGGAATGCCTATCCCACGCTTCTCTACACACGAGGGTGAAGACGAGCCAAACGACCATCTTCGAATGAACTCTTCTTTTGCGAATACCATTAGGAACACTCACACAGCAAGTCCTTGAAGCTGCGCACAAGAAATCTTAGCCATGTGCGCGCTTGTTCAACGAACTGCCCCCAATCCCCCAGATTCGAGTCCACGTGTTAGTCTGTTGAATTCAGCAAAAATGAATGATAGTGGCTATGATGTTGTCGGAATCGATCTAGGAACGACGAACTCCTGCGTGGCTGTTTGGAAGAACGGCCAGATTGCGATTGTTCCGAATGAGGTCGGTAAGCGGACAACGCCGTCCATCGTCTCGTTTTTGCCTACAGAGACGCTGGTGGGTAACAGTGCAGCGAAGAAAATGATGTCCAACTACAAAAACACCGTGTACGACTGCAAGCGGCTGATCGGCCACAAGGTAACGGACCCGGAGATCGAGCAGGACGTGGCTACGTGGCCCTTTCAGGTGACCGGTGACAGCGATAACAATCCCTTGATTACCGTCGAAGAATCGTCCTCGGGGAAGAAGGTGTTCACTCCGGAGGATATCAGTGCCATCATTCTGCAGTACCTGAAGGTGCAGGCGGAGAACTTCATGGGGAAGACGATTACGGACGCTGTGATCACGGTGCCCGCGTATTTCAGCAAGCTCCAGAGGAAGGCGACGCAGAAGGCGGCGCAGGCTGCTGGATTCAACGTCCTTCGTATTCTGGACGAGCCGCTGGCCGCTGCTCTTGCCTACAGCTTCGAGCAGAGTCCGGAAATGAAGCACATTCTGGTTTACGATCTCGGCGGAGGCACCTTCGATGTGTCCATTCTGGAAGTGGGTCAGCAGAAGCTGCGTCTCATCGCAACGGACGGCAACAGTCATCTTGGAGGCGAGGACTTCGATAACAAGCTGATTGACTACCTGTTTTTCATGTACAGGCAGGACAAGGGCGTGGACATTTCGAACGACCGTCAGTGGCGGGCGCGTATGCACAACGCTGTCGAGGCGTGCAAGATCGAGTTGTCGGTGGCATCATCATCGCTGATCGAGTTCGAGAACAGCGACTTCACGTACTCCGTTTCTCGTTTTCGGTTCGAGAATCTGTGCAAGGACCTCTTCGACCGCACCATCAAGGTGCTCGAGAGCACGCTGAAGAAGGCTGACCTCACCAAGGACATGATCGACGACGTGGTGTTGGTGGGCGGCAGCACGCGCATTCCGCGCATCCAGCAGCTGATCCAGCAGTACTTCACCAGCAGCAAGATCTCCAAGAGCGTGAACCCCGACGAGGCTGTGGCGATGGGGAGCGTGATCATGGCAGCCGTGGCAGCGACGCAGCGTCTCAAGACGCTTCCGTCCACCGCCGCGCAGAGTTTTGGCATTGAGACGCAGGGAGGCATTATGGAGGTGATGATCCCCATCGGATCGCCGCTGCCCGCCGTGTGCACGTACGAGTTCATCACGCCCACGGACTACCAGGACTGGATCGAGTTCAAGGTGGTGATGGGCGAGCGTCTGCTGGTGCGCGACAACGTGGTGTTGGGTTCCGTCGTGCTGAAGGACCTGCAGCTGAACTTGCGAGAGGACTCTGTGATCACCGTCACGATGACGCTGAACGAGGAGTACGACCTGCAGGTGATCGCCGTCGAGGGCAGCACGCTCCGCCGCAACAGCTTCGAGGTGAATCTGGGGAAGAAGAACGAGCTTTCGCCGCTGTTGAAGTCGAAGGAGGAGATTGCGAAGATTCTGGAGGAGGCGCAGAGCCAGCGTCCGCACGACGAGGAGCTTGTGGCGAGACATCGCGAGATGAACAATCTGGAGTGTTTGGTGGAGGAGGGGTACGCGTTGCTGCACAATCGGGATGAGAGAATGACGATTGAGTGGATCGGGCAGATGAGAGGTCTGCTGAACGGAGTGAAGAAGTGGATGCAGGAGAACGAGGACGCAGATATTCGTGAGTGCCAAGAGCGTGAACAGCTGATTCGCAAGAATCTCCTCAGTTTTAGAAAGTTGTGGTGTGTTTGTTGGAGAATGAGTGTGAAGAGGTGTACATGAAGTTGTAACACCCAAAGAGAATGAAGTTTTGCGATTGTCAAAGCGCAACTCCGCACGCTGCTCTCGAAAACCACTCAACACGTAATTCTCGTACAGAAAAAAGATCCAACAAACACAAGCACGGCTTACAGCTTAATGTTCTTCTTCTCGAGAATTTCGAGGATACCATTAGCGCAGGTGGGAATACGAGTACCAGGTCCGTACACGGCAGCAACACCGTGCTTGTACAGGAAGTCGTAGTCCTTCGGAGGAATCACACCACCAGCGAACACCACAATATCGTCACGACCCTCCTTCTTCAGACACTCGATCAGCTCGGGGATCAACGTCTTGTGACCCGCAGCCAGCGACGACGCGCCCACGGCGTGCACATCAGCGTCCACGGCAGCACGAGCGGCCTCAGCGGGCGTCTGGAACAGAGGACCCACATCCACATCGAAACCAATATCAGCCAGACCCGTGCCCACCACCTTCGCGCCACGGTCGTGACCATCCTGACCCATCTTCGCGATGTACACGCGAGGACGACGACCCGTCTTCTGCTCGAACGCCTTGCAACGCTCGCTCACAGCCTGGAACTCCTGGTTCTTCTCGTCCTCGATGAACTCCTCCTGGTACGCGCCGTGCACCATCTCCTGATGAGGCGTGTAACGGCCCCAGTGGTGCTCCAGAGCGTCGGAGATCTCGCCCAGCGTGCAGCGCACACGAGCAGCGTTGATCGACAGGTTCATCAGGTTGTTCGGGTCAGTGCCCTTGCCCGTCGGCTCCGTCAGCTTGCTCGAGTACTCCAGCGCCTCCAGCGCGCGACGCACAGCATCGTTGTCGCGGTGAGCCTTCAGGTCCTTCAGACGCTTGATCTGCGAGTTGCGCACCTCCGTGTTGTCCACCTCACGCACCTCCACCTTCGAGTCGTCCTTCTGCAGCACGTACTTGTTCACGCCCACGATCGTTTCCTTGCCGGAGTCGATACGAGCCTGCTTGCGAGCAGCCGCCTCCTCAATACGCAGCTTCGGCATGCCCGACGCGATGGCCTTCGTCATACCACCCAGCGACTCCACCTCGTCGATGATCTTGTCAGCGCCCTTCACCAGCTCGTTCGTCAGGTACTCGATCACGTACGAACCGCCCCAAGGATCCACAGTCTTGCAGATACCAGTCTCCTCCTGGATGATCAGCTGCGTGTTACGCGCGATACGAGCCGAGAACTCCGTCGGCAGACCCAGAGCCTCGTCCAGAGCGTTCGTGTGCAGCGACTGCGTGCCACCCATCACAGCCGCCATGGCCTCGATCGTCGTACGGATGATGTTGTTGTACGGGTCCTGCTCCGTCAGAGAGTAGCCCGACGTCTGGCAGTGCGTACGCAGCAGCAGCGACTTCTGGTTCTGAGGGTGGAAGTGCTTCTGGATGCGCTTCGCCCACAGCTGACGCGCCGCGCGCAGCTTCGCCACCTCCATGTAGAAGTTCATACCCATACCGAAGAAGAACGACAGACGAGGCGCCACCTTGTCCACAGACACGCCAGCAGCCTCAGCCGTGCGCACGTACTCGATACCATCGGCGATCGTGAACGCCATCTCCAGCATCGCGTCCGCGCCAGCCTCCTGCATGTGGTAACCCGAGATCGAAATCGAGTTGAACTTCGGCATGTGCACAGACGTGTAACCCATGATATCCTGAATCACACGCAGCGACTCGTGGGGCGGATAGATGAACGTGTTACGCACCATGAACTCCTTCAGAATATCGTTCTGGATCGTACCACGCAGCAGCTCCTGCTTCACACCCTGCTCCTCGGCGGCGATCACGTAGAAAGCCATGATGGGCAGCACAGCGCCGTTCATAGTCATCGACACAGACATCTTGTCCAGAGGAATGCCGTTGAACAGCACCTTCATGTCCTCCACGGAGTCGATAGCCACACCAGCCATACCCACATCACCCACCACACGGGGGTGGTCAGAGTCGTAACCACGGTGCGTAGCCAGATCGAACGCGACCGACAGACCCTGCTGACCGGCAGCCAGGTTCTTGCGGTAGAAAGCGTTCGACGCCTCGGCAGTGGAGAAACCAGCGTACTGACGAATGGTCCACGGCTTCTTCGTGTACATCGTGGCGTAAGGACCACGCGTGAAGGGGAAGATGGCAGAACAGTCCTCCGTCTGGATGTCCTTGATATCCGACTTCATGAAGAGAGGCTTCATCTGAATACCCTCGGGAGTCTTGAAGCACAGAGTTTCTACAGGTCAGTCGGAGCGACAGCAGCGTACCGGGAGAAGCGCCCTTCAGCTCCTTCGTGGCGAGCTTCGTCCACGCCTCAGGGTAGTTGCAGATACCAAAGGCACGGACGGAGTTCTTAGTCAACTGTCTAGAGACGGCAAGCATTTCTTACTATCGGACTAGGTGTTATGCAACTGATTGTGAGTAAGTACAGATTCTGCCCTAGTTGGGATAAATAATACTGATGGTTTCCTATCGTCGAAATGCGTTTCCTTCCACTGTCGCGGGAATGTGCGGGATTTCCGCGACCATTCGCCATCACCCGCCTTTCTGATTCTCTTTTGCTTTTGGTTTTTGATGTGCCTATCGAGTAGAAACGCCAACAAAGTGTCGCATTATCACATTCGCGCCATTGCCTACGAAATGCAGTGGAGGGATGAGTGTATGAAGATTGATCCACACAAATACACAACAGCCAATACAGTTACTACTCGCACATGACGACAACGACATAGAGAAACTCAACTCACGTTACCTTTGTCCAGGCGAATGCGCAAAGAGATGGCTACAATTGCCCTCACTCGTTTACTAGTTCTCCCATTTCAAGATGTATGCATGATATGTAGAAAGCTATCCTCAGAGATAACCGAGATACACTCCATTGAGGTCGCTAGACCGTCTGCTACCTTCCCCAATGAAATGGAAGCAATGCAGGGTTTATAGTGATCCAACTGCACGATAAGCACTATCAGCCACTATTCTTTCTTCAGGTGAGGACCATTGCATAAACTATTGCATAACCTCTCCCTTCGTATCAGCCATGTCCCAATCCACTTACTCGCCATATCGAACAGGGCATCCCAATTGCGCTTTAACATCATCGTTAACTACCATTATTCGTGTTGACTTCATAGCGCTAGTACTAGCACCTGAAGCGTCTTCATTTCCATTATCGGAAAGCGGCCCATAATTCGTCTTCAGTTGCTCGTATGAAGACTATGAGATAGAGTGCCGGTGTTAGAGAACAAATGCATCTCTCAGAAATGGTTATGTATCCGAACGAAGCGAGAGGTGAGACAGTAAGCCGCCGTGATTTGATTGGTTGAATGAATACGGATTTGGGTGTTTTGTTCCGTGAGTAGAAATAGGGTATCGCGGTGTTCGATTCCGCGTGATGCCGTGTCTTTTCTCCTCAATTATGAAGGCGTATGATCTCTTCGATAAGCCGCTAAATGGGCTCTATGTGAGGACAAACAAGGGTGGTATACGTGGCGTTTTGTTCTCCTTTTGATGTTTAGGCTCTCTGCTGTCCTTTGCATTGGCACTATTGGTCGCTCTGCTTTCTGTACGCTCGCTCTACAACGTACAGCGTCAGGCGGAACGCCAAGCAGCTATG
>ENA-UEQW01000617-UEQW01000617.1-human-gut-metagenome-genome-assembly--contig:-NODE-617-length-33112-cov-7.107038_pt1 | contig 33112 bp, 27 predicted proteins | sample MGYA00242947_ERZ507947 | MGnify/ENA primary metagenome ERZ507947 (study PRJEB26167, sample SAMN06115421) | human gut metagenome | host: Homo sapiens | place: China:Guizhou | collected 2015-03-17... | reverse complement strand
TATCAAAGTTGCTGAAGCTATGTGCGCTCAAGGACACTGCTAATCATACAGTAAGTCTATATAAAGAATCCGCCTCGGTAACGGGGCGGATTTTTTATATCCGAATCTGTAAAATTGATAAAACAAAAAGTAATCTGGATATGTCATTGTCAAGTTGTTTCCTATATTTTCGCGTCATGAAAATATTAAAGTATGGGAACTCATAATAAATCATCACAAAGTGCGGTCCGGATGGATATGCTGCACGGTAGTTTGCTGAACAAGATTCTGTTGTTTTCCCTACCGTTAGCGGCAAGCAGTATTCTGCAACAATTATTCAACTCGGTAGATGTCGCTGTTGTTGGGAAATTCGCCAGTGATCAAGCTCTAGCCGCAGTGGGAAGTAATGCTTCGGTCATCAGCTTGATGATCAACTTGTTTGTTGGGATTTCTGTCGGGGCAAATGTCGTGATTGCCAACTATATCGGGCAGAAGGATGAACGAGGAATCAAGAGTGCCGTACACACGACTTCCGTTATCGCCCTGGTAAGCGGGTGCCTGCTACTCGTGGTGGGTTTACTCATCGCCCGACCAATTCTGGAAGCCATGGACACCCCGGATGATGTCATCGATCTGGCAGTTCTGTATCTCCGCATTTACTTTCTCGGGATGCCTTTTTTCATGATATACAATTTCGGGGCAAGTATTCTTCGTAGTATGGGTGACACGAAACGTCCTCTTTATTGCCTCGTCGCGGCTGGGATGATCAACACGGTGCTAAATCTGTTACTGGTGATTGTCTTCAAAATGAGTGTCGCGGGGGTTGCCATCGGTACCGTCATTGCCAACATGTTTAGCGCGGGGGTGGTCATATACATTCTTCGGCACGAGAAGGGGCCTTTCAAGTTAGATATCAAGCATCTCCAAATTGCCCGTCCCGAATTGCGGAAAGTTCTTCAGATCGGAATTCCCGCGGGAATACAGGGGATGGTGTTCTCGATTGCCAATATTTTCATACAAGCTGCTGTCAACCGATTCGGTTCCGCTGCCATTGCCGGTTCTGCCGCGGCCCTCACGTACGAGTATTATTGCTATTTCGTGGTCAGCGCTTTCAGCCAGGCCGCGGTAACTTTTATCAGCCAGAATTACGGGGCCGGACAGATAGAGCGCTGTAAAAAAATTTTCCGCCTGACGATGTTATTAAGCGTTGTCTGTTGCGGGCTACTGAACGTGCTATTTGTCTGGCAGAAACATTTCGCGATCAGTTTCTTCACGTCCAGCCCGGAAGTATTCCATTACGCTGCGCTCCGCATGAATATTGTCTTACTGACACAATGTATCGCGAGCTCTTATGAAATTGCCGGGGCAGCACTCCGAGGACTTGGCTATTCCATGCTACCGGCTATTCTCACCGTATTCGGAACCTGCGTTTTACGATTATTGTGGATATATCTTGTCTGTCCGTTATTGCCCAGTTTCGATGCATTGATGGTGATTTATCCTATTTCGTGGATCGTGACCGGTGCTGCCGTCCTGGTGGCCTATTACGTGATACAGAAAAAGTTATTCCGGCCCAAAGAAATACCGACTTTTGCCTAATAAGGTAAATGTTTAGGGTTATATCCCGAAAAACTTTTCAAACACAGATTGTTTTTCGGGGTATAACCCTAAATCAATTAAAAATGACTTCTATTTTCGGGAAAAATATTTCTCGATGATCTCTTCCAAAAGAGGACCATGCGGATTACGAGCATGAATTTTACCGGAAGTATCGATTAAAACCGTAAATGGTATTGCTTGTACCCCGTAATCAACACGGGAAGTACTTTCCCAACCTTTCAGTTCGGAAATCTGGATACCTGCCGGGTGATGCTTGTCCAAAGCCCCTTCCCATTTTTCCCGGTCAGAATCAACGGATACCCCCACGATTTGTAATCCTTGATGTTCATATTTTTCCTGCAATTTCTTTAACAAAGGAATCTCTTGAATGCAAGGAATACACCAAGATGCCCAGAAGTCCAGTAAGACGAGTTGTTTCTTACCAATATAATCCGATAAGCGAATCTCTTCCCCCTCTGGCGTTCGGGCTACAACCTCCCGATAGGGCATTCCCACTTTCGTGGCTTTCTGCGAATACATGAAATAATCCTGTTTCTCTTGACGAGCCCGGATTAACGCCTCGTATTGCTCCCGTATTTCAGGACGAATCGTCGGGTAAATTTTGTCTACAAATGCCTTACTATACGCATCCATCCCGCAACAATGAAAGAAGAAGAACTCCCCAATTTCGGTACCCCTGTATTCCCGAATAAAGTTTTCTGATGCCGGAATGATATTTTCTTTGAAAATCGTACTACTTTTCTGGTTATAGTAAGTATCCACTTCATTTTCCACGCTCCCCGGTAAACGTTTCACGCTATCCCGTTCCTGCCATAAAAGCTGACGTTGACGCACTGTTTCTCGTTTTGCCTCTCCTATGGTTGCCATGTAACGTTCGTTTACAGGGGTCCCGGAGACGATGATTCCCAGTGTGTCATAAACCATTGTAATATCTCCGGGTTCAATCACCACGGTCATAGAACCCATATCCGGGATCTGATAGTCAACGTCATCAATTGTCACCACGTAGACTGTCGGTTTTTGTACCGTTCCATCAAACCGAAATTTGCCATCCTGTATTTTGATGCTATCCACGGGACAGGTTTTCTCTTTAGAAAAATAGAATGTGGCAGGCGTGAGCTTCACCAGACATCCATCATAACGAGCAGGCAAATTCCCGGTAAGCGAGTAGTGATTTCCTTCCTCACAGGAAGAAAAAAGTCCCGCTGCTGCGAGCAACAGGACGATTAGATTATTTCTCAACATGATTTCCCTCCTCTTTAAGAATTTCGATAACATAAGAAATCTCATCCATCAGACCACTGGGACTTCCACCGTATCCTTCCGCACGATAACGGATACGCCCATTTTTGAGGATGGCTTTTTGAGGAATACCCGATGTCCCCGGGAACATGGATTTATACACGACATTCCGGGTATTTTTTCCTTTGGGATTCGCATCATACAGCACCTGCATATTCCGGAAATTATTCTTTTCCCATAATGCATCAATTTTTTCTTTTCTCGGTTCATCCTGCGTGATCACGAAATAGAATTTCACGGTCGGATCATTAGCATAAAGATCCACGGCCATTTGCATCCCATCCAACGCTGCAATACAAGGTGCACACCACAAGGCCCAGAAGTCAATGACCACAATTTCATCTTTTTTGAAACGAGCAGATTTTACTTTACCTCCCGAATGTGATTCCAGAACAAAAGGTTCAAAGGGCACATCGATCATTTCAGCCCGGAGTTGCTTTTTTATTTTTTCAATTACATGTTTAGGTTTTAGGGAAGCAATCCATGCTTCAAAAGTGGCCGGTTTATCTTTTAATGCGGCATACTGTTCTCGCAATTTATCATAAATCACGGGGGTCATCTGTCCTGCACTAGCAATGCCTTTCATGGCATCGAAGGCTTCATCATTACGACCCAACTTTTCCAGACTTGCGATATATGCTTCGTTTCCTGCCGGATAAGAGGCATACCGTTGATCTTCGTCTATCAAATTCATTACATCCACAACTTCCTGATAACGACCACATTTCTCGGCCACCTGGGCATACACGCCAATATAATAATTCAACCACAAGCGAGCGAGTTCTTCCGCTTGACGGGGAGAAGCGGTAATCGTTTGACTATAGGATCCATCCCCCACCTTAGCAATCATCTGGTCGATGAATTTTCTGGCAATCTCGACATAAGTTTCCGGTGGCGTGGGTGTTTTCCGAATAGCAAACTCGACACTCTTTCGGAAGACATCATTAATCATTACCATATCCATCTCGGGTAATATTTCTTCCAATTTCTTGTAATTTCCCGATTTATAATACCTCGTGGCCAATTCTCTGTAAAAATTGTTATACACGAATCCCCGGGGATTCGGATTCTTTCTCCATGCCTCGATCGGGAAATCTTTTCTAAATCGGTCGGCAGCCGCAAAGTATTCCTCCCCAGATAGGCGATCCAACTCAAATGAACGGTTAAAACGGGCCACTCCACCATAAGGGAACAACTTAAGTATCACTTGATCCACGCTATCCGCCTTTGCTTTATTTTTCAAGTCAAACCGGTAAGTATTACTGATTTCCTCGTATTCATTCTCGGTCAAATCCGGTTGGTTTTCCATGACTTTCAACAAGTGTGCTATTCCGGGACGGCTGTTATCACCATACATTTTTTTCAAAACAGATTTCATTGTTCCGAAGAAGCGTCGACCATATTGAGGATAATGTTTTGCCTCTTGATCTGTCCACATCATTGCAGCCTCATCAGAAATCTCCTTGTAATTCCCAGAGAAATAATTCCCGGTTTCCGATCCCAGCGAAGGCATCCGGAACACGCCCCAAGCAAGGTATCTACCCGGTAAATAATCTCCCGCACTATTTTGGGGGATAAACATAAACCCGTTATCGTTATTATTATCCGTTGAATCCGGTTGCAAGGTAAACGTGGACTGGAATTTAAAAGCGATAAAAGCACAATTTTCCGGCATCTCGAAAGTTCCTTTCCAAAGCTCTCCTTCCTGTTTTAATTGCACATCACCCATCTCCCAGTGATAAAAATTATACATATAAATGATCCCGACCAAATCGGACTTACCTTCTAATGGTCCTCCTTTCGGATTATACGTCAATTCCAAACTCTGACCGGCCACGGGTACTTCCGGATTTAAAGTCAAACGAGACTCCTTTTGCTGGCCCAAAGCCATGTTAACCATGGCCAGGCAAGCAAAAAGGACATAAACAAGTTTCTTTTTCATACGCTACAAACAATTATTTTTACAGTGATTTATTCAAAGGTGGTATTACCCATTTTTCGAAGATCAATACCAAATTCTTTCTTATAGTAATCAATTAAAATATTCCATTTTTTCTGGATTAATTCGTATTCCGGGTTATTCAGGAACCAAGCAACTTCCTCATCCGTCTTTTCCCGCAGGTTATATAAAAAAGATTTTAAGTCATTCTCCTTGGCTCGAGTCCATGCATAACTTCCCCAGAACCATTCTCCCGGTATTCCATTATAATAGGATGAAGGCAGGAATCCTCTTTTCCGGTAAGCCTCCAACGCTTCAGCCCCGGCAGAAGGGAGGGCAGGAACAGTCTCGTAATCCGTATCTTCATAGAATTCTTCCGGAACATCCAATAATCCTTGAGCGATGTAGTAATCCCATGTCGCCCCAAATAGTTCGTTTTTCCTTGCTTTTTTGGTTGCGGCATCCATCGTAGTCAAATTTGCATTCATGCCTCCAATAATAAGCGCATTACCATTTACGCGATAATTATATTGAATTTTACCCCAACCGCGATCCCAATAGATTGAATCGGCCAAAAAGACCCGGTAGGGCATTCCTCCTTTTTTCAAAAACTCTTCCGGAAAAAACTGGAGCCAAATATCCTGAATATAATCAAGCATGGCATCGACATAGCGGGTTTCTCCCATGGTCACCCGATAGGTTTGCGCACTACCGCCTGCCGATGCCTGCGTCCAAAAAGCATCTTTTTCCGTGTAATTATAAAGCACGTAAGACGTGTAGGTATCGAATATTTGCTGAATCCGATTGTTTGCCTCCTCCGAAGCGTCTCCCTGCGGCAGTACGTAATCTGGCAATATTTCGTCCGGTGCACCGATTTTCGTGTCATCGCTGCAAGAAATACATGCAGCCCACAGGCAAGTTATAGCTAATAATATCTTTTTCATGATCTTCTATTTTACGTTTATTGAATCTCACCTTGTCTCGCACTCATCTCCCGTGACGGATTCTGGATAAGAGCCCTGTTTTGTAATACGACACTATTAGGAAACGGTATAGTATACATGGGATCGCCTTGTTGCAGCACATATTCATATACCGCTCCTCCTTTTTCAGCCTTATACGCGTGTTTGATTTCCGGCATTCCCTGACGACGTAAATCGAACCAGCGATGGCCTTCAAAACAAAGTTCTTTTCGACGTTCCAACCGGATTTCATCTAAAAGGGACTGACCACTCAGGGTTACATCCGTGTAACCGATGATGCGGGTCTTCCGGAATGCATTCAATTCGGCCAACGCCAAGCCCTCCTCTCCGGAAAGGGCATAAGCTTCCATCCGGTTCAAAAAGGCTTCTGCCGAACGGATAGATTGTCCTAATTCCGAACTCCCCGTTGGCTTTTTCAGGTATACAGTATTTGCCTCATCCGCAGTTTTGAGTGCATAAGCCAAAAAACGTTGGTCATTCTCCTGATCCCATAAAACCCGGAAAGCAGGCGCTGTTCCCGGTAGATATTCCCAGTGACTTGCAACCGCAGTCGGTCCGAAAATCCATTCGATCTCCGGGTTATTGTAAGAAATCGTGGCATAACCGTTATCCGTCAAGATAGCCAGGTTATTTACCATATTCAACAATTCAATTCCTTGTTTTTCTGCTTTCTCAACCTCGGCAATACACTCTTTATAATTCTCCATGTACAGATAAACCCGGGAAAGCAGGATATGAATAGCCGGTTGATTGATCCGGAAATTCTTACGCATAATCGGAAGGGGATCCAGTAAACGGGCGGCTTCCAACAAATCTTTCAGAATCACTTCTTCATAAATATATCCCACCGTGGAACGTTCTATGTTCTTTTCCGTCAAATCGGAAATCAGACGAACCGGAACTCCTAAAGCGTCCTTATTATGGTTATAGGGTTCCCCATAAATATTAACCAGCTGGAAATACAATAACGCCCTCACAGCAAGAGCTTCAGCCTTCACCCGATCCCGATCTTCCTGTGTTCCTATGGCCTCATCAATATAATCCAGCACGGCGTTACATCCCAATATCTTTGAATAGAATTGAGCGTACGTGGTAGAACTTGCCGTTGTATTGATTTCACTATCGTAGCCATCATAATCGGCAAGAGTCGGCTGCCATGAATAGATCGGGAACTGGGTGATAGCATTTGCCGTTTCCACGGTCCCTTCCGGATCCCACTGACTTGTATAAGTCAAAAAATGAGCACAATCATCATCCATCAAAGATAAGAAAGAAAAGCTCGGGGTCGACTCATCAGGATACCCCGTACCCAACAATAATTCCGAAAAGTCAGATGCTGTTTTCGGGATTACTTCACTTTGGGATTCTTCTTTCAAAAAATCACTACAAGAACCCAGCATAAACGATCCCAGGATAGCTCCTAAAATAAATATCTTGTTTTTCATCATGTTAACAATTATCCGTTCAACTAAAAATTAAGAGTCAACGAGCACGAAACTGTTCGACGTGCCGGCCAATTCGCCGTTTCAGGGTCACGCCCTTCCCATGCTTTGTCAAAAGCAATAAAGAAAGGATTGGATAGACTGGCGTTCACGGATGCCCGTCTGACCCCAATCTTATTTACCCAAGCATCAGGTAAATCGTATTGCAAAGAAATCTGCCTGCACCGGATAAAATCAGTGTCTGCCACCCTCAAATCAGATTGGTTATACATCGCATAAGGACTCATGGCAACATACCCTTCAACGGGCAACTGAATGCTCATTTCATTCGGATTCCCGGCAGGGATAGAAGGAATATTCGTGATCTTTTCGTCTCCCGGTTTACGCCAACGTTTAAACAAGTAGCGGGGTGCATTTTGTTCCGGTCTAGGCGCTCCTGCCGTGGCAAAGAAATCCGGAAGAAAGGTCTGTGCCCCGAACGACATGGCAAAACTGGCTCGCAAATGCAATCGCTTGTACCTTAACGAGGTATTAAGACCTCCGGAGATATCCGGCTCCAAACAACCGATTTTTACCAGATAATCCAAATCATTCTCCGTAACATCTATATCCATATTCTTGAATGTCGGTCTTCCGTTCGTCGCATCCAATCCGTTAAATGCAAACCCATAAAAAGTTCCGTACTTTTCACCACTGACAATTGCGGTTCCGTTAAAATAGTCATCCCGGGTATTTTCCCGTTGATTATTCCGAATTGTATTTTTTACCTTACTTGTGTTGAAGGAAAGAGACCAAGTGAAGTCTTTCGTTCTAACCGGAGTAACACTGACAGCCAATTCATAACCGCTGTTTTTCATCGTCGTTCCATCAACATAAGCGTTGGCAACCCCATTCTCAATAGGCACTTCCCGGGAAGCTAACACGTGACTGATTTTATTATACCAACTAAGCCCGGCACTCATTCTTCCTTGGAAGAAGGAAAAATCAACTCCCAGATTCCAATCTTCCGTCTTCTCCCAACCGAGATCAGGATAAGGCAATGATACCATTTTCAGGGTGTACTGCTGGAAATATTTATTCAATCCGCCATCTTTCGCTATCAAATAAGGAGAAACTGCCTCCACTGCATTTCCTCGCCAACCGTAAGAAAACGAAATATCAAACATATCATACCACGAAGAGGCCCACGCCATAAACGGTTCGTTACCTATCCGCCATTTTACCCCGATCGATAAACTGGGATTAAATTTTTTATTCTCATCTTGCCCGAAACGGTTGGAAGCATCCAAGCGGGCATTGAAGTTCATAATATAACGTTCTTTAAACCGTACACGGCAGTAAAATACTCGCTGACAGTGTTATTTTTCGTCGTTGTAACCGTGGTCCCTGCCCGCATTTCATCATGAAGATCCCTCGAATTCTTGTGCAACCCGTTTGCTGCCGTTATTTCCTTGGGAACCGTGGCAAATTTTTCACCCCGGTAGTAAAGATAACCGTACCGCAGGCTCGCATTTCCCTCCTGGGTCACAGAATTGACTTGAAATCCCAAATTCAACGTAAGGCGATGATCTTCGTTAAACATTTTATTATACACTAAACTACTTCTAAAAGAATAGTTTTTCGTCTGGGCATACTCCGATTGCAATAATCCTCCAAATGGCAGGACACTGGCATTCTGTTCCGCCGAATTCGGAAGAATCTCTCCCACCTCGTAACCGCGAATTTTGGTTATATAATGCGTATTTTCCGTTGCCCACGATTTAATTTTATTCGTTGCAACCGCATAAGATGCCGTTGTCTGAAATTCCAGATCTTCCAATAAGTTCAATCGCAAATTCAAAGCTGCCTGCAAGTTCGTGCCGTCGGTTTCCGTACCAGAGTTATCCCGTTCATTTATAATATTATAATTATATGAGTACTTATTCGGGATGGAATAACTTGTTGCCCCGACTTTTTCATGATAGTACAGGGTTCCGTCTTCATGATAAGCCGGAATATCCCGGGCTGTATTCATCGCGTACTCGTAAGGACTTACCCCAAAAGCAAAATCCTCCGTTTCCCGATAACTGCCGTTTAATTGCAAGTCAATGATCAACCGCTTGTCCAAGCGGAAAGTGGTATTGGAGTTAGCCGTCAAAGTGGTCATACTATTTCCTTTTGCCTCTCCCCGAGTACTGTTGATTCCCACGGAAAAACGGCTTGCGACTTTTTCTCCTTGAGCGGAGATGCTGACATTGTGGGCATGGCTAAAACTATTCCGGAACAAAATATCAAACCAATCGGTGTTCATGTTCTCCATTTTCCGATACTCTTGTTCAAATTGCTGCCGGGTAATCTCTTTCTTTTGTAATTTCTGGATTAAACCGGCGTATCCGATCGGCAGGATATTTTGATTGTAACTATCCCGATCCTCCCACAACTGTTGGGAAAATCTCATGTGCTCCTGAGAATTCATCATATCATACATTCGATAAGCAGGTTTCATACCCACGTTAAAATTACCGCTGTACGAGATGTTCAAACCGTCTCCTTTCGCTTTTTTAGTCGTAATCACGATAACTCCGTTGGTTGCCTTTGTCCCGTAAATTGCCGTGGCAGAGGCATCTTTCAACACGGTAATCGTTTCTATGTCAGCCGGATTAAGCCAAGAGATCGCATTACTGGCCGTCTCTCGCAATCCATCCATTTCGGAAGAAAGAGGATTTGCATCATCCGGAATCGGGAGAGGATCGGATTGAATCACACCATCTACAACCCAAAGCGGCTCCTGATTTCCCAATAAAGTTGAAGTTCCACGAATACGAATTTTAGGAGAACCACCCACTTTTCCGGTCTTGTTTATAACAGACATACCCGGAACCCATCCCTGCAACATCTGATCGATGGTAGCCTCTCCGGCCACCTGTATGTCCTCGGCTCGTATTTGTGTCACGGCCCCGACATAACTACCGCGATCGATCGTGGCATAGCCGGTAACAATCACATCTTCTAGCTTTTCCGAATCTTCTTGCATCACCACGTTAATCGTATCCTTTCCGGTATATGCCACTTCACGAGTTTTCATCCCAACAAAGGAGAAAAGCAAGGATAACTTTTCCGTTTTGGGAAGTGTCAAGGCGTATCGTCCGTTCCCGTCAGTTGCCGTACCGATAGTTAAACCTTTAACGATCACGGTCACTCCCGGTAAGGGAAGTTTCTTGTTATCCGTTACCTGACCGACAATCCGAATATTTTTCTTACTCTTATCATCTTCCACCGCACCCTTAGGCACGATCATGATAAGATCATTTTTAAACTTAAAAGTTAAATCCGTATCTTTTAGAATACGATTCAAAACCTCTTCCACGGTTTCATTTTCTACCCGTAACGACAACTTACCCAATTGTTTCGTTTGTTCGGGGTTAAAGAGGAAACACCAATTCGTCTGTTTTTGAATTTCATCCAACAAAACTTTCACAGACACGTTCTTCAGATCAAAACTAACCCGCTCTTGTTGCGCAAACGAGCTAGCAGAGAGTGTCAACGTGAAAACACAAATAAACAAGAGACACAATTTCATAAGCATCAAAAGTTTTTTCACATACCCTCGATAAAATCGATGGCACAATTGTTTTTTTTCCATACATTTGTAAATTAGAACAGTTAAACTTTCAATACGTCACTCTCCAACAGCGACCTATTGATCTCATTAAAGTTCAACGGGAAGGCTCCAACCCTTTCCGTTTTTTATTTAGATACTATTATCGTTTTCCCATTTATTGTAAAGTTTACTCCTACAACGTCTGTAATCGCATCCAAGATTTCAGATATATCACTATATCGTTTCATATACCCGGTAAATACCAGTTGTTTCGCAGATTCCGACTGGAAAAACACGTCAACATCATACCAAAATGAAAGCGTGTTTAGAATCTGTTCCAAACTTTCGTTCTCAAAGGTGAAATACCCGTCTTTCCAAAGCACGTACTGCCGCACATCTACTTCTTTCACCTCGAATGTCCCCGCTTTTCGATCAAAGCTTGCCAATTCACCCGGCTTCATCACGATCTCCCCGGTCATTCCTCTTTTTTTGACCCCAACCTTGCCGTTAACCAACACGGTGTGAACTTTTCCCGGTTGATTCGTGTTCACGTTAAACTCCGTCCCGTACACACGAATCTGCAGCTCTTCCGTTTCCACGTAAAATGGCCGATCCGAATCCTTAGTTACCTCGAAATAGGCCTCTCCCGACAAATAAACCTTTCGTTCTTTTTCATCAAAGCACACCGGATATTTCAATTCCGAAGCAGAGTTCAGGTAAACATTTGTTCCATCCGATAATTTTAACCGGAATTCTCCCCCGCGAGGAATCTTTAACGTATTCATGGCTAACGCCGCTTCTTGCACCGGGACTACTAAAGAATCATATTCCAAATTAGCTCCTCCTTGTTTAATCACCATTCCGTTCCCCACTTCTATTTCTCGCTGTTCCTGCAAACCATTTAACTCATGAACAATTTGATCGGCGGTAATCAATACGGCCCGTGACTTCCCGGGAGTAATTTCGGCTACACGTCCTGAAGCCATCGGAGGCGTGTTTTTTTCTTGATTCAAAAACCAGAAGCCCGCAACAACAGCCAAAGGCAACACGATTACCGCTGCATATGTCAAAATTTTCCTGATGTAGACACGCTGTTTTCTTTCTCGCGTGGCAATTTTAAATTTTTGCCAAGCCTCCTCGTCATTCAACGAGCAGAAAAAAGACCTTTCAGAAGAGATGCGTATTTCTTTTTTGATTTTCTCAAAAAGTACCTGATGCTCTTCCGAATCATGTAGCCATGCCTCCAGTTCCCCACGTTCCAGTTCGGAGAGTTCTCCTATCAAGGAATGTCGTATTAACCGGGCAATATTTTCATCGTACAGATCCATGATGTTTTTTTATTTTACACCATATACAAGAAAGGGATTAAAAAGTAGCAAATAAAAATCAATTATTTTTCAAAAAAAATTACATCTCGCAGATGTAGGCGTATAAAAGGAAGAGGTTTCCCATTTTCTCTTTTAGGATATGAATTGCATTTTGCTTATGAGATTTGACAGTCAAGACGGAGATTCCCAGTATTTCAGCTATCTCATCATTCTTTTTCCCTTCCAAGTGCAACCCAAAAACTTTCTGACACTTTTCCGGTAGCTCCCTGACGGCCACATACAATTCCCGATAGATTTCTTCCTGCATCAAGTTATAATCTTCCCCGGTCTCCTCGCTTGTCGTCTTCACGTAAGAAGCATATTTGTCCTCCACTTGTTTATGCTTCAAATAATTGGTACATTTATTCTGCACCAATTCATATAAATAAGCTTTTAGTCCTTGATAAGAATTGAACGTCTTTTTATTTTCCCACACGGTAATGAAAGTTTCCTGTACAATATCCTCCGCCACCTCCAACTGCCCAAGCCTCCGCATGGCAAACAGCACGAGATAATTCCGGAATCTCGTGAACAAATCATGAAAAGCAGTTTCCTCCTTTACATTTATACGATGAACGAAATCTTGCTCTGTACCATTCATTCTCACCCCCATAGGATTTTCGACAAAGATAGAATTTCAGAAATAAATAAACAACACGTTTTTCCCACTTTTCGCTACCTTTGCAGCTTAGAAAAAGCAACAAAATTTATATTGTACATATGTTTGTAGATACTCACTCCCATATCTATGCCGAAGAATTCGACAACGACAGAACGGAAGTCATCCAACGGGCTTTGGAAGCTGACGTCCGCCAAATTATTCTTCCGGACATTGACAGCACAACCAGACAATCCATGTTATCGCTTGCAGAAGCTCTCCCGGACATGATGTATCCCACGTTGGGGGTTCACCCAACTTCTGTAAACGAATCCTATAAAACAGAAATACAACTTTTCGAAAAATTACTAGGCCAAGAAACAATATACGGTATCGGGGAATGTGGAATCGATCTTTACTGGGATAAAACATTCTACAAAGAACAAGTTATCGTTTTCGAACGGCAGTTAAATATTGCCCGGGAAATGGATTTGCCCATTATCATCCATTCAAGAGACTCGCTAACAGAAATATTTACCGTGTTGAAAAAACAACACTATAATATGAAAGGCATACTCCATTGCTTTCCAGGTACCGTAGAAGATGCTCACCGGGCAATAGATTTGGGTTTTCTGCTAGGAATCGGAGGCGTGGTTACTTTCAAAAAATCATCTATGGCAGAAGTCGTGGGAAAAATCGGCACAGAATATCTGGTACTAGAAACGGACGCCCCCTATCTTGCCCCCGTTCCATATCGGGGTAAACGCAACGAAAGTAGTTACATTCCGTGTATAGCCGCTAAAATTGCTGAAATTCTAGGGGTCGACACGAAAAAAGTAGAGGAAACAACAACGAATAATGCGATGAATTTATTTAATTTGCATATCAATAGTGCGAACCGTTCATAGAACAAGATTCAAATAGCAACTGACGAAAAGCATAGAGGGAGTTTAAAGCTTATAACATTTTAGATTTTAACTTAGTGCGTATGACAAAACCCGTGTTGATAATATATACCGGAGGGACCATCGGAATGGTAAACGATCCCGAAACCGGAGCGTTATGTCCTTTCAATTTTGACCAAATCGCTTGCGAAGTACCGGAAATCAAAGAATTCGGATTCACGATAGACAGTTACACCCTACCGGAGATCATCGACTCCTCGGATCTGCAACCGCAATTGTGGAAAGATCTTTGCTCGATTATTTTGAAAAATTACGATGATTACCGAGGATTTGTCATCCTACATGGAACAGACACCATGGCTTACTCGGCTGCAGCCTTGAGTTTCATGTTAAACAACCTGACCAAACCCGTGATCTTTACCGGTTCTCAACTCCCGATCGGGAAAATCAGGACAGATGGGAAAGAAAACTTGATTGCAGCCATTGAAATAGCAGCCGCCTACGACCAAGGTAAGGCCATTGTTCCTGAGGTCTGCATCTTGTTTGGGGATAAATTATTCCGAGGCAACCGGACAACAAAAATAAACGCGGAAAGTTTCGATGCATTCCAGTCATTCAACTATCCGGCATTAGCAAACATTGGGATACATATTCATTACAATTATAGCGCAATCGATTACTCTCCGCGAACAGAACCCGTAAGTGCATTCTGCGACGTAGATACCAATATCGCCATATTGAAAATATTTCCGGGCATGAAACCGGAGGTAATTGACGCCATAACCAATATTCCCGGGTTAAAGGGAATCATCTTGGAAACATACGGCTCAGGCAATGCCCCGACAAATAAAGTTTTCCTTAACAAGGTGAAGGAGGTGCTAGCAAAGAATATTTTCGTGTACAACGTCACCCAATGCCAAGGAGGAAGTGTCGAAATGGGTAAGTATGAAACAAGCAGAGAGCTACTTAACGCAGGAGTTATCAGCGGTCATGACATTACCACGGAAGCTGCCGTCTGTAAAATGATGTATGTCCTCGGCAAATATAAAGACACTAACGAAATAAAAAAATATTTAAATAACGGTTTGAAAGGAGAAATATCTCCCAAATATATTGGATTTTAACACTTTTTTTATACCTTGGTGCCCGATTTTGACCGGTGTACGGTGTAAAACAAGAACAAAACAGCTTAAACAGATATTATAGAGTTAAATTTTAATTATTAATAAACTAAAAATCAGTTAAATTGATCATGAGAAAATTATTTGCACTAATAGCAGTTTTAGGAATGCTTACTATTGGAGCATCATCTATGCTAATGGCTCAAGAGAATGAAACAACTCAAACAGAGACCACTGAAACTTATCAAGAAGAAGAGGAAACGACAGATCCTACCGTATTAGAAGACGAATCACAAATCGAAAGTACCTCTTTCCACGCTGCCTTAAAACAAAAATTCATCGAGGGAGGTGCCGCATTCATGAGTTTCGTTATCTTGTGTTTGATCTTCGGTTTGGCTATCGCTATCGAAAGAGTTATCTATTTGAACTTGGCTTCTACCAACTCTAAAAAATTGATTGCAAGTGTAGAAGACGCATTAAACAACGGCGGAGTTGAAGCAGCCAAAGAAGTTTGCCGCAACGCCAGAGGTCCTATCGCAAGTATTTTCTATCAAGGCTTGTGTCGTTATGATCAAGGTGTCGACATGGTTGAAAAATCAGTCGTATCTTATGGTTCTGTTCAAATGGGACTTTTGGAAAAAGGAATGTCTTGGATTAGCTTGTTTATCGCATTAGCCCCGATGTTGGGATTCTTGGGAACTGTAATCGGTATGATCGACGCCTTCGATAAGATTCAGGCAGCAGGAGATATCCAACCGTCATTGGTGGCCGGAGGTATCAAGGTTGCATTGATCACGACCGTGGGTGGTTTGATCGTTGCCATGATCCTTCAAGTATTCTACAACTATTGTATCGCTAAAATTGACAGTATTGTTAATGATATGGAAGATGCTTCCGTAACTTTATTAGACATTCTTGTCAAATACAATCAAAATCGCTAAACCATGCAGAAAATAACCAAATTATTAAATATCTTGACCATCGTAATGTTCGTCGTTACGGTTGTATTGTTGGGGTTATTTTACTTCGGGGGTGAACTTCCAAACTCACAATACTCCAACCCAATATACACGGAACAATTGCTATGGTGGTCATATATCCTTTTTGCTGTTGCTATTGTTGCAGCATTAATATTCCCGATTATCAGACTATTCACCAGACCGAAAGAAGCGATGAAGAGCTTTATCGCTCTTGCAGGGATCGTGATCCTCGTGTTAATCGCTTATTCTATGTCTGATGGAACCATTATGGATATTCCGGGATACAGCGGTTCAGACAACGTTCCTGGAACCTTAAAATTCACTGATACCATCCTAATCACGACTTATTTTTTAGGAATTGGTGCTATTGGTGCTATCATTGTTACGGAAATTATCAGACGTGTTAGATAATGTTTCCTGAAGAGTAAAAAAAGAGATTTATGGCAAACAAAAAAACACCAGAAATTAATGCCTCCTCCACAGCGGATATAGCATTTTTGCTATTGACATTCTTCTTGATGTCAACGACCATGGATGTGGACTCAGGATTATTCAGACGGTTACCGCCAATGCCTCCAAAAGATCAAGTAATCGCTCCGCCTGTTGCTAAACGTAATATTTTACAGGTTTTGGTAAACAAGAACGATTTGCTGGCTGTGAACGGAAACTTAATGCAAATAACTGAGTTAAGGGAGAAGGCTAAAGAGTTTATTCTGAACCCACATAATAGAGAAGACCTACCGAGTAAGGTTATCAAAGAAATTCCGTTCTTTGGACAAGCCGAGGTTTCGAGAGGAATTATTTCTCTTCAAAGTGACCGGGGTACCTCATACAAAATGTATATTGCCGTTCAGGATGAACTGACGGCGGCATACAATGAAGTCAGAGATATGAAGGCCATGGAAAAATGGGGGAAGAAATACAGCGAACTCACGGAAGAGCAAATGGATGCAGTGAGAAAACTTGTTCCCACCGCTATATCCGAGGCAGAACCTAAAAACATCGGGAAAGGAGGAAAGAAGTAATGGCTAAATTTAGAAAAGAAGGCGGCAAAGAGACACCTGCTATTTCAACAGCATCTCTACCGGACATCGTGTTCATGCTATTATTCTTCTTCATGGTTAGTACTACAATGCGAGAAGTACTCGTGATGGTTGATAATGGTATGCCCGAAGCAAAAGAAGTTACTAAACTGGAGAAAAAATCTTTGGTTAGTAACATCTTCATCGGGAAACCGAAAGACCAGTATGTGGCTACTTACGGAAGTGAACCTCGTATCCAGTTGAATGATAAATTGGCAAACGTAAACGAAATCAGTAGTTTCGTTGCTGCTGAACAAGAAACTCGTAAAGAGGAAGAACGGAACATGATCACGAACAACTTAAAAGTGGATCAGTTTACGAAAATGGGTATCGTAACCGACGTAAAACAAGAATTGCGTAAAGCAAATTCGTTACGTGTAAGCTACGCTACTCGTAAAAAGGTAAAATAGTTTATCTATTATACATTAAAAAAGGGAGCAAATTGCTCCCTTTTTTTAAAAATTTGATTAGCTTTGCACTCGGATAATATGGTCCCCTAGTTCAATGGATAGAATGAAGGATTCCGGTTCCTTTGATATGGGTTCGAGTCCCGTGGGGATCACCACTTTGCGACATAACCCTCTAAAACATAAAATGTTATAGAGGGTTATTTTTATAATATACCAATATATGGCCAAAAAACATAAGTTATTCCCGTTTTTCCCTACATTTGTATAGAACTATACGGTGCAATCATGGATAACCTACAAATCATACAAAGCAAAATATACGAGATCAGGGGGCAGAAAGTCATGTTGGACTTCGATCTTGCAGAGCTATATGGCATTGAAACCAAAGTTTTAAAACAAGCGGTCAAAAGAAACCTGAAACGCTTCCCATCGGATTTCATGTTTGAATTGACAAAAGAAGAATTCGGTAATTTGAGGTCACAATTTGTGACCTCAAACAAAAGAGGCGGTACAAGATACATGCCTTTCGCTTTTACAGAACAAGGTGTTGCCATGCTTTCATCAATTCTAAATAGTGAGGTCGCTATTGAAATCAACATATCTATCATAAGAGCTTTTATTGCTATGCGACTATTAATTTCCAACACTCCCATAAGTCATGTTGATGAACTAAAAAACGAATTAAAGGAATTGAAGGAATACATTGAAGACGTCTTTACCGACCAAAACGATATTAACGAAGATACCCGGATACAACTTGAATTAATAAACCAAACCTTAGCGGAATTACAAGTAAAAAACCGGGAATTTAAAGAAAGAAAGCGGATCGGCTACAAGCTACCGGGATACGAAGAAGAGAGCAAAAAATAGAATAAACTAAATATTAAACGATATGGATAAAAAAGAAATAATTTTTGTACTACTAAACAATTTCGCAGACTGGGAAGGAGCTTATATCGCCACCAGCCTAAATATGGGTGTCAAACCGGGAAGTCCAATCAAATACAAGGTGAAAACGTTGTCTTTATCAAAAGAACCTATTACCTCAATAGGTGGATTCAGAGTTTTGCCGGACTACGATATCAGCGACCTGCCAGATGACCATGTTGGGCTAATACTAATCGGAGGAATGAACTGGTTTTTGCCTGAGGCACAACCCATCGCGCCACTAGTGGAAAAGGCCATCGCGGAAAACAAACTGGTTGCCGGAATCTGCAACGCATCCGTATACCTTGGAATGCATGGCTTTCTCAATCATGTAAAACATACAAGCAACACACTGGAGTACTTAAAGCAAAATGCAGGTGCACAGTATACGGGTGAAGCCAATTACATAAATGATCCAGCCGTAAGAGACAACAACATCGTAACTGCTAACGGCAATGCTCCTTTGGAATTTTGTCGTGAAATTCTATACCAGTTGGATGCCGCAACACCGGAAATCATAGAAGAAACTTATTCATTTTACAAAAATGAACTTTAAGGCATAGCATCCCGGGATTTCTAAAATGAAACTGTCTAACAAGGAGGTAGTCATTTAAAAATAGACTTGTCAGACAGTCTCATTTTTTATACATTTGCTATAAATCTGTTTGCTATGCAAAGACCGTTCAAATTTACCAAGCTCAAACTAATCACAGGATATATCCTAATTCTCTTGTTAGGAGCGATTGCCATTATCTTTATCTACAAACAAACGATTGCCTTAACCCAGAAAGGGAGCGATGAAATCGTCATACAACAAAAATTATTCATCATAAGCAACACGCTCACCAAACTATACGAGGCAGAAAATACCGGGATCGCTTTCTCCCAAACGGGGGCACAAAAGAATTTTGACACGTACATGAAATTGATAGAAAAAATTAGGGACAACATGGATACCCTAAAAAATCTATCTATAAGCTCGGAACAAAATTTACGAATAGACACGATAAATACACTTTTAAGCAAACGCATCAAGAATCTAAAAGATTTATATTACGTCAAGAAATACTATATACCCGAGGATTTTTACCACAAGACCATCGAAAAAATAGGAACCATCAAGGATTCGACAGATGTCATTCCCGATCTCCGGGAAAAGATCATTACCGTCATTGACAGCAACTACATCATCCGGGAAAGAAAAGGATTATTCAGAACGAAAAGAGATTCTATTCTAAAAGTCGACACGACCCTCCATCGCATTGTTGACACGCTCAGCATGGTCACGACAAGCAACAACACGGATACATTGATGAACGTGATTCGGGATTCATGGAAACAGTACCAGCAACAAAAAGAAGAAATTAATGCAGAAGTTTCCCGACGAGAAAGTATCGTTATCCAGAGTGGCCAACACATCACGGAGCGTCTCAAACGAGTATTGAAAGAACTGGAAAAAGAAGAACTGGAAAGCACGATGATCCGCTTGGAACAACAGCAAATCACAACGCATCATCTCACCCGAACAATATCTTGGATCGCGATCATCGCTTGTGTACTGGTGGTATTCTTCGTTGTCCTCATTATCAACGACATCACACAAAGCCAACGCTACAGGCGGGAATTGGAAGCAGCAAAAACATATACGGAACGTTTACTACATAACCGGGAGAAATTAATGCTGACTGTCACTCACGATATAAAATCCCCCCTGAGTTCCATCATCGGGTACATAGAACTGTTAAATAACACCCAACTAGAAGAGCGACAGCATTATTTCCTTAAAAACATGAAAGGATCTGCCGAACATATCCTGCATCTTGCTAACAATATGCTTGATTTCTCCAAACTAGAGTCGAACAAAATGGAAGTCAACACGGTTCCATACAATCCGGAACGCCTATTGCAAGAGATCACGGATAGTTTCCTTCCTCTAGCAGCACAAAAGGGCCTGAAATTGAAAAGCGATATTAGCAACACCCTGAACGGGCTCTATCTTGGAGATTCCATGAAAGTTCGACAAATCGTGGTAAATATCCTATCGAACGCCATAAAATACACCCGAGAAGGAAATATCTCTTTGTCTGCCTTTGTCCCCGATACAAAAGACGATCAATTTATTATCGCGATCAAAGACTCCGGTCCGGGAATGACGGAAGAAGAGCAAAAGCTGATATTTAAAGAATTTACCCGTCTAAACCCACAACACAACAACGGGGCGGAAGGAACAGGCCTTGGCTTAACCATCACGCTACAACTCGTGCATCTACTCGACGGGGAATTAACCCTCGAAAGTAAAAAAGGAGAGGGAAGTACCTTCACGGTCAAACTCCCGTTGATAAAAGCCTCGGCACAAGAACCCCAGCCTGTAGCCCCATCCTCTTCAACCCCAGTTATACATGAAGGCATGAAAGCCTTTATCGTGGATGACGACACGCTTCAATTAACCGTCACGACAGAACTACTCCAAAAAGTAGGGATTCAATGCGACACGTGTACGCGTCCGCAAGAAGTGCTATCCCGGTTGGAAAAAGGAAACTACAACATGGTTCTATCCGACATTCAGATGCCGGGAATGGACGGTTTTGAACTTGTACAACAAATCCGTAAATCCGTAAATCAACAAATAAAAAACATTCCGGTAATTGCATTGTCTGCCCGTGACGATATGCACGAAAAAGAGTATCAAGAAGCCGGCTTCTCGGCTTATCTAAATAAACCGTACACCCCGGAACAACTTTACAGCAGGGTAAACAACCTGTTAGGATGTGCCATAACAACAAAGCAACCGACAACACAGATGTCGGATAAAAACGCTCCTTACAACTTAGACATGATCATGGTCTTTGCCGATAATGACAAAGATACAGCAAACCAAATTATCGGGTCTTTTCTAACGGATTGCAAGACCAATTTCCAGTTATTGGCCAAGCATCTGGAAGCACATGAAACGGAACAAATTGCCAAATTAGCACACAAAATGCTACCCATGTTCAAGCAACTCTCGATCAACAAGGTAATTCCTTCTCTACTTTTTCTGGAAAAAATGCCATTGGATACAGAAGAAAATAAAATAAGAGAGAATATTGAAAAGATCTTGCAAGAGGGGAACAATATCCTCCAATTACTGGAAAAAGAAACACGTCAATAATCTCTCAAAACATCTTATAGATCCTCCAGACCGAAACTTTTCAATTTATTATACAATGTTTTCCTGTCTATCTGGAGCATACGGGCAGCCTCGCTCTTGTTGTTCCGGCATTTCCGCATGGCATCTTTGATCAGTTCGATTTCCATCTCCCGCCGTGTAGTGGATGTCTTTTCAGCTTCCACGGGCTTTTGCTCCAACTCCGGGGGCAAACAGGCTTTGGAAATCAGACTCCCCATACACAACAACGTTGCCCGTTTCACAATATTACGCATTTCCCGCAAGTTACCCGGCCACGAATAAGTTCTAAAAATACGCATCACCTCCTCATCAAACCCGGCCACCTGCTTTCCCAACTCCTCGTTCGCTTTATCCAAGAAATGGTTGGCAAAAATCAAAATGTCCTCTTTCCTCTCTCGAAGCGGCAAAGCCTGAATAGAAAATTCATTCAAGCGATGATACAAATCCTCCCGGAAACGACCACTCGCAACCGCTTCTTTCAAATTTTCATTTGTGGCCGAGATAATACGCACGTCAAAAGGGATATCAACATTCCCTCCCACGGGATGTACCTTACGTTCTTCAAGCGCACGCAATAGCTGGACTTGCACGTCATAAGGCAAATTACCGATCTCATCCAAGAAAATAGTTCCTCCCGATGCGGTCACGAAATAGCCCTGCTTATCGGTAACGGCACCCGTGAAAGAACCTTTAATATGTCCGAAAAATTCGCTTGCGGCAAGATCTTTCGGTATCGCACCACAATCTACTGCCACGAAAGGCCCGTCTTTTCGGTTACTCATCGAGTGTATCAAACGAGCGATATACTCCTTACCCGTACCACTCTCCCCGTTAATCAAAACTGTCATCATGGTAGGCCCTACCAGATGAATATATTCATATTGCCGATCGGCACCTTCACTCACTCCTTTTATATAAGAAAAACTCGTCGGCTTTGCTTTTGCAGGAACAGACTTGGCAACAGGCTCAGCCTCCAACTTTAAAGCTTCCTGCAACTTTTTAAGAATCTCATCCGGAATGACAGGCTTGGCCACGTAATCAAAAGCGCCCAATTTAATCGCCGTGACCGCGGTCTGTATATCGGCATACCCTGTCATCAGAAGCACCTGCGTTTTCGGCATTTTTTCCTTGATCACCCGAAGCAAATCGATCCCGTCTTTATCCGGCAAACGCAAATCCGTCAACACAAGATCAAATCCTGCTTTATCTAATTGTTTTACAGCCTCTTTATAGGAAAAAGCAGCATCTACCTCAAATCCACGTTTTTCCAACCATTTTCTCAGCATGATACAAAATGTTGTATCATCATCCACGATTAAAATCTTTGCCATAAGTCGATTTATTTCCAACACGAAAATAGCCTTAATCGACTAAACAAAAAAGTTTTTAACGGAATTTAGGAAATGAAAGCAGATAATTGTCTATCATCAAGATGATTAGATTCACTCTACTTCATTTCGGGATCGGTCAAGAAATGCGGCAACAAAAGTCCCGAAATAGCCATCACGATAAAAAATATACAAATTCCCATAACCCATCAATTTTAATCATTCAACCATTTGCTTATCGTATAGAGAATTGTATGCCACTGCTAAATCGGGAACTCACCATCAAGATAATCAATAATTTACACGATCATCTTAAAAAACAAGCGTGTGGAAAGATGTGGAACAAGTGTGGAGAAAATCCCTACAACCTGTTCCCCAAATGCCAATTACCTGTTCCCCAGCAGATCTTTCACCGCCTCTCGAACCGTGGCTATGTCCCAGGCAGCTACTCTCTGCTCAAACTTATCTCTAATCTCCGCCAAACAAAGATTACCCATACTTCCTTCATGTGTATGATGAATCTCCCGATGCCTATCCCGATAAAGTCCCTCTTGAATTTGCATGCCAATATCTCGGTAAGCCTCCCGAAACGGGATTCCGGCCATCACGCGTTCATTCACATCCTCCACGGAAAAAATATAAGCATAGCGGGGATCTCGTAAAACATCCTGTTTCACCTCCATCTCCTGCAACACCAGATGAGCCATAAAAAGGGAATCATTCAACTCTCGAAAAGCGGGTAAAAACAACTCCTTGGTTAATTGCATATCCCGGAAATATCCGGAAGTCAAGTTCGTACAAATCATAGCCATTTGCATGGGAAGCGATTGCAAATGATTACACTTCGCCCGGATCAACTCGAATATATCTGGATTCTTCTTGTGCGGCATGATGCTGGACCCCGTCGTGTACTTATCCGGTAAAAGTACAAACCCGAAATTACCACAGGCAAACAGACAAACATCAGCAGCCAAACGCCCCAAAGTAGTCGCCACGGCAGCCAATCCAAACAACACATTCTTTTCCATCTTCCCCCTTTGCATCTGGGCATAAACCACGTTATAAGCCAAACCTGCAAAGCCGAGCAAATCGGTCGTCATCTGTCGGTTCAAGGCTATCGATGAACCATACCCCGCCCCGGAACCAAGAGGATTCGTATTCACCATATCGTAAGCCGCCTTCAACGCCAACAAATCGTCAGCCAATGATTCGGCATAAGCACTGAACCACAAGCCAAAAGAAGAAGGCATGGCCACTTGCAAATGTGTGTAACCGGGAATCAACACGTCTTTATCCTCTTCTGCCCGCCGAATCAACAAGCCAAACAAACGTTCCACATACTCCAGTGTTTCGAATATCGCCTCCCGGGCAAACAACTTCAAATCAAGCAAAACCTGATCATTCCTAGAACGCCCCGTGTGAATCTTTTTCCCTGCATCCCCGCATTTCCGCACCAACAACAACTCGATCTGAGAATGCACATCTTCAATCCCCTCCTCTATCACGAACTCACCTCTTTCCACCATCCCGTGAACATCAACCAAAGCACGCTGCAAAGATTTATATTCCTCCTCGTTTACCAAACCCACGGCATGTAACATTTTCAAGTGAGCCAAACTCCCAATAACGTCAACCCCGGCCAGCATAACATCCAGCTCCCGGTCTTTTCCTATCGTAAATGATTCCGTAAAACCATCTATATCATATCCTTTATCCCAAAGCTTCATTCGATTTTAGTTTTTAAATTTTAGATTTCAGTCACACAAGACCAACGCCTTTTGATTTTCTACTTTTAACTTGTAGTTTTTAGTTTTCATCTCTTCATCCCCCTCTAACTCCCCCTTTTCAAGGGGGAGAAACAGACGCAAGAACCCACCATAACACCTCAATGCAGCGCATCCTCCCCCTGTGTAAGGGGGAGCCAGAGGGGGTAGTTTTTAACTTTTACCTTATTTAAATCTACAATTCAAAATCTCGAATCATACATTTAAACAACTCAATCCCCTCCCGCACCTCCTCCAAGCAGATATATTCATTTGCCGTGTGTGAACGAGCGCTATCCCCGGGTCCAATCTTCAATGAGGGACATGGAATCACCGCTTGATTCGACGTCGTTGGTGAACCGTAAGGAGATAATCCCAACTCTACACACCGCTTCACCACCGGATGAGAAGGCGAAATGGAAGACGAATTCAGTGAAAAAGAGCGAGGGATCACATCGCATTTCACGTGATTACGGATCGTATCAAATATTTCCTGATTTGTGTAAAGTTCATTTACCCGTATATCTACCATAAAACGACAAGTTGCAGGAACCACGTTATGCAGGGTTCCCGCTTCAATCCCCGTTACGCTCATTTTCACCGGACCCAATAATTCCGATACCTTCTCGAACTGATAGGTACGAAACCAATGTATATCTTCCATTGCCTCATAAATCGCATTCACCCCTTCCTCTCTTGCGGCGTGCCCCGCTTTTCCCCGGGCACAACAATCCAACACCATCAACCCCTTCTCCGCTATCGCCGGACGCATCCCCGTGGGTTCACCCACAAAAGCAAAATCAATCTGCCCAAGTTCCGGGAACACGCTTTGAATCCCGTTACTTCCCGTGTTCTCCTCTTCTGCAGAAGCCAAAAACACCAGGTTACACGGCAAACTCACGGATGCCGATTCGACAAAAACAGCCAGCATCGAAACAAGACTTCCTCCCGTGTCATTACTTCCCAAACCGAACAACTTTCCCTCCTTCACAATCGGTGTAAAAGGATCAGTGTCCCATCCCCCGTTAGGGCGCACGGTATCCAAATGTGCATCGAGTAATAACGTTGGCTTCGCTTCATCGAAATTCTTTGAACGACTCCACACGTTATTACCTTTGCGACGCACGTCGAACCTATATCTTGTCAACACATCGGCAATCAAATCAGCCACCCCGGCCTCCTCCTTACTGAAAGAGGGGATGGATATAATTTGTTTTAAAAGCTCTATTGCCCCACTCGCATCCATTACTTTTCCAATATTATTCGAGTGCCCGCGTTCGGTTGATCCAGATCGTCAGGATGAATCAAACGAACAACCCGTACACCGTTATGAACAGACTTAAAAGCGTTATCCAACTTGGGAATCATACCGGAATGAATCACTCCGTTTCCCTTATATTCTTCATACAACGACGGGGTAAGACAAGAAATCACGGAATCTTCATTCCCGACATCCGCCAACACCCCCTTTTTATCAAAACAATAAATCAATTCCACGTCATAACACCTCCCCAACGTCTCCGCCACCGCTGCCGCGATACCATCTGCATTTGAATTCAACAACACACCTTTCCCATCGTGCGTGATCGGCGCAACAACAGGTATCACCCCGGCCTGCAACAACAATTCGAGAGCTCCCATATTTACCTGTCGGACATCTCCCACGTACCCCCAGTCTATATCCCGTCCTTCCCGTCGATCGGCCTGCACCAGATTCAAGTCGCACCCGGAAAGCCCACAAGCATTCACTCCCAAAGCCTGCAAACGAGCAACCAGCGTCTTGTTGATCCATCCGGAATAAACCATCACCGTGACCTCCAAAGTTTCCCGATCGGTCACCCGCCTCCCGTCAATCATCTTGCGGGGAATCCCCAACCGCTCCGAAAGCTGTCCGGCAAAAGTCCCGCCACCATGCACGATAACAAAAGGGGAACTCATCGATGCGAACTTCCGGCACAACCGGTTCTGTAGCTCGCCATCCTCGATCAAGGCACCCCCGATTTTTATGACTTTACATTCCATCTGTTAACTCATTACTTGTTTAAACCGAGCGACAAATTCGTCAATCTCCTCCCGGGTAACACACAACGGGGGCAACAAGCGCAACGTATTCTTCCCGCTAGTCCCCGTGATCACGTGTTGATCTGCCAGCAAACGACGACAAAAAATAGCATGAGGGATATCAATATCCACCCCGACCATCAACCCTCTTCCCCGAACTTCAATCACCCCGTTCAAAACTTTTAATTGCTCCATCAGATAGCTGCCAACACGATCGGCATTTTCCATTAATTGCTCGTCCTTAATAACATCCAACACGGCAATCGCGGCCGCACAAGCCAGGTGGTTTCCCCCGAACGTCGTTCCCAACATTCCCTTCTCCGCCTTGATCGACTCGTGAATCAAAACTCCTGCCACCGGGAATCCATTGCCCATCCCTTTAGCCATAGTAACCAAGTCCGGCTCTATCCCCGCATGCTGGTAGGCAAAGAACTTCCCGGTCCGCCCGTACCCCGATTGGACTTCATCCAAAATCAACAGCGTACCCGTCTGATCACAAACCTCACGAGCCACTCGCAGAAACTCCCTTGTCGGTACCCGGATACCCCCCACGCCTTGAATTCCCTCCACGATAACGGCCGCGTATTCCCTCCCGGCCAACTCCCGTTTCAAAGCCTCCGCGTCATTCAAACCGACAAATGTCACTTGATGCCCCCGGTTCCAAGGAGCCTGTATTATCGGGTTATCCGTAACGGCAACCGCTCCACTCGTACGCCCGTGAAAGGCAGTGCGCATCGCCAGTATTTTCGAACGCCCCGTGACAAAAGAAGACAATTTTAGGGCATTCTCGTTAGCCTCCGCCCCACTGTTACAAAGAAACAAATTATAATCCGTGCAACCGGAAAGCGCTCGTAACTTTTGCTCCAACTCCTCCTGCAAATGATTCTTCACGGCATTGGAATAAAACCCGATACGATTTAATTGTCCCGCCACCAAATCCACGTAATGCGGATGCGAATGTCCGATGGAAATAACAGCATGTCCCCCGTAAAAATCAAGGTATTTATTCCCATCACGATCCCAGAAATAGACGTTCTCCGCCTTAACCGGTTCTATATTCAATACATTGTAAACATCAAACATACTCGAATAAATTAAAAATAACTGGCCTTTAAATTCAAACCCGTCGTTTCTTCCAGTCCGAACATCAGGTTCATATTCTGCACGGCCTGCCCGGATGCCCCCTTTAACAGGTTGTCAATCACGGAAGTCACCAACACGTTACGCCCCTGCTGTTCGATATGAATAAAACAATAATTCGTGTTCACCACCTGCTTCAAATAAACCGGCTCGTCACTCACCACCGTGAAAGGATGTTCCTCGTAACAAGCTGCATATATATGTTGCAACTCCGACAAATCCCGTTCACTCGTGAAAACCGCGTTCACCATGATCCCCCGGGCATGACACCCGCGCATGGGAACAAAAGCAATATCCGTCGGCAAACATTCATCCTGCCCGGACAACGTCTCTCGTATTTCAGCCAGATGCTGGTGAGAAAAAACTTTATAGACCGAAAGATTCTGTGCCCGATGGCTATAATGCGTCTCCTCCGTCGGTTTCTGTCCCGCACCCGTCGCCCCGGTAATCCCGAAGACGGACACGCGGTCAGGCAGCAAACCGCTCTTCGCCAACGGCAGCAGTCCCAACTCTATTGCCGTTGCAAAACATCCCGGATTCGCCACGTGCCAAGCCCCTTGTATCAGTTTCCGGTTCTGCTCCGGCAAACCGTAAACAAAATCCCCAGCACGGGACCTTAACCGGAAATCATGACTCAAATCAATGATTCTCACGGACGCCGGAACCCGATGCCGTTCCAAAAATTGGGCCGACATCCCGTGTCCCATGCACAGAAAGAGAACATCAATATCCATCATGTCCAAATCGGAAAATCGCAGATTCGTGTAAATCAAATCCCGATGAACCCGACCGACAGGTTCTCCCCGGTGCGACTCGCTTTGCAAATAACGTAATTCCACGTGCGGATGGGCAATTAACACGCGAATCAATTCCCCCGCCGTATATCCGGCAGCCCCGGCAATGCCCACTCTGATCATATCCCCTCCTCGCTCTTCTCGTTCACCGCGTGATAAACCTGCAAAGGTATCGACAACATCCGGGTAAACCCCTTCACATCCTCTGCCGTCCAAGCCTTATTCTCTTCCCCGTAACAAGCAAATGCGGCATCCATCAGATCATGATCAGAGCGGATGCCCAACAATTCGAAACAATAAGGACGCATCCGAACCCGCACGTCACCCGACACGTAACGTTGTGAATCCTGAAGGAAACTTTCAATATTCCGCATAACAGGCTCCCCGTACATGGCCTCGTGTAAAAACATCCCGTACCAATTCCCCAGTTGCTCTTTCCAGTACATCTGCCACTTCGTGAGCGTATGCTTTTCCAGCAATTCATGAGCTTTAATAATCATCAACGGAGCAGCCGCCTCGAAACCGACACGTCCTTTAATCCCCACGATCGTGTCGCCCACGTGAGTATCGCGCCCGATAGCCCAAGCAGAGGCCAAGGCCTCCACCCGGCGGATAGCCTCGATTTTATCCGTGTAACACGTACCATTCACCCCGCACAACTCCCCCCGTTCAAACGACAAGATCAGCTCCTCCTCGCCCTCCTTCTCCAATGAAGAAGGATAAGCCTCCCCCGGAAGACACTCCCATGAATTCAATGTCTCTTTTCCACCCACCGAAGTTCCCCAGAGCCCCTTATTAATAGAATACGTCATCTTGGACCAATCCCGCTCTACCCCTTTCGATTTCAAATAGGCAATCTCCTCCTCCCGGCTCAACTTCAGATCACGAGTCGGGGTTATAATCTTCATTTCCGAGGCAAACACGGAAAAACAAAAATCAAAACGCACCTGATCATTCCCGGCCCCCGTGCTTCCGTGAGCCAAAGCATCCGCCCCGATCTCCTTTGCATACCTCACGATAGCCAACGCCTGAAAAGTACGCTCGGAACTAACCGACACCGGGTACGTCTTGTTGCGCAAAACATTCCCGAAAATCATATATTTGATACACTTCTCGTAATATTCTCCCGTCACGTCCAGCGTCACGTGCTTCTTCGCCCCCAAGGCGTATGCCTTCTCTTCAATCCCGGCCAGCTCACCGGGGGTAAATCCCCCGGTATTTGCCAATGCCGTGTAGACCTCAAGCCCCATTTCCTCGCTCAGGTACTTGACACAACAGGAGGTATCCAACCCCCCGCTATATGCTAAAACTACTTTTTTCATGAATCTAAATTACAAGTTACAAATTTGCCGTATGTTTCATGGTAGAGCGAGCAACAGGAATCCCGCAAACCGCCAACGTGGCTCCCACAACGTGACGCAGGTGCTTGAACAAAGGCAACGACATCCCTTTAGTCGCCTTTTTAGCTGCTTTTTTAGCCGCCTCCTGTTGTTGGGCCACGGCCTCCGGGTCATAAATCATCCCGGTACAAAGGCACTTGGTCATATTCGTCCGCTGCAATATGTCATAATTCACGCAAGACTTGCATCCGGCCCAAAACTCCTCATCATCCGTGAGTTTGGCAAAAGTAACAGGCACGTAACCCAATGAAGTATTGATTCGCATCACCTGCTCACCAGTTGTCAAGCCGAAAAGCTTTGCTTGCGGGAATCGCCTTCGCGACAATTGAAAAGCAGCCTTCTTTATTTGTTTTGCCACTCCCAATCCCCGGTACGCCGGTACCACGATTAATCCGGAGTTCGCCACGAATTTCTGGTGCCCCCATGATTCAATATAACAGAAGCCCACGAACTCCTCTCGATTCAGAGCGATAATCGCCTTCCCGTTTCGGATTTTATCGGCAATATACTCGTCCGTTCTTCTGGCTATACCAGTACCTCTTGCTTTTGCAGCCTGATCAATCGCATCGTTTATCGCCGTCACGTATGACAGGTGTTTCTCAGATGCAACTACAACTTCAATCTTCATCTTTTTACAATTTAATCTAAATCATTCAAATTCTTTTTAATTACTCATTGTGCATATTTATTTATTCACGGTGCAAATATATGCATTATATCGTCATATTGTACAAAAAAACCACATATAATTCATTTTTATTGCATTTTTATTCAAACAACAGCAACATAAACGCCAGATTACATTAAATTTTTGGTCATTATATACCATTTTAAAGTAAATAATACATCCTCAAAGATGGTGAGTAACTTAGCTCTCCCTCTGTTTATAGAGGGAGTACCCCGAAGGGGGGAGGGAGTTTAAAAAAGGACTTTTCAGCCAGCCTCTTTTCAAGAAAACATAACACTCAAGCCTAAGAAAACTTTTACTCGTAACGCTTGAACGCCCAATTATAAGAGCCTCCCCATTTCCATTCAATATCCACAATCCGTCCCAAACCGGAAACATGGAATAACAGCCCTTTCTCACCCGGATTCGCATCCGCCAGCACTTCCGTACTCAATTTATAGATATAGAAGTTCCCATCATCCAGAGCCACGCCAATCTCTCCGGCATTTGCATCCTGCAATATTTCCACGATATTACCACTTGTATAATCAGTGAATAACTTCACGATCTTCGTGTTCACATCATAGAAGTACAACTTACTCCCCTCGCCCATGAAAAGATAGGAACTGGGACGAATCCGGAAATACACCGTATTATCAGAAACAACACTACTACCGGCAAAAAGCTCCTGCGTACAATCAAAAATATTGAACCCGTCCCAATTATCAATCTCCATATTCTGATAGTAGTAATTTCCAGTACTTTCCTCTTTCAAGATAATGTTAAGTCCACTTCCATCACCATAAGCACCCACGTGCATAATCTTATAGCCGGTCAGATCCGTCAGTTTTACCACACTCGGATCATCCGGAGTATAAACAAACTCGACAGGTCCACTATCCGAATTACTATTAAAGCTGGTCAATCGTCCCACCACACGATTATTACCCTCGTCATACATCAGCACGGCACCACAATCTTTCGTATCCAAATCAAAGAATTGGGTGATTCGCCCTCCATCCGTCGCTCCCGAAAAATAAAGAGGAATATCGATAAAAGCCGTCACGTGCTGAATCTCGGAACCCGTATTCCTCCTCCAGTAAACTTCACCATTAGCACTCAACACGAAATCTTGCCACCCTCCGTTACGTACCTCCACGGGATCAAGCCCGGTAGGATATGCACTTCCGGGAAATTCCTCGTGAAGAGCCATCACCTTCGTGAAATCCATCCCGCTCAAATAATAAGAACCTCCGGTACGCTGCACAACCATCACTTCGTCCGCCTCGCCTCCCGTCATCACGTTTTCCAACTTCAACGGTCCTGTTCCTAACGGATTATCAGGGTACAACGTCGCATATACATCCGGATAGGCCACCCACTCGTAATGCGTCTTTTTATCCTCATCCTGCCAGCTATCCCGCCGGATGTAACTCAAACTTGTCCGGTTGTCCTTTTCCGCCAAGATAAGCCATCCGACCTTATACGGTGATCTCACCTCTATCGTCGTATGGCTATCATGGAACTCGATCCCAGTACTCCGATCCGTCATATAGAAATTCACATCGAACTGCCCGCAACTCGTCGGGATATACTCGAAATTCCGATCCGTCGAAACGACATTACCCAATCCCATCGTGTCCCGATCGGGATATTTCCACGTCATCTTCGGTACAATACGCACTGTATCTCCCAGAATAATCGTCTTTTTCGTCAAAGAAGCCACGACATCCAGCGTAACATCGTTATAATCAATCAGGCCATATTTACCTTTATCCTCGTAACACGCGCTAAACCAAAAGCTCACGAACAGGGAGAACAATATAAATCTTTTCATAAACATTCAATTTTAATTATCCGACTACTAATGCCACGGTCATTTCCGTTCCGTCGTCTTCACGAACCATCGCGTTCGCATCTTTCTTCTTTTGCAGGTAATGTTTGAATATAATCGTGTTATAACGAAGTTCTTCTATGTTATCACTATCTATATCCGCTTTACCCGTCTCTTGAATAAACAACCGGTATTTCTTATCCGAATACGCACCCAGATAATTCCGCGTCACATTATCAGTCCACCAATTCGGCTTGGCTACCACGTTAGAGACGTAGATAATTGCCGAGCGGCATTCGGTTTGTCCCAGCAAGAAATCAGCGGTAGGTTCCAGCTTTAAGGTCAATCGTAACGCCACGGTCGATATTTCTGCCGTTTTAATAAACGTGATCCGACAAGTATCCCGAACTTTACCGGGCTTCATCGTGAACTTCTCCGGTAACCTGTAATTCGCAGTCGTGGCATTTGATCTCTCTTGATCCACGCTGATTTTATACTCCTGTTCTCCCTCGGAAGGTAAACCGATCACCTCCACTTCCACGGGAAATTCCAATTCATTATCATTCGGGTAAGCCAAAAACGAACAAACCGATGAATCCGTTACCACCTTCACGAACTGAAGATAATTATCACCTTTGTATGTTTTTATATCATCTTTCGAACAGGCCCCCAGCACAAGCATAATTCCTAAAAACAAATATATCTTTCTCATAACCATTCG
>ENA-UEQW01000612-UEQW01000612.1-human-gut-metagenome-genome-assembly--contig:-NODE-612-length-33270-cov-28.865333_pt1 | contig 33270 bp, 45 predicted proteins | sample MGYA00242947_ERZ507947 | MGnify/ENA primary metagenome ERZ507947 (study PRJEB26167, sample SAMN06115421) | human gut metagenome | host: Homo sapiens | place: China:Guizhou | collected 2015-03-17... | reverse complement strand
ATTTTTCTCCTGGCTCTAATTTTTTCCAAAGCTCCACCGCGATATCCCCCTCACCATGGGGCTCACTGGGCATATACATCCTCCTCACCATGGGGCTCGCTGGGCGCATACTCATATCCATCCCTCAGCTTTTTTCAGCACGAAAAGAGAGGGGCCGGGCGCGGACCTTCCGGTTATCGCCAACCGGCTAGCTGCCTGGTGATTTCCTCTGACCGTCAGCCCGCATCCAGCCGTCGTTTTCAAGCCGCTTGATCATCTCTCGGGAACTCGCGGAGCTCATCGAACCACCTTGTTCCCGATTGATTTTGTTTCTCAGATCTCCGAATTCTCAACGCTGGCGACCCGTTTCATCTGCTGCAAAACTGCTGCAAATCAACCCGCAAGAGCATACTAATATTGTATCAATTTATTAGCATGTTTGAGTGTAAAAGATGGTGGAGGTGGCGGGAGTCGAACCCGCGTGAAATACGCTCAAAAATATTAAAAACTGCTACAATCTTGCTACGAAATCGACGCGCTTAAAATCTCGGAAATGTCTATCTCAAGGGCTGCGCGGTTATATGCTTGCGTTTGCGTTTTCGTCGAGTGTCCGACCACGCCGCCGAGCTCTTCAAGGTCGATTCCTGCTTTCGCCGCTTTTGTCACGAATGTAACCCGAAACGAGTGAAACGATCCGTCAATACCGAGACGTTTGCAAACCTTGAGAAAAGGTTTTGTTGCCTGAGATTGCATCGATTTTCCGTTTTTGTCAACTCGCAGATAGTCACCGTGCAATCCTGGAAGAACAAATTCGCCGACAACTATTGTTCGACGCTCTTTCAACAGCTCATTCAGTTCAGAGGTGAGACGAATATAAACAAGCCGGTTCCCTGTTTTCGCGGATGTTTTGCTCGGAGACAGGCAAAGAAACGGACCGCGATCGTCACGCTGGATAGAATCAAAACGCAACAGCGCAACGTCCTTGTAACGCAGACCGGTCATACTCGCGATACGGCAGGCTGCAATCCATTCGTCACGATGGCGGACGTCGCTGGTTGCCAGATAGTCGAGAATCCGTTCGACGTCTCGATCCGAAAACGCGTTAAATTGCGTGCTCTGTTTTTCGGCAGTCGTTCGCGTTGTCGAACGTTTTTGAACCTGTTCAAACACGTTGATATCTGCGCCGCCCTCATTCAAAACGAGGCGAAGATCTCCTAGTGTGTTATTGAACGTTTTGTTTCTACTGCCGTTCCGTTCTAGAAACTCAACACAGAGTTCCGGAGTCAGCTGATGTGGATACGTAATCCGCCGCTGCCGACACCAGCTGATAAACGCATTCCAGTTCACCGTTTTGCTTGCCTGCGTCGAATCTGAAAGCATTTTGAATCGATCGCTGTTTGTGTACGTCTCCCAGACCAATTCCAGCTTGCGGGGAGGCGCCGGAATGATTGATTTTACCTGCTCCGTCTGCCGCATTCTCCAGATTTCCAGCGCCAGGTATTCCGCCTCGCGCTTGTCGCGAGTGTGCAGGCTGCGCCAGACGTCGCGACCGGCGATCCGCTGCCGGATGTAGTAGACCTTGCCGCGCAGCATCGGGCGCGGCGGACGGCCGATAAAATCAGACTGGAAATGAAGAAGCTTCAATTTTCTTCCTTTTTCGTAAATTGATCTTCCCAAAAATGATGTATGCCAAACTCTTTCATTGCATTGTCAAGGTCTCTTTCGTTGCGCTTTGACTCCTTGATCGGCCAACACCAGTACCATTCTGTGCGATCCATTTTGTTAAGACGAATCGATTTTATGCCATCAACTTTATTGATAGAGAGAAGATCAAACGATTCGCCGTGGTCAATGAACACCTTGAAAATCGGCTCTGAATTCCCCGCAAGCATCGCTACAACGCGATCGCCGGTTTTCGGAATTTCGTCGCGGCCTACAAGAATATGAGTCCCCGGCGGATACCAGGGCATCATGCTGCGGCCGAAAACGACTATCGCAAAATCTCCTGGCTTCGGATTCATGAATCCAGATTGCGCTCCCTCCTCAATATTCTGCGCTGGACCGAACGGTGAGGCCTGAACGGAAGCGGCCTGCGCCACCGTCAACAGTGGCACAAAAACCGGAGATGGTACGTCAAAGGAACAATCGCCGTCCATATTTTGAGAAGCCGTTTCCGGTTTTGCTACTAATGCTCTCATTGCCATCCGCGCGCGCGGACTGATCGGTTTCCCGTTCTTCCAGTTGAACAGCGAGGAACGGGAAACATTGATCGCGGCCGCCGCCTGTTCGAACGTCCACCCTTGATCGGTAAAGTATTCTTCGAACTTTTTGTATAATTCCGCATCATTCATTTTCTACTCCTTGCTTGCCTGATATTTAAGATAGTGCAGTTCAAAAATAATTCAAGTTGAGTTCAACAAAAATCCAAAAATAATTAAAAAATGGACTTGAAATGTATTTTCGTTGGATTATATTTTGACTTATAGTAAAACGGGAGTTCAAAATTGAAAATTCAAAACAATGACAAGAAAAGGCCGGCTTTTCATCCGGTAGTTCTGGACGAAAAGGGTAGCATCCGAACCAGATTCAACACTCTCTATCGCAAGACGAGGATCGAAAAAAGAGCGCTTGCGTCGAAAATTTTTGATGTAGGGATGAAAGTATTGGAAACGGAAACAAAATGAAAGGAATAACGCAATGTATAAGTGCGACAAGGAGCGACGAGACTGGATGCTGGAATGCGAACGAATCGCAAAAATACTAGGCATCAAAACCAGGATCACCCGGAACTCGGTGTCGTTCGAATTCCCGGACCGCACCCGCAGGAAGGAGGCTGCGAAGCGGAAGGCGGTCACGAATGCTTGAGTTTGTTTTTGAATCGGCCGCGTTTCTCGGCGGATTCGGATTGTTGATGCTAGCCGCAAAAGTCGTTCTGTGGCTCTGCGGAAGCAATAGACATAAGGTAATCAGGTGGTAAATGAAAGAGCTGATCAAAATCCAAAGCGAGCTCAAGGCGCCGAAATCGAAGCAGAACGCCTTCGGCGGGTTCCGCTACCGCTCCGCGGAAGATATTCTCGAAGCCGTCAAGCCGTTGCTGGCGCAATACGGATGTCTGCTCACGCTTTCGGACGACGTCCTCCAGATCGGCGACCGCTTCTTCATCCGGTCTACCGCAAATTTCACCGCTCCGGACGGGAAGCAGATCGCCGTCTCCGCCTTCGCCGCCCATGCCTTCGACAAAAAAGGCATGGACGTCGCGCAGATGTCCGGTTCGGCCAGCAGCTACGCCAGGAAATATGCCCTCTCCGGGCTCTTCCTGCTCGACGATGAAAAAGATCCGGACGACGTTCCGACCGTATCGGCCGACGTCAAACCGGTGGCAATGACGGGGATTTCCCCCAGACCGATCCCGGCGGGACTCCCGGGAATGAAAGCGAGGTAAAAATGTTTTACGCCTTCGACATCGAAACCATGCCGAACAGTTCCCGGCTCGACGCCATGCCCGAACCGGAGGTCAAAACCGGCAATCTCAAAGACCCGGCCAAAATCGCCGAAAAAGTCGCGGAGGCCCGCGCCGAACAGGTCGCGAAAATGGCGCTCAATCCCCTCTACGGCCGGATCTGCGCCGCGGTTTTCATCGCCAGAAACCGCGCGGGAGAGTTCGAAAGTCTCCGGCTCTCCGCCGCCGACAGCGACGACGAGGAGCGCGAACTCATTGAAAAATGTTTCGCCGTCCTCGGCAATCCGGAACTGCGCCTCATCACCTGGAACGGAATCGGATTCGACCTGCCGTTCCTCTACCGGCGCGCCGTGCTGACCGGCGCCGACATCACCGGAGCGCCTCCGCTCACCAGCTGGACGAAACGGTACTCCACCGGGCCCCACATCGATCTCATGCAGATCTGGGGCGGATGGAATTCCACCCAGTTCGCCAGGCTCGACGACGTCGGGCGCGCCGTCGTCAACGAGCACAAGATCGAAATCGACCTCCGGGAATTCCCGGAACTGGTCAAAACCGAAGCGGGACGGGAAAAAATTCTCGACTACTGCGAACAGGATGTCCGTCTCACCTACCAGATTTTCGACCGTTTCAAAGGGATTCTGTTCTGAATCCATAATCACAACCAAGCGAGGTAAAAAATGTTCAAAAACGAGGGAATCTTTGACGTCACCATCACCCGGGCAATTCTCGGAGAGGCCAAATTCTGCAACGACCCAGGCGCTTTCGACGTCTGCGTCGAGGTTCAGGACGCCAACGGAACCACCGACTGGTGGCGCGGCGAATACTCGAACCGCCCCGGAATCGGCAACGCCTCCAACCGCCAGCGCTGGGAACTCACCGTCGAAACGCTGAAAAAAGTCGGTCTCCCCTCCGACAATTTGTTCGAACACCTGCAACCGGATTCCGACGGCGTTGCAACCATCCCCTGTCTGGTCGGAATCCGCACCACCGCCACCGTCAAAATGACGGAAAAGGACGGCAAAATCTACTACAACGTCCACTATCTCGGCGACGGTGGAAACGCTCCGAAGGGCATCAGCTTCCAGTCGCTCATGGCCGCTTACGGCGTGAATCCGCCCGCCGCCGCACCCGCTCCGGTTTCGCCGTCGGCCGCGCCGCAGGCCGGCACGGTTCCCGCCTTCCCGGCGGCCGGAACGGCTCCGGCTCCGAACGGTCCGTTTGCCAACCTGAAACGGTGACGCCATGGGGGAGTTCCGCATCATCATCGACACCCGGGAGCAGACCCCGTGGGGATTCCCGCCGGAAGTTCCGGTCGAGATCGGCACCCTGAAATCCGGAGACTACGCGCTCGCCGGCGACGATTCGTTCGCCATCGAACGCAAGTCGAAGGGGGATTTTCTCGGGACCATTTCGACCGGATGGGGGCGGTTCTGCCGGGAGCTCAACCGCATGGATGCCGCCGGATTCCCCGCCAAACCGATCATCGTCGAAGCCGATTTCGCCGGGTTCTGCTTCTCGGAACGGAACGGGGAGATCATTCCGCCGGATCACGAGCACTACAAACTCTCGCCGCAATTCGTGATGAAGCGGATCGGACAGCTGACCGCGCGCGGCGCCGCGGTCATTTTCGCCGGAAACCCGGAATTCGCCTCCGCGCTCGCGCTGGCGATCCTCCGGGAACGGTACGAGGCATTACAGAAGAAATGAAAACCATCGAAGTGAAAATTCTCTCCATCCTCTGGCCGCGCCCCGGGATGGAAAATCCGCGCAACTGGTACCGGCTGGAATGCCAGACCGATTTCGGCGCGCTGATCTGCGTCGGAACCATCCGCTGGAGGCCGTCGGAAAACGAACTCCTGCTGCTCAGCGGAAAGTTCGAGGCGTGGAAGGGGCAGCGGAACTTCAAATTTTCCGAAGCTCGACCGAACGTTCCGGCCAATCCGCGCGCGCAGCTCTCCTACGTCGTCGAACGCACCCGCGGCATGGGGAAGGCGACCGAGGAGTCCCTCTGGCGCGAGTTCGGTGACGGCTGGAGCAAAATCACACCGGAGGACGCCGCAAAGTTGAAAGTCCGCGCGGAGGTGTTCGAGAATTTCCGGCTTCAGGTCGAATCGCTGACCAGAGACCGGGAAAAGTGCGACGCCATCTCCTTTCTGATCGGCAAGGGCTGTTCCAACGCGCTCGCCTGCGCCGCCTGGGAGGAGTGGGAGAGCGACGCCGTCGGAATCGTCAACGCGGACTGTTACCGGCTGGCCGACCTGCGGAATTTCGGCTTTGCCGACGTCGACGGCCGGATCCGGCTGGAGTTCGGAATCGGCGACGACGATCCGCGCCGGATCAAAGCGGCCATCCTTTACGCGATGCGGCAGCTCACCGCCTCCGGTTCGACGGTGATCTCCTGGGTTGAGCTCATCGAATCGCTCCGGGCGATGCGGATTCCGCTCGATCTCGCCCGGGATGCCGTCGGCGCCATGTTCGAAAACTTCACGCTGCGCGGCTTCCCGGCGTCGGAAATGATCGCGCTCGGATTTCACTACGACGCCGAAACTGCGATTCTCAATTACATCGAAGGAGCGGGAAATTGATTCAGCTTGACCAGTCACAGCGCGCCGCGGTGAAATTCGCCGCCGGCCACCGCTTTTCCATCGTGAACGGTGGCGCCGGGTGTGGAAAAACCACGATCATCCGGGAGATTTTCGACACATTGCAGCAGGAGGGGGAGAAGGTGTTTCTCTGCGCCTTTGCCGGGAAGGCCGCCGCACGTCTCAAGGAGGCGACGGGGAAGCCGGCCTCGACGATCCACGCGCTTCTGCACTACGACGGCGCGCTGTTCAATGCGCAGCCGTTTCCGGATCACACGGTGATCGTCGATGAGTCGAGCATGATCGATTCGATTCTGCTCGCCGAGATCGTCCGGCGCAACCCGAAGCGGCTGGTGCTGGTCGGGGATCAGGCGCAATTGACGCCGGTCGGAGCCGGGCAGCCGTTTCACGACCTCATCGAACTTCATCCGGAACACGTGCGGACACTGACGACCTGCTATCGCAATTCCGAAGCGGTTTTCAAGGCGGCTTCGGCCATCCGCCGCGGAGAAATGCCGCTTCTTCACGACAAATCGGCCGCCGAGGAGTGGGACGTCTACGACTCCGGCGAGGCCGAAGAGACGCAGAAAGTAATCCTCGAATGGGTGAAAAAGGGGGTGTTCGACTTCGAACAGGACATCCTTCTCGCGCCGAAAAACGGCGAACGGAACCGGGAAACCGGAGAGTTTCCGGCCTGCACCGTCGGACGCCTGAACGAGGAGATCTGCCGGATCGTCAACCCGCGCAGTTCCGGAGATTCCCGCCGGTTGATTCCGGGAGACCGGGTCATCAACAACAAGAACAATCCGGACAAGCAGATCTGGAACGGCACGACCGGAACCGTCCACGCAATCGACGACGACGGCCGGATGTGGATCCGGCTCGACGTTCCGGTCGACGGGACGGATATGGTCCTTCTCGACCGCGACGAACAGAAGGAGCTTTCGCACGCCTACGCGCTGACGGTTCACAAGGCGCAGGGAAGCCAGTACCGGAACGTCTGTTTCGTCTGCCTGATGCGCGATCGATTCATCCTGAACCGGGCGCTGATTTACACCGCGATCACCCGGACGCGGCGGCGCTGTATTGTCGCCGGACAGGTTTCCGCGCTGCGCCAGTCGATGCAGCTTGAACGCTCGAAACAAACCGTAATCCAACTCATCAGCGAAAAAGGAGTGTAAAAAATGGAAAACATCAATATTCAAATTCAGAAATTCGATGCGACGTATCTTCGCAAAATCATCGACCGTATTGTAATCGAATCGGATGGCGGAAGAGATTTTGTTGTGCGAGGCAGCCGAACGATCAGCTATCGCGAAAAACAGGCGCTGGAGAATCTCATCGAGCAGATTAAGGAGTTGTAAATGAAAAGAAATGTGGATAATTTCGGACTGATTTTCCGGATCGGTCGTGAACGGCTGGCCAACGTCGTCAATGCCCTGAATTTGATCATCAAAAACCGTATGGCGATTCCTGCGCTGTCCTGCTTCAAAGTCACACTTTCTGATGAAACGCTCAAAATCGAGGCGACAGACCTGCAAAATCACGCAACGGCAAATCTCGAGGTCGACGAGGTTGGAATACGGGGAGAAGACGGATTTGCATTTCTTCTGCCAGCATATTTTTCCGGAATTATTGGCCGGCTGAACGGAGATGATATCAGGTTTGAATGTGAGGATGATTCCAGCAGAATCCAGATGATTGCTGACGGATTCTCATCGGCATTTCCCTCTCTTGATGTTATCAATTTTCCGGAGAGATTTTTGTTGAGCGGAGGTGCTAACTGTTTCACTATTCAAAACGGGAGGGAATTCATCACAACGATTTCCCGCATGGCTTCGATTCCGGATGTGGGAGATTCTAGACCGGTTTTGCGAGGGATTAAGATTCATGCGGTCAACCGGACAATGAAAATCGCCGCCGCATTCCGCGGTTCCGCTCTCGCTGTTTCTGAAACGAAAAGCGACTCCATGGAGGATGATTTCAACGGTACGCTTCTCCCGGTTTTGTCGGCAAACTATGCGGAGCGGATGTTCAAAAACGCCGAACAAATCAATGTTGCACTTGGAAAGAATTGTGCTGTATTCTCTACGGGCCATTTTTCTTTGATTTCTCGCGCGATTGTCGGTGATTTCCCCAACTACCAGATGATTGTTTCAACAGATCAACCGAACATTGTGAAGATTTCCCGGCGCGAATGGGATAATGCGATATCTCTGGTCAAAAGGACCGCGGGAGACGACGAGAACAAAAAAATAGAGGTGGTTTTTTCGGAGAAATCGGCGGAAATAGTCGCCGTATCGAGTGATTCCAGGGAATCGTCTATTGAGGTTGGATATGAATTTTTGCAGGGGAATGTCGAGGAGATAGAATTTTGGATCAACGCCGAAATGTTTTGTCGAATGATTTCGATTTTTGAACGTGATGAAATTGAAATCAGATTTAGAAACAATATTTCTCCTATCGCTTTGATATCAGGAAACACCGTCGCAATGGTTCAGCCATTGCGCAACAAAAACGTGACGGTAAAATGAAATGAACAAGGCAGAAAAAGCGCGCAATTTGCGGTATCGCCGGCCGGCGCTGGCGATGATTAGGAGAGATTCCATCGTTGACGAGCTTTGGGAAATTTCAGAAGAGTGCGAGTCTCTCGAATACGCTCTCGAAGACGACGAGAAGCTCGAAGAGGCGTTCGACGGGGACAGCGACGAGATTCACGAGTTCAAGATGCGGTTCTCGGATTTGACCTATCGCTGCGACCGGCTGCGGGAGGCGCTCTTTGAAAACGAGGTAAACGAGCATTTCGACGACTTCTTCGTCGGTCTGCTGGGGCGAGCTTATGAGGTCGTCGGGTTTGACCATTTCGAAGAGGATTATTTTAACCTGACGAGGTTTGAAAGTCAATTTGCGAACGAGACCAGCAAAAAGCGACTGATGAGCATGACGAAAGAACAGCTCATCGCAACTGCCGGGCAGTGCGTCGGGACGTTCGTTTCGTTTCTCGATGTGCGTCATGAATACGACAGTCTCAAGTCGACGCTCGACATCCTGCGAGATGAGCGCGCGGAGGTGATGAAGAGCGTGAAGCACATTTCAGAGGCCTGGGAGAAGCTGCAGGAAAATCCATACGACCGGGACGCGGCAAGGCATTACGAAGCGTTGCTCGATCGTCTGCCGGATGTAGCTTGGGTAAATTAGAAAATGAAAAGGCGAGAAGTAACAAACTTTGACTATAAGTCATTTATGGAGAGCTTTAAAAATTGCAGAGCATGTCAGTTTTATGACGATGGACCCGGGACAATTTTTTATGAGGGAGTATGTCATAATAAAAACAGAATACTAAAAGACGGAAAAATCATTCGTTCCTTTGTCGATGGAGGAGATTGTAATTTTTTTTTGCAAAATGGTTTTCTCCCGTTTGAAGGAATAAACGAAAGCGAGATGGGGGATCAATAGTTTCTGGAATCGGAGCTCTAAACAAAAGCAGGCGATCTGCACGATAGCGGAGATGTTGAGAAATACCACGTCTGCGAGACATGCGCGGAGTGGATCGATGAGCAGTGCGAACGAAAAATTGGTTGTTGTAAAAATGCAAAAAAACTGAACAAATGAATCGTTGTATGCTCAAAAAATGAAAATTATTGAGCAATGCAACAGCTTAAGGAGGAAAAGAAGTGAACGCGAAATACATTTTCCCTTGCGCCCTGATGGCGCTTGACGTTGCAGCAGCGGTCGTTTACCTGTGCGGCGCTGACTGGAAGCGATGCATCTATTGGTTTGCGGCGGCAACTTTGACCGCAACCGTAACTTTTTGAGGTGGAGAAGTGAAAATTCAGAAGATTCAAATCACGATCGCGGTTCCTGATGACACGGAGTTTGTTAATCTTGACAAGATTACTTCAGTGATCCGTGACTATTCGGACGACTTCGATGCTGCTGACTGTGCAATCGAAGTGAAAGAAATTGAAAAGAATACCGAGGGCGAAAAGTGAGCACGGATGAAAAATTTGCACTCGATGAGCGATTCAAAAAAGCTGATTTTATACGAAACATGCGGTTACTCGATGAAGCGATAAGAGGTATGGACAGCACGGTACAGCAACCAAAGAAGGCCAACAGTAAGAAAAGGAGACGTAAATAATGAGCAACATTGAAAGCATCGTACCGCCGGTGGAACTATGCAAGCTCATACCGGCGGGGGAGTTCGAAGATACAGCGCTGGTGTGGGATATCCACGGAAAGTTTGACAAGTGGCACGTCGAGAAGCGGGTCAAGCGTTCTGTGAGATTTGGCGATTATGGTGTTACCTCTCCCCCGCATGCCGATATTCCAGCCCCGACGCTCGAGGAGATTATCAACGAACTTCCAGATGAATACAATGATGGACGTTTGGATATTGGAACTGATTATCTTGAATATATCACTTATGATGAATTTTTAGTTGACGACGCGTATTTTTGCAGTGAGCAAGACGGGTTTGCTGCCGCCGCGATCCGGCTGTGGTTCAAGGTGAAAGGGATTGAGGTGGAGAAATGATTGAATGCTTGATTATCGCCGCTCTGTCGCTCGCCCCGATGGCCGGGGCGGCAGTCGTCGCCGCAGGGCTGGAAACGTTCTCGCAACCACGGAAAAAATAATGCAGATTTACGATTTCAATCAGATAAAAAGTGCCGCGGACTGCGCGGAAATCGCCCGGTCATTGCTCGGATTGACGCTGTCGCCCGAGGGACGATGCGCCGCTTCCTGGCGCGGAGGAACCAATCCTGAATCCGTCAGCATCAACCGGAACGGATGGCACGATTTCGCCGCAAATGAATCCGGCAGCGTCATCGACCTGGTCGCCCGCGTCCGATGCGGCGGCAGCATCGCCGAAGCACAGCAGATCCTCGGCGAATATCTCCACCTGCCGCCGAAAATGCGGTCGTTCTCAGGATGCGTCGAGCCGAACGAGAAGTTCGAACGCCTGATCACCGCAGGATACCGGGAGGTGAAGCGGTACAACTACACCGATGAAGCCGGAAACATCATCAATCAGGTCGTCCGGCTCGAACATCCCACCCTGAAAAAAGAGTTCCTCCAGTGCACCCCGCGCGGCTGGGGACTCCACGACGTCACCCCGCCGCTCTACAACCTGCCGCAGATCATCGCTGCAGACTGGATTGCCGTCGTCGAGGGAGAAAAAGACGCCGATTCCCTCATCGAAAAAAATATCCCCGCCACCACCGTCTGCGGAGGCGCGAAAAAGTGGCGCGACGAATACACTGAACGATTCGACGAAAAGGATGTCGTCATCCTGCCGGACAACGACGAGGCAGGAAGAGAACACGCCGAACTCATCGCCGGAAAACTGCTCCAACGCGGCAAGGTCAAGTCGGTCCGGATCGTACCGACCTCAACCGCTCCCAAAGGAGACGTATCCGACTATTTCGCCGAAGGGCACTCGCTGGAAGAGCTCCTCGCACTGATCGCCGCCGCAAAGCCGCTTTCCGCGCAGGATATCGGCGCCGGCTCCAGACGAAAAACATTTTCCGTCGAGGAGGCCAAACTTGCCAACGCCATCCCGTTCCGGAATTTTACCCCGGAGGTCCGAAAACCCCCCAATGGACAACAGCGAACCGTGAAAATTCCACGGCAGATCAATTCGCTGATCGACGACATCCACCGCAGATTCCTCGGATTCCCGCGCAAAGTCGGCGAACAGCTCTTCGATCACGACCGCGACACCGGCAGAATCTCCGCCATCGATAAGCCGGCCACCCTGTTCGCCTGGATTCAACGCAAATCCGGCCAGCTGGTCGAATGGTCGAAGGAAGAGGGGTGCGTTTCCCGCGAAGAGCTTTTCGAGGGACTCCTCGCTGACGCAATCCGCTACGAGGCCATCAGCAGCGTGCCCGACTGGCCGCCGCGCGAAGACGTCTACTACGCCTGCGGAAGTCTGCCGCCGCCGGACCCGGAGCACCGCCGGTTTTACCACATGATCGACCGTTTCTCCCCGGCTGGTCCGGAGTACCGCCCCATCCTGATGGCTCTTTTTGCCGCTCCCTTTTTCTACATCAACGGAGTCCCGCGGCCGCTCTGGGTGATCGACGCCATCGACGGCGCCGGCTCCGGAAAAACCACCATCGTCGACGCCATCGCGCTTCTCACCGGAGCGCCGCCGATTTCCACCTCCGCCGCGGAGTTGAGCCGCAGTTTCGTCGAACTGATCAAACGGATCGTTTCCAGCGAGGGACGGCACTCCAGACTCCTGCTGCTGGACAACATCACCGGCTCCTTTTCCTGCCCGGAACTCGCCGACCTCGCCACCAAAGTCGCCATTTCCGGACGGCCAGCCTACGGGCGCGGCGAAGAGGTACGCCCGAACAACCTGACGTTCATCATCACCGCCAACAGCGCCAACGTCGACAACGATCTGGCAAGCCGCGCCTTTTACCTCATGGTGGGGAAACCAGCCTACTCCGCCAACTGGCGCCGCGAAACGTTCGACTACATCGCCGCGCACCGGATGGAAATTCTCGCCGACCTTCTCGATATACTCCGGTCACACAAGCCGTTCGATCTGCCGCCCATGACGCGATGCCCGGAATTCGAAACGATGGTCCTGCAGGCGTTTTGCCGGGATTCCGAGGAGTATTCCAGCGTCGTGAAGCTCATCGCACAGAATAAGGCGGACACCAACGTCGAAGACGATATCGCCAAGCAGATCGAAGAGATCCTGCGATTCAAGCTGATCGAACTCGAATGCACCCCGCGGATCAATCCTGACGCCGACCGGGTGTTCATCCGCGGTGAGGTGCTGGAGCTGTGGTTCCGCCACGAGAGCGTCGCAGACGGCCGCAGAATCGTCCAGACAATTCGCAATCTGGCAAACCTCGGCCTGATGCCGAACATCCACAAGCGGCTCCGCTGCTATCCGCATCACGGTCCGAACCAGCGCAAGGGGGTGATGTGGTGCCCGCCAGGATTCGACCCGGAAGGGCGCGTCACAATCGTCGGCAGAATCGGAAACGGAAAAATAGGAGTCGTGTTCTGATGAATTGCAGACGGCCGCAGACGGCCGCAGACGGGCAGTGCAGACGGGTTTTGCGTTTTCGCAACATGTTTTATTTCAATGATATTTGTTATTGCAGACGGTGCAGACGGGTGATTATTAATAAATATATCTCAACTATAAAATTATAGTACGGGTACATTATATGGAAATTGCCCGTCTGCACCGTCTGCAATGCGAGAAAAGAAGGGAAATGAAATGAAGAGAGAGGAACTGCAACGGATTGTCTTGGCTGAACGAAGAGCCGTTCCGCAATGCAACTGGAAAAACTACGACACCGAAACTCGCGACTATATCGACGCGATACTGGCAGAGCCGGAACGATTCGAGGAGCTTTCCGCAAAGCTGTGGCAGAGAATTCAGAGATTCAAACAGGTCGATCTGTCGCACATTCCGCCGGTGCTGCTGCGGAGACGTAACGAGACCGCAAGAGAGTGGCTCGATCGCTGCTACAACGCCGGCGGATATCTGGGAGGATTTTAATATGCCGGGCAATCAGACAGGAAGACATCCGTCAGGGCACGAGATTGTATTCGACGAAGCAAGCCACACCTATGTGGACGATCAACAGCAATTTTACAGGAGCTTTACCACGCTGATTCATGACTATTTCCCGGAATTCAACGCGGAGGAAGTCGCCGGAAAAATCGCCGCAAAGAGAGGATGCGAGCCATCCGATCTGGTACGCCGATGGAAGGACGCGGGCGCGGAGGCGTGCCGGTATGGTACACGCGTTCACGAAAATTGCGAGTTCCGCATGAAAGGAATGCCGGAACCGAACCAGCCGGAAAATGACCTGGAATCGTTCACGTTCAATCAGGCGGTGCGGGTGGTCGATTACCTGAAATCACGGTTCCAATTCATCGCTGCGGAAAGGATTCTCTTCTCGCCTCGCTGCCTGGTTGCCGGAACGGTTGACCTGATGATGGCAGAAGGCAATACGTTGTGGATTCTGGACTACAAGACCAATCGGGAAATCAAAGAAAATGGATTCGGGAATGGATTTCCGCCGCTCGATCATTTGAGCAACTGCAACTTCGAACACTATGCGATGCAGCTTTCGCTGGCGGAGGTGATAGCAAAACTTGAACGATATATTCCGATAAATACGATTTGCAGAAGAGCTCTGGTGCATTTCCCGCCGATGCATGAACCGCGATTCATAGAAACTCCTGACCGGTCCGCGGAGAGTTACCAGATGCTTATCGACTACGTTTCACGAAACAGAGTGCCGTTTTGAAGATAATTAGGAGTACCTAACTAAAATCGGAGCGCAAAAGCATGACCTCAAAAAATCGACTTTCGGCAAGGGGAGGGGGGCAAAAATCTCAACAGGGGTACCCCTATAGACCGTAATCGGCCCTCGATTGCACACAAACCTGAAAAATGGAGAAAATTGGCAAAATGAGCAACACATCGTCACAACCCCGCACCCGCAGCTGGCAGAAGCGGGAAAATCCGGAATTGCGTCGCCTGCGCAGTTCGAAGCGCTGGCAGGAGTTGCGGGAACGGATTTTAACGGAACATCCGCTGTGCTACCTGTGCCGTCGGCTGGGGATGGCGCCGCGGCTGGCGACGGAGGTTCACCACATCATGCCGGCGGCGGAGGCGGTGAAGCGCGGCGGGGAGGAAGCGTTTTACGAACTGCGGAATCTGGTGCCGCTGTGCAGTTATCACCACGACCGGAACGAAAGCGCCTGGCGGAACGGGCTGGCGGAGACGCTGTTTCCGGAGGCGGACCGCCTGACGGAGAAGGAGGCGGAGAAATGTCGGGAGTAAAGGGGCGAAGCGGCCGGCGGAAGAAGATCGCCGAAGTGTCATCTGTGCCGGCGCAGGATGGCTTTCTTCGGATTCCGGGACTTGACGCGGAGGGAGACCGCTATTTTGACCGGCTGTTCGGGATCTGCCTGTCGCGGAAGATTCTGCAGGAGACGGACGAAATCAGTTTTAACATGTTCTTAATTACTTTCCGCGAATGGCTTGCGGCGTACCGCGCTCTAAAAAGAGCTGGGAAGTACGAATTTGACCGGCGAAGCGGAGCGCGGCGGTTGTCGGCGGAATTCAAGGCGGAGCGGCAGCTGTTCCGGGATGTGATTTCTCTGGCGCGTGAGTTCGGTTTCACGCCGTCGAGCCGTTCGTCGCTGACGTCGCTTGGGGGGCGTGGGGGCGAAACGGGCACTCCTGCGCCGGTGCTGCACGGATTCATTTCGGAAGACCCCGGGGAGCCGCTGGCGTGATGTTCGACTGGAGCAAATGGGAATGGCGGCAGCCGCTGGCGGGGTTCGACCCGTGGGCGAACGTTCCGGAAGGGGCGGCGTTCTATCCGAAGCGGGCGCGGGAGTGGTGCGAATTTTTCGAGAGGCACATCAAGCTGGCGCGCGGAGACGGATTCATGGGCAATTACATTCGGCTGATGTGGTGGCAGCGTCTGCTGGTTGGCTGGCTGTTCGGGTGGCTGTACCGTGACGGGCGGCGACGGTTCGACACGGTGTTCGTCTACATCCCGAAAAAAAACGGAAAAAGCGCGTTCACCTCCGCGCTGGCGACGGCGCTTTTCATCGCGGACGGGGAGACGGACAAAAAGGTCTACTGCGCGGCGAGCGTGAAGGAGCAGGCGGGGCTGGTGTTTCAGGATGCGGTGTACATGACGCAGCAGACGGGGATCAACCCGGCGGACCTGCGGGGGACTGGCGACCTGTCGCGGAAGAAAGTCTATTACATGCCGACGCGTTCGATGCTTACGGCGATCAGCCGGGACGCGCGGACGAACGAGGGGATCGAACCCTCTGTAGCAATCATCGATGAACTGCATGTGATGCCGGACGGCCAGTTGATCGACGTGCTGCGGAAGGGGATGGTGACGCGGCGCCAGCCACTGTTGATCTACCTGACGACGGCGGCACACCAGGGGGAGAACATCTGCAACGACGAGCTGGACTTTGCGCGGCGGGTGCGGGACGGGCAGCTGGATGCGCCTGGCTACCTGCCGGCGATTTTCGAGGCGACGGAGAGCGACGACTGGCGGGATGAAAAGACATGGTTCAAGGCGAACCCGGGGCTTGGGGAGACGATCCGGCTGGACCGGTTCCGTCAGGAGTTCCAGAAGGCGCAGGAGAGTCCGGCGCTGGAGCGGGAATTCAAGCGGCTGAACCTGAACATGCAGGGCCGTTCGACGGACCAGTGGATTGATCTGGAGGACTGGAAACTCTGCCCGCTGGACATCGACCCGTCGCAGCTTCTGGGGGAGAAGTGCACGCTGGGGATCGACCTGTCGAGCACGCGGGATATTACGGCGCTGGTGCTCTATTTCCCGAAATTCAACGCGTTGCTGCCCTATTTTTTCGTGCCGCGGCAGACGATGAATGAACGGGACGACTACCGGATCTGGCAGCGGCAGGGGCTGTTGAGCGAAGCGGGCGGGGCGGCGATCGACGAGAACGAGGTGCGGCGGACGATCTGGGAGCTGATCGGCGGCTACGACGAAGAGCGGCGCACGCGGATCAAGGGGCTGTACCGCTGCCGGGCGATCGCCTACGACCCGTACCGGATGTCGGCGCTGTCGCAGAAGCTGCGCGAGGTGGACGAGCACGAAGTGTTTCCGTTCCGGCAGGGATTTCTGTCGATGGCGGAGCCGACGGCGCGGATGGAGGCGGACATTTTGGAGCACCGGTTGCGCCACTTCGGCAATCCGGTTCTTGCCTGGATGGTGTCGAATGCGAAGACGCAGACAGACCCGAAGGGGAACACGATGCTGGCGAAGGAGCACCGGGATTCGAAGCGGAAAATCGACGGGATCGTGGCTGCGATCATGGCGTATGGGGTGTATTTGCGCCCGGAGGTGCAGGAGCTGTTCAACGACGACAACTACGAGGTGAGGGTGTTATGAAGTGTCCGAAATGCGGTGGGGCAATGCGGGTGTACTGCGTGAAAAAGGGGCGGCCGGTGATTCGTTACCGGAAGTGCGTCCAGTGCGGGAACCGGGAAAAAACGGTGGAGGCCTGATTTTTGTACGGTTAATTTTTTTTGAATTTCGGCTTGACAGTGCTATATTTTTATCATGAAGAGAATTTTTCTGATTGTTTTTCTGCTGTGTTTCGCGGCAGTGTGCGGCGGCGGTTCTCTGTCAGTTCATGATGGCGACACCTTTCGCCGCGACGGCCGCGCGTACCGTCTCTGGGGGATTGATGCGCCGGAGCTGGATCAGCCGTGGGGAGTGGCGGCGCGCGAGGTGCTGCGGCAGCTGCTGACGCGCGGAGCGATCGAGACGACGCGGAGGGGGCGGAGCTGGAGCCGCGAGGTGGTTCTGTGCGAAGCGGGCGGGGTGGATGTTTCGCTGGAGCTGTTGAAGATGGGTCTTGCGTGGTACCTGCCGGAATTTGCGTCGAAGCGCCTGGACTACCGGGAGGCGGAGGAGGAGGCGCGGAGGTGCCGCCGCGGTCTGTGGAGCGATAAAAATCCGGTTGCGCCGTCGGAGTGGCGCCGCCGGGGGAAAACGCATCCGGTTCCGGACGATTGATGTTTCAGCAATTGCAGGAGATGGACATGGAATTTGATCGGAGTTGCGAGGTTCTTCCGCCGGATGGCTGGATAGAAGTGGGGGATTTTTCCGTTGCCGGGACGAGTTACCATTTCCGGGAGTGCGAAATGGCCCTGAAGAATTTTCCGTTTGAGCTGCGTTTCGAACGGGATCCCGGCAACCGGCATGATCCGAATGCGATTAAGATCATGTACAAAAACCATCACCTTGGATTCGTGCCGCGGGAGGATGCCGCAGAGCTGGCGAATGATCCGGATTTTCCGCGCATGAAGCCGTTTTTGCGTCGGGCCTGGCGCGGCCGGATGGATGACGGGGAAGAGGTGATTGCGATCCAGTTTTCCGTCTTCAAGGAGCCGTGCGAATTGCGGGTTTCCTGCCCGAAGTGCGGCCGTCATTACGTGGTGGATGAAGCGGATGCGTCCTGTGTGGTTGAATGCGTGAAATGCGGGGAGCGTTTTGTCGCGCGCGATCAGGAGACGAAACGCTGTCCGATGTGCGGGGAGGAGATTCTTGCCGTCGCGAAAAAGTGCAAACACTGCGGCGAGTACCTGGATGGGGCGCGCGAACCGGAGCGCTGCACAGCCGGGGAACATTTCTCGAGACAGAATCCGCTCCGGGTTGACACCGGGGAAAACTTCCTGAATCGGAATCGTGGTTGTGCGGATTTGCTTCTATACGGTCCGATTATCGTGGTGATTCTGATCGTGGTATTTTATGGATGCAATTCCGCATTCAATTGATAAACAACGGCTGTCGCGTATCCGATGAAGTTTCGCGACAGCCGTTGTTTCAATGATTGCGGATGTAGTTCATCGCACTTTCCGCAAGAAATGCGGAGCGGGTGCGATTGTGTTTCTCTGCGTACTGGTCGATCCGGTCAAGGAGATATCGGGGCAGTGAGATGTTGATTCTCGCCGGTTCCCGGTCCGGGATATCCGCCTCGATTACGGCAACTCGACAGAAATCGCCGTGGCTTTCGGCTTCTTCAATGAGTTCGGAGAGCGCCGCATCGCTGGATTCCGACGGGATTGGTTCATTGTCTTCGGCCATTGCGTCGATGTGAAAATTCAGAGCTTCCCGCCCCGCCTCCAGTGCGGCGGATACGGTTTCTCCTCCGGAAACACATCCGGGGAAATCCGGAAATGCGACGGTAATATACCCGCCGTCCTTCCCGGATAAAATCGCATTGTAAAATTGTTTCATGTTCCTTTCCTCCACCTGTTTTCCTCCGCATTCCCGGAGGGGGATGCGGCCGGGGTTTCCCCCGGCCGCGCCGGTTACTTCCAACCGGCTTGCCGCTTGATGCTCGACCAGTCTGCCCATCCGAGTTGTTTCACCGGGTGCCTCACGGTCACCTTGCCGGGTTTCTTCGGATGTTTGAACTGATGGTGATCACCTCTGACCGCTACCAGCTTCCAGCCGTCATTTTCAAGCAACTTGATAACCTCTCGGGAACTTGGTGGACCCATTGTTACCTCCTTGTTACAATATATAATATACACATTTTTGTGTAAAAATCAACTGTTTTCCAATAAATTTTTTAATTTTTTCGCTCTCGATACTATATATAGTACGGCGAAAAATTCGCGCCGTTGATTTTCGCTTTCCTGCTGGTATGTTGTTTTCGTGGAACAACAACGGAAGGCGCGCGCGTGAATTTCTCCCGGTTGAAAAATGCTTGGAATGCCCTCTTTCTCGACCCGTCGTCGGTGACGTCGGTCGAGCACTTCATCCGCACCGGTGAAACGGTGGACACCGCCTATGCGGCGGCCAAGCGCTGCAGCACGGTGTTTTCCTGCGTCCGGCTGCTGTCGGATGCGATCGCCTCCCTGCCGTTGAAACTCATTAAGGAGGGGGAGGACGGCCGCCGCGAACCGGGCAGCAGCGACCCGCTGTACTGGATTCTCTCCACCTCGCCCTGTCCGTGGATGGACAAGGTGATCTACTGGAAATTCAACATCAACTGCCTGCTCCTGCGCGGGCTGTTCGTCTCGCACATCATCCGAAGCGGAAACGGCAAAATCCTCCGGCTGGTTCCGGTGAATCCGGAGCGGATCGACGTGGACGGGATCACGCTTTCCGACACCGGCGAGCTTCAGTTTCCGATTCAGACGGCGGCGGGAGTGCGGAAGATTTTTCCGGCTTCGGAGCTGTTCTTCTGCTACTACGAGACGATCGACGGGATCCGGCCGGTGACGCCGATCCAGTACGCGCGGGAGACGATCAAGCTGGCGCGGAACGCCGAGCGCTACGGCAACGACACGCTGGAGAAGGGGGCGGTCCTGCCCGGCTACTACACCAGCGACAACAAGATCGGGACCGAGAGTTTCGAACGGCTCTCCGCGCAGCTGGCGCAGTACGGCGTCGGCTGCAACTCCGGCCGGGCACCGCTGCTGGACAACGGGATCCACTACAACACCGTATCGATGACGGCGCAGGACATGCAGATGCTGGAGACGCGCCGGTATCAGAAAGAGGAGATTTGTGGGATTTTCGGGGTTCCTCCGCACCTGATCGGCGACGTGGCGCAGGCGAAGGGGTGGAGCACTATGGAGCAGACGATGACCGAATTCCTGCAGCTGTCGCTCACGCCCTACCTGGTGCGGATCGAAAACGCGATCACGACGCGGCTGATTCCGCAGCAGGCGTGGGGGAAGAGTTACGCGAAGTTCAACGTTTCCGGCCTGCTCCGCGGCGACACGACCGCGCGGACGAACTACTACAAGACGCTCAATCAGGTAGGCGCGATGTCGGCGAACGAAATCCGAGCGAAGGAGGATATGAACGCGATTGAGGGCGGCGACCGCTACTACATCCCGGCGAACATGTCGCCGGCAAACGGGGAGAAAAACGACGATGAAACTGAAAAAATTGCTTGATGCCGCGCGTCCGGACTGGTTCGAGTTCCGGAACGAGGGCGAGACGGCGGAAATCCGGATCGACGGTGTGATCGGCGGCGACTGGTTCGATGACGGCGTGACGGCGGAACAGTTTATCCGGGAATTCAACGCGCTGCCGCAGAAGGTGGTGGATCTGCACGTCAACAGCCCGGGCGGAGACGTGTTCGAGGGGCTGGCGATCTACAACGTGCTGGCCGCCTCCGGGAAGACGATCCGGGGGCACGTGGACGGGCTGGCGGCGTCGATCGCCTCGGTGCTGTTGATGGCCTGCGATACGATCGAGATGCCGGAGAACAGTTTTCTGATGATCCACGACGCGTGGATGCTGTCGATCGGGAACGCTTCGCAGCTCCGGGCGGACGCGGAGCAGCTGGACGCAATTTCGGCGCAGATTGCGAAAATCTACGCCGACCGCTCCGGGCGGGAGATCGACGAAATCCGCGATCTGATGCGGGGCGAAGAGGGGGCGGACGGTTCGTTTCTGGAGGCGTCGCGCTGTCTGGAGCTCGGGCTGTGCGACACGGTCCGGGAGAATTTGAAGGCGGCGGCCTGCGTCGGGATGGAGGCGCTGGATGGGCTGCCGGAGCCGCTGCGGCGGATGGCCTCCGCCGGGCGGAAGCGGGATCTGGAATCGGCCCTGCGTGATGCGGGCTATTCGATCTCCGAGGCGAAGACCATCGCCGCGGGGAAGGCGTTTCGCCGTGATGGCGACGGCGCCGGGAGAAACTGGGGAGAAATTTTCAAACAACTGAGAGGAAAAAACAATGACTGACCGGGAAATTCTGGACGAACTCAAACAGATTCAGGCCGAGGCGCAGGACGCGCTTCAGCGGGAGAACAAAGCCGCGCTCGACAAGGCGCTGGCCGACTACGACAGCAAATTCGACAAATTCGCGCGCCAGCTGGAGAGTGTCGAAGCCGCGATCAAGACCGCCGCGGTGCTTCCCGGCGGAGCGGCCGACGATTCGAAGCGGAAGGCGTTCGAGGCGTTCATCCGCCGCGGAGAGGTGCGCGACGAGCTGGTGGCCGGGACCGACGCCAACGGCGGCTATCTGGTTCCGGAGGCGCAGGCGACCGAGATCATCAAATTGGCGAGCAACGGGAACCCGATGCGCGAACTGGCGACGGTGAAAACCATTTCCGGCGACAGCTACCCCTTCCTGGTGCGCTCGACCGGAGCGGGGGCGAGCTGGACGACCGAAACCGGCACCCGGAGCGCGACCGGGACCCCGACCTATGCGGAGCGCCGGATCACGCCGTTCGAAATCTACGCCAATCCGCCGATCAGTCAGCAGCTGCTGGAGGACGCCGCCTTCGATGCGGAAGCGGAGGTCAACGACGCGGTGGCGGAGGAGATCCGCAATCAGGAGAACGACAAATTCTTCAACGGCACCGGTTCCAGCCAGATTCAGGGGATTCTCGCCGGTACGACGGTGGACGACGCGAGCTGGGTGGACGGGAAGACCGGAATCATCACCGCCGCGGGCGCTACCGCGGTGACCGGTGACGAGCTCATCGACCTGCAGGACGCTCTGCACGACGACTATCAGGCGAACGCGACCTGGCTGATGAACAAGAAGACGTTCACGGCGATCCGGAAGCTCAAACAGGGCACGAACGGGGCGGACAAATACCTGCTCTGGACTCCGGAGATCATCGGCGGCCGCCTGACCAACACGCTGATGGGCGCGCCGGTGCGGAAATGCTCCGCGATGCCGGTGATGGCGGCGAGCAGTCTGGCGGTCGTCTACGGCGACATCCGGGCCGCCTACGTGATCGTCGACCGTGTTGGTCTCTCGATCATGCGCGACCCCTACACGAACAAGCCCTACGTCAACTTCTACACCCGGAAGCGGACGGGCGGCGGCATCCGCAACTATCAGGCCTTCAAGGTCCTGAAGATGGGCGCCGGGGCGTAAGGAGGCGACACGGTGGATCTGACTGCGAAATTCCGGCTCACTGCCTTCACGCCGACGGAAGACGACCTCGCGAAACTGCGGGAAATCCTTTCGCTGGTGGAGGGCGAGGAGAGCGACGAACTGCTCGGGCGGCTGTTCCGCCGGGCGGTGTCGCTGGCCGAGGAGTATTGCGGCCGGATCTACCGCCGGTCGGAGTTCCGGCTGGAATTCGGCGGGAGCGGCGACGAACTGTTCCTGCCGCTCTTCCCGGTTGCCGAGCTGTTGACGGCGACGGCGGACGGGGAGGAGCTTTCCAAGCTGGAATTCCGTCTGCTTCCCGCGCCGGGCGGCTGGAAGGTCCGCTTTACCGAACCGGTCCGGGAATCGCTCACACTGAAACTCTCCGCCGGCTACAGCGAGGAGGAGACGCCGGAGCTGTTCGAGGCGGTGGTGCTGCAGATTGCGGCGGATCTCTACGAGCATCGCGAGGCGCAGAGTGAAACGTCGCTCACGGAAAACGGGAATTTCCGGCGTGCGCTGGAGCTGCTGCGGTTTTATCCGGGGGGGGTGCAATGAGAGCGGGGCGGCTGCGGCATCTGGTGGAGATCCAGCGCCCGGAGCGGACGACGGACGATCACGGGCAGACGGCGGAGAGCTGGACGACGGTTGCGACGCGCCGGGCGGCGATCCTGCCGGTGTCGATGTCCGAGCAGGAGGCGTTTGCGAAACTGCAGGCCACCTTGACGCATTCGGTGGTGATCCGCCACTGTGACGGGCTGCAGCCGGATTTCCGGATTCTCTGGACGGCGACCGGGCGGATTTTCCACATCGTCGAGATCAAGCAGGATGCGACTTTCCGGCGGGAAATGACGCTGAAAGTCGCCGAACTGGTCGAGGTGAACTGATGGCAGGGGATTTCATTCGGGATTCCGGGGTTCAGAAATGGATTAACGTTTTCGGAGACGTTGAGTTGATCGAAGGTCTGACCCGTCTGCAGAACAAACTGCAGCGGAAGGTGGTCAAAGACGCTATCCGCCGCGGGCTGGTTCCGATTCGGGCGAAGGCGAGACGGAACGCTCCGCGAGGGGATCGCGGCCTCCTCAAGAAGGCGATCAAATCGCAGGTCACCCGGATGCTCTCCGGGAAAGTTTTCGTTGACCCCGGCGTCGTCGCGGTGGATGGGAAGGTGGTGAAGTTCCGCACCAAAAATCTGACGAAAAAAGAGGCGACCCGCCAGCGGTTCGATTACCTGAACAAAGAGCGCGCGGCAGGGAAACGGATCATCCAGCCGGCGAAATATGCGCATCTGGTCGAGTTCGGCACCCGTTACGGAGCAAAGGGGCAGGTAACCAGCAACAAAAGCGGACCGAAGAAAATCCGCAGGCGGGCTCACGCGGCCACGGCGGCGCATCCGTTCATGCGTCCGGCGCTGGAAGCCTCGCGGAATGAGGTACTGAACATCATGCGGCAGGAGATTCAGAAGGCGCTGAACGAATTGGAGAAGAGCGGGAAATGACGAAGGAACTCATCAAACTGCTGGCGACACTGGGCGCTGTCTACTGGAGACTTGCGCCGCAGAATGCGCGGTTTCCGTTCTGCATTCTGACAAAAGTTTCCGAGGTGCCGAATCAGGATGAGCTTACTTCGACGGCGGAAACGGAGTACACCTATCAGCTGGACATCTACGCGAAAACGCTGGCCGAGGCGGAGGAGGTGGAGCAGGCGGCGATGCCGCTTCTGAACCGGCCGGGCGAGGTGTTCGAGCTTGGGAGCTACTACGTCGCCTACTGCCGGGTGGACAGCGTTTCGGACAACACGGATCTGGAGGTTTCCGGGGCGGAACGAACCGTTTCCCGGATTACGATTGAATTTCGAATCAAGGCGGCAAAGGAGGAATAACATGGGAAAGCGGAAAAAGATTTTTGACGGCAACGGATGCAAACTCAAAAAAAACGACGTCGAGATTGGCGGAATTATTCAGCTGACCGTGCCCGGATGGTCGAAAGCGGAAATCGACGACACCGAACTCGGGAACACGGAGGTCAAAACCGCGATTCTCGCGAAGCTGAAGAAGTACAATGACCTGGTGATCACGTTGAAATTCGACAACCAGTCGGAGGTCGTCGAGGGCAACGCCGAATATACGATCGAATTCCCGGGAGGCGTCGGCAAGCTGGTGATCTGGATGGACCTGAAGAGCATCGGCGACGCTACGGTGGCGAATGATTCCGGAGTCACTGCCGACCTCACCTTCCTGGTGACGAACATGAACGCCGAGGGGGTGGAGACGAAGCCGGTTCTGACGCTGGGCGAGGTGGCCTGATGAGCGCGATTGAGCGGATCAGAAAGGCGGATTCCTGCAGACTTTTTCCGGCTGTGTTGAAGCTGGGGGAGGAGGAAATCCCGGTGCAGGTTCGGCTTTTGAGCATCGACGAGATGGATGCGGCGCTGTCGCTGATTTCCGGACGCGACCGCAAAAAGATCGTCGAACTGCTGGCGAAGGAGTTTGTCGACCCGGAAACCGGGGAAAATGTGTTTTCTCCGGAGGACATCCGGCAGCTGACCCGGAACGCCTTCAACAGGGTGCTCGACTTGTTTTTCTCTGCGAACTCCGGAGAGCAGGAAAAAAAAAGCTGACCGCGGCGGAGTTTTCGCTCCACGAGGTGGCGGCGCTCCTGCACTGCACGGTGCCGGAACTTCGGGGGCGAATCTCCCGGCGGGAACTGGCCGACTGGCGGCTGTTTCTGGAGGAACACGAGCGAAGAATCGAAAAGCTCGATTATTACTTTACGCGGCTTTGCGTTCTGCTCGGGGCGTTTCACGGGGTTGAAATCGAACCACAAGACGTGCTGATGTTCTATGAGAAATCAGCCGACCCGCCGGCGGCGCTGGAACCGGTTACTCTGGCGCTGACGCTGGCGAGAAATTTAGGTGCAATCGTGATCGACAATCGAAAGCGGTGACAAATGGCGAAAACGCAGACATTGACCGTCTGGCTGGTCGGGAAGACGGAGCCTCTTCAGAAGGCGCTCGGCCAGGCGAAAAAATCGATCGGAAATTTTAAAAATTTCGTCGTTTCCGGGATGGGGGCTCTCGGCGTCGGCCTTGGGTTTGCCTCTCTGATTGCGAGTGCGAAAAATCTGGTCGACACGTTAGACGGGATCGGGAAATCCTCCTCAAATCTCGGAATTTCCGCGGAGTCCTTCCAAAAGCTCGCCTACGCGGCGCGCCGGACCAATACGCCAGTTGAAATGGTCGAGATGGCGATGCGGAAAACCCGGCTGATGGCGGGGAATCTGGCGGCCGGCAACGTCGACGCGGCGAATACCTTTAACGCCCTCGGACTGCGGATTGAGGATTTGCGCGGCCTGAAAACCGATGAGATGTTCAACCGAATTGCAACCGCGTTGAATTATGTTGACGACCCGCTGGAGCGGTCCGCGCTGCTGGCGAAAATGTTCGGGGAAGAGGGGGAGAAGCTTAACAATTTTCTGCGCGACTACAACGAGCTCGGCAAAGAGGCGGAATCGCGCGGCCTGATTATCCGGGAAGAGGAGGTAAAGTCGGCCGAGGCGTTGAAGGATGCTATCGAAAATTTGAATTCCGCAATTGCGTCGATGGCGGCAAACACTGGTTTCGTGTCCTGGCTGAATCGCGTAGCGGACGGAATAAATGCGATGGCTACGAATACTGAGCGAATGAAAAAGGCCGGCATTTTTAATAGAGAAGGTGCGGTTAATTTTGCGATAAAATACGCGAAACAATATGGTAATTATACGGATGAAGAAATCCGCGATATGAATTCGATCAAGAATTCTTATATATTCATGCAGGGCTCTGATCTCTGGGGATTCAAGGAGCGAAAATATTCCCTGCTCGATCGGGCAATGCGGGAAGCCGGTTTTGGTCAGATGGCAAGAACTGGCACCTCATTCTGGAAAAATCAGTTTGAAAACTCGGCGCTTTACACGACCGGCACTCGAACGTATGAAGAGGAAAAAAGAGAAGAAGAGAAGACCCGCGTGCAGGAAGAGCGGGAACGCCTGAAACGTAATCGCGAGGACGCGGCGAAGGCTGCCGCGGAAAAGGCGGCAAAGGTGGCAGAGGAGAAAGCCGCAAATGCGATTAAGGCGGAGCGGGAAAAAATGAATCAGCAAATCAAGAGTATGATATCCTCGGCAGAACGCTCTGAACAGATAAAACAACTGGAACTTTCCGGGAATCTGGTTGAGGCGGAACTGATGCGCCGGCTCGGGCCTCTTTACGGTAATGAAAACCTCGACAAAAACGAAGTCGCCCGGTTGCGAAACCTGATTGAGGCGGATTTGAAATCCAAAAATTCCGAAGCAGAAGCCCAAGCCGAAGAGCAGCTGTTGGGGCAGTTCAGTTCGCTTTTGAATGCGTTTTCGATCGATGATGAGCAAAAACCAGAGGCGCCCGAGCCGGTCGATCGAAGGGACAGTATTGCGGCCGCTCTTTTCGGCAGCCTTGAGGCCTATCAGGCGCGGATGAATCAGTCAAAAAACATCCCGGAGCAGCAGTTGAAAATCCAGGAGCAGCAGCTGGCGGCGCAGCAGGAGACCAACCGGCTGTTGAAGGGGGGCGACTCCGCCGCCTGGATCGGTTTTGAAACCGCGATGATCGGAGGGTGACGAAATGGCAGTGATCGTCAAATGTTTGATTCCTGACTCGCACGAGGTGGATAAAAATTCCTCGTCGATGTCGTTGACGTTTCTGATCCGGAGCGACCGGATTCTGTCGCAGGAGGAGGTGAAGCGGCAGGAGGGGGTGCCGGTGATCGGCTCGAAATGTCCGCTCCTGCCGTCGCTCTGCGCGCACAACCTGTCGTTCACCGCCTATGACGGCTACACCTGGAAATGCGTCGTTCAGTACAGTTCCGAATCCATCACCGGGGATTACTCCTATCAGGGGACCGGCTCGAAACCGTGGAACCGTCCGCCGGTGATTTCATACGAGGATGACTGCGAAATGGTGGTTCAGGAGAAATGCTACGCCGACGACGATCAGGAGGGCGGCGAGCCGACGCAGGCGATTCTGAACCCGGCCGGAGATCCCTACGACAACCCGCCGCAGGTGCCGCGCCGCTTCAAACACATCAACATCCGCTGGAACGTGAGGAATTTCAAGGACTCGCAGATATCCTCATTTCTCGACACGATCAATTCGAATCCGGTGACGATCGACGCAGTGCCGCGGGCGGCGCGGACGCTCTATTTGGAAACGCTTCTGCCGCAGCCGATGCTGACCGATGACGGGGTGGAGTACGTCGAAATGACGGCGCGCATCACCTACAAGCCGTGGGGCTTCAATTTCCGACCGTTGGAAATGGGGTACAATGCGGTCGATCCGGCAACCGGGAAAACCCGTCCGGTCTATGTCGATCAGCAGGGGAAGTTTGTGTTCGAGCCGGAGGGGAACACCAGGATAACCGAACCGATACTGTTGAAAGAGACCGGCGGTCTTCTAGTACAGAGTGCAAACGAGGCGCGATATGCGACTCCCGTTTACGGCAACAAACGCTATTTGACGATGACTAACTGGAAGGGACTGGCCGTGCCGTCGATCCGGGGGGTGAAACCATGAGCGGCGACCGTTACGTGCTGGATTCCGCCGGGGTGCGGACGTTGAATGCGACGATAGCCAGGGTGCGCAACCTGCCGGGTAACCCGCTGAATCTGAACTCCCGCCATCGCCAGGTGATGACCGAAGCGACCGCGGTGGAGGGATACAACGGCTATTTCAAGGTAGTTGACGCGAGCACCGAAGAGGCAAGAGCCGTTCGGGTGATCGACGGCTCAAACCCGCAGAACAGTTATTGCGGGTATACCGACCTGGGTTATTATCCGGAGACTACATTGAACTATACGTTGCCGGATTCCGGGATGCTTTACGTTTACCTCACTGCAAAATTCAATGAAACGAGCTGGAAATATGAGCTTGGATTCCTCATCGCACAGGAGCCGCCGGAATCTCCGACCGGATACTGGATGCTGGCGAACATCAATCCGCTGAATGTGAAAATCTCGCAGGTTTGGACGGGCGGGGCAATTTACTGGGGAGACAGGTACTATATATGAGCTGGCCGGCCGGATTTGCAGAGGGGTGCAGGATGTTGAAATTCAGCGACATGAATCATTTGATTGATGCCGCGAACGAACGTATTGACCTGCTGAATGAGAATAACGGCAAGACGGTGATCGCGCCGTTTACCGAAAAATTTCGTCTACCTGTTGACCGGAATCTCGTCGAGGCACTCGGGCCGTCCGCTTATGACATTACAAATGCTACAATCATGATTGCTCGGAACTTCACGTCATCCACAGACAAAACCGGCTGGGTTCCGCTCACTCGAGGATTAGGAATCGAGTCAAAACTGAAGGATTTATTCGGAAATCCCTGGAATATTCTGCAGCAGAGAATGTCACCACGGCTGAACGCTGACTGGATGTTCTGTATTTACAATTGGCTGAATTCCTGCATTTATCCGTGTTTTCGAATCTCGTTTCAGTTACATACTGATTATATGAAAGCTGCCAAAGTGGCGGACAGGGTTGAAAATAGAGAGCGAAAAGAATACGTGATCTATACGAAACCGGGATCTTCGGTAGAAGATGCTGATCACGATATTCATAACGGTTTCGCGTGGAGCAACATCCCGTATGCATATGGCTCTATATTAGGTGGAGGGGCGCAAATCGATCGGGGATATGATGAATATGCGGAGGTGGTTTCCGGTTGGGATATTGCCGGAGGGTCTTACATCAACGGAACATATATTGGTATCGATGGTTACTATAATAGCGTAATATCAAGGACGAGAAGAAAATCTACAAAAGGAAGATTTTATTCGACGAACAATTACATCGAAGGTGATTTGAATTGCCGAGTTTACATCGCCAATACCTCAAAGTGGACAGAAACGCGCGCAAACGGAATAAAATCGACGTACTATCCGGAAAACCATACTTATTTATACGGAACGATCAACGGGGAAACCGGTCCGGATGTGGCAATCCCGGTGCACGAAGATCCTGACTATGACAAAGAGTATTCTGCATACGAGGGCTGGATTGATCCGGAAAAAACGCTCTACGCGGCGCAATATTTTCGAACCGGAGAGGTTGCCGTGTGGGAGCCGCAGTTGCCGCAGCCGAATTTTACCTACTGGAATAAATAGGAGGAAACATGGAGCGACTGATCGAACTTTTCATCAATACGGAAGACGGCGAGTTCTTCGACCGCGGAGGGATGCTGGCGGCGTACAACCCGGCGATCTCGGCCGGGGAACTGGTCCGCTGCGAGGTGCAGCTTTGCTCCGGGGCGCCGTCGTTCAACGCATCCGGGGAACTGCTGAACCCGGATACGTCGTTCGCGGGGACGCTTGCCGCGGGGGAAATCATCATCGACAATAATTTCAACTGGTACGACGAGGGGACGCTGCTGGAGGCGCTGACCTCCGGTACGGAAGTTTCGGAGCTTTCCGTTTCGTCGGAATCCGCGCCGCGGCCGATCGGAACGGTGATGCTGGATTCCGATACGGTGGTGAATTTCTGCGGCTGGGAGAAGACGGAGGGCGGCTACCGGCTGACGCTGGCGGATGCGGAGTTCAACCCGGCGCCGTTCACGCCGGCCGCGGCTTTTGACGTCGGCGCGGCGATCCGGATCATTGAGCAGCCGATTATCGTCTCGGCGCAGAATGACGACAGTGGCCGCGACACCGGCCGCTTCTCGGGGCTGCTGGATGCGGCGAACCCGGTTTATGAATCGCTGATCGAGGGGAATGAGTCGATTCCATCCTGCCGGCTGGAATTCTCCATCTATATTGACGGCCGCGCGGTGTTTCGGGCGCGTCACCTGTTCGACTGCGATGGAGCGATGGCGATGACGAAGGGAGTGGCGTACCTCCGTTCCGACTCCTGGCGCGAGGCGGACAGCCGTTACATTAAACAGACGGACTGGAAAGCCGCGCCGGAGTACCAGTTTTCGGAGAATGCCGCCGACTGGCACGACGACCAGACAGACGAGGATCTCTACTACCGCGAGCGCCGGAGCGGCGGAGAGTGGGGCGAGGCGATCAAACTGAAAGCCGGACCGCAGGGTGAGAAGGGCGACAAGGGCGACAAAGGGGACACCGGCGACACCGGCCCGCAGGGACCGCAGGGCGAGAAGGGCGACACCGGACCGCAGGGACCGCAGGGCCCTGCAGGTTCCGGAACCGGCGACATGCTGGCCTCCGTCTACGACACAAACGGAGACGGCAAGGTTGACGCGGCGGACACGGCGGACACGGCGGATTCCGTCGGCACCACCACGGCGGCGCAAGTTGCGGACGCGGTGGGCAAGGCGCACGAACACTCGAACAAAACCACGCTGGACAAATTCGCGGAGCAGGACGGCGCGCTGACATTCAACGGCCAGCCGGTGGGGGGCGGCACGGCGGATTCCGTCGCGTGGGAGAACGTCACCGGGAAGCCGTCGGCGTTTCCGCCTTCGACGCACCAGCACGAAATAAGCGACGTTACCGGGCTGCAGGACGCTCTGGACAACGCCGGAGCGGTGAAAACGGTGAACGGAGTAGGTCCGGACGAATCCGGCAACGTTGCGCTGACCGCCCGCGCCGACCTCGAGTTCACTAGCGCGAGCTTGTCGGCAAACGTGCTGACGGTGGAAAATGCGACCATAGCCGGGTTGGTGGTGCTTGACGCGGACGGGATGCAACAGTTGCCGGAGATGACGCAAAACGGAACCAGCGTCCAGATCTACTTCGCTGGGTGGACGGTTTCCGGCACTTGGCGAGTTCAGTTCTCGAATGTGCTGGCGGCTTCCGATGCGCCTGACTACTACACAAAAGCGGAAATCGACGCGAAGTTCGGAAATTTTGAAGCGGCGGCAACCGCGATAATTGGGGAGGCGTAACATGTCACTTTCAGACGTACTCAACAACCTGACCGGCGCGCGCGATGCGCTGGTTACCGCGATCAACGGCAAGGGCGGAACGGTTGCAGCTTCGGCGACGCTTCGGCAGTGCGCGGATGCGGTTACGGCTCTTCCGGAGGGAGGCGGCGAGGCGTGGGAAGCCCCGGAAGGAGCCGCGCTTTATCTGCCGCTTTCCGCGCCGTTCGGTTTGAACCCGACAAATACGGTTAATTTTGGCGAGGTTAGCGGAATCCAATGCGCGAGTTTTTCGGGAAACGCATGTTTTAACCTGCAAACAAAACCGTTTTCCGGGACGGGAGATTTCTCCATCTCCATTTGGGAAAAATTTGACGAGTCGAACGCAAACGAGTTTAGCCAAGCGTTTTTTTTCGGCAATGCCGCCGCTTCTCGCTGTGTCGGATTCCACTGGGTGAACAGCACCGGAAAATTCTCGTTGAATACATTCAATTCGGATGAAGCGAAAAATATTAACGTTCAAATCGAGACAAAAAGCTGGCATCACATTGCCGCGGTTTATTCGAGTGGCACTTTGAAACTATTTGTTGACAATGCTTTAAAAGGTTATGTAACGGTATCACTGGACATCGGATCGAATACATCAACGGTTGGGGGATTGGGCGGAGATTCTGAGCGAAATTGGGCAGGCGGACTTGCCGGGTTGCGAGTTTACGACCGAGCGATTACAGAAGCGGAAATTTCGACGCTTTACGAGGAGTTCAGGAGAGCGACTGGATCAGGAGGAGATGTTTCAGTTGATCCCGTCGGTGAGCTTTTCTTTACGACAACAGAGGCAGATGGAAAGGTCGAAGGCGGCTATATGTTTGCCGGTACAGGGACTCTTAAACTACAGCTCGCAACAGGGGAAATAACCGAGCTTTCGCTTACTGACACAATGCAACGCGCGTTTTCCGCGTATGAACTTAGCAATGTTCGGGTTGTTTCCGGAGCTCAAGGCGTGACATGGCTTTCAATTAACAGAATTGGCATCGATTATATAGACCTCTCTAATTTCTGGAGCTTGGAGCGCCTTCACATGCCGATTTCGAGCTCTCCGGAGATTAAAAATCTTTCGTCATGTCATCGGCTGAACTATGTAGACGTAAGTGACAGCGCGCTTTCGTCATCGCAGGTTGACCAGATTCTCTCGGATATTCTTGCGTCAAACTCGCATTTGTATTCCGAATCGTTTTCCGGTTCTATTGACGTTTCACAAAATGCAGTTCCGACGGCGGCAGGACTTGAGACTATCGCGCAGTTGGAAAGCGTCGGATGGTCCGTTAACTACGACAGAGAGTAGGTGAGTTATGAAAAACTTGACCGAACTTTTAACTGAGTACGAGCAGACTTCCGGCGGCGCATGGTTGCAAGAAACGCAGTGGCGTGGAATAGAAGTCAGAAGCATAACCGGAGTAGAGGGGAAACGGCAAGCGATGTATTCGGCGCTGTTTGACCGCCTGTATGTTGCGCCGGACAAAAACGCGCCGGTGTGGTTCGGGAGCGTCGTGCATGAGCTCAGGCACGCCTACCAGCGGCACCGGTTCGGCCTTTTGCTCTACATGTTGATGAAAATCATCCGTCCGGTAATCGAGCGACCGGCGAAAAAGGCGGAACTTGACGCGACTGCTTGGCTGTGCAAGAAGAACGAAGAGGAACTCGAGAGAAAGTTAACGGAGAGGAAACGAAAATGAAAATCGGGAATTGCAAAAACGAGGCTGGGGAGCAGTTTTTAACGGAGGTGGCTTCAGTTCCTTCGCCGGTGGACTTTGACCAGATGACGGAAACCGGATTTTTCTTTATCGAGAAGGGTTCCTAGCTCACGAACTATCCCGGGGACAACCCGCAGACGTATGGAACATTGCAGGTGTTGAGCGCCGGGGACAACCTTACGCAGATGTTTCTCGT
>ENA-UEQW01000609-UEQW01000609.1-human-gut-metagenome-genome-assembly--contig:-NODE-609-length-33345-cov-7.818444_pt1 | contig 33345 bp, 20 predicted proteins | sample MGYA00242947_ERZ507947 | MGnify/ENA primary metagenome ERZ507947 (study PRJEB26167, sample SAMN06115421) | human gut metagenome | host: Homo sapiens | place: China:Guizhou | collected 2015-03-17... | reverse complement strand
ATTTGCCTCGCATATTCATCTTTCTCTATAATAAGATTTTCGTATGATTTCTTATCTGTACATAATTCTGTATAACCCAAAATTGCTTGTACAAAAGGATAAATATCTTCATCTTTACCAATTGTTCTAAACTCCCAATTAAAAATTAATCTCTCATCTAAAACTTCAAACAATTGGCAAGGACAAGAAAGAATTAAACCATCATCATCTATCAAATAAGCTTGATAAGTTTGATAAACAATAATTCCCATCACCAAATATTCACGACCAATTTCTATTCCATATCGTGTATATGCTGATGCGCCAAATCTGCCCAAAATATCCTCTCCGATTTGTTCATATTCATAAGGACGCAAATCCATTCCTCTATTACTGACACAACGTACTTTCATAAACTACTTGAATTTAAAATTATCTACATATTTAAGAACTCCATCTATATATTCTTATTTATAAAAAATAACTTTATGTACGTGTAAAACGAAAATAGGCTCACCCATTGATTTTTGACGATAATCAACAGCAACAGGCGTGTTAGTTTGCAAGTTAGATATTGAATTAAGCATGCATTCCAAGTAAACTAATTCTTTCTCGGAAATATTTTTTAAATATTTATCAATATAATTTTCTAATGTGTACTCGGGAACCGTTTTTACCCAACCATAACGAGATTTTTTACCTGTCATTACTCCTTCAAAGTGATATGAAAACTCCTTGTTTGGTTCTTTTACTGGTGGTTTAATAATTAACATCTCACCTTCCGTCACGTTACAGCCATTTTGGGGACTATATTGGGCCACTAGCACTTTCGTGTACTTTGTATCATTGTTTGTCTTCATGAGTGATAATACTTATTGTCTATTCAGAAAAATTTTAGGACAATTCACCCCTATTTTTCCCAACAAGAAATGCAAAGTGCTATCCCATTTTCTCCCATCTTTTTTATACTTACAGGATCATACTCCATATTACACTGCCCTTCATACTCGTATAATACCCATATTGAAATATTTTCTCGAGATATTCCGATTGATTCTAATTTTTCATATTTACCTTCCAATAAAGAAAGGAAATAATCTATAAAAAGAAATGGGGGATCATCTTCTTTTTGCACAACCTCCAAGGACCAATCATCTTCCTTAGGATAATTTGACCTTACCCCTAACAACTCGTTAACCTGTCTCACTTGAATTAGATTTACCGTATATATCCGCAAGCTATAATAATACATTGTCTTCTCAATTTTAAAATCTACGGCTTTTAAACCAGTCATCAAAACCTTATTAACAAAACTTCCTGTTCCTTTTAAAACAATCTTGCCTTCTACGACAATATCTATTTATAAACATTCCCAATCTCCTCAACAAAGGAATTTCCACCCTTCATCCTGACATTGGTGCAAATGATAGAGACTTTGGAACAAATAATTTTCAATAACGGGTCATCCCTCACCCCTAACTCCGTCCTGCTAGCAAGGTAAAAGTACTTTGCCTCCAACATCCCACCTATCATCTCAACCTTATTATACAAATTTAAAATATTATAACCGAAATTCAAAACACGACGGCTATCATTCGTCATGTTTTCATTCTGTAAATTCCCGATACAGAACCACCACGGGAATAAACATCTCCCTCCAGCGTGGGAACAACGTTCTCCGTCAAGTTTGTCAATTGGTTACCCAGGTTGCTGTAAACATGTTATCTATTATCGTCCCGGTAGCCGTCCGTTGCAATATTTTGATATTATCGTTTCAACAGGCAACGCCTCCTCCCGGCGAGCTCTCATAACGCAACCTCCTATTGAAGGGTCTCTCTGCAAGCCAAGGCGCACGGCTAATTCTTGTATTTGAGGAGAACAATAAAAAAATTTCTCAAACACATATTGTGGTCTATTTAGTAAATTTCAGTACAAAAACTTATTTTAGACAAGTTTTAATCAATTATTTCGAACATACAATTCAGCCCAACCGATATTGAACATTTTATTCCAAGACTTTAAAGGATCCAATGGATTGTCCAAATTTTCAGGGATAATTACCAAAATTTTTTCATGTACTTAGGTTGCTCTTACTCGTTACTGTAAGCGATTGATTATAATTTCAAATAGCTATATTTTAGATCTCAACTAATAGATTTAGTTTTATGCGAATTTAAAATAGTCCGATTTTCTTTAAGAATTTCGGACATTTTGTTGTTGCATCAAGAAGAATATCGTACCTTTACACTATTAATCATTTGAATATAAAGATGGTGCTAACAAAGGAAATACGGAATATTATAGATAGAAATGGACCGAATAAACTTTATATGGTACGTGATTTTGTCCATCTTAATAACGATGGACTGGTTACTCGTGCTCTTTCCCGATTGGAGAAAGAGGGAGTGCTCATACGTCTTTCGCAGGGTCTTTATCTATATCCTTTACGAAATAAGTTCGGCGTACTTCGCCCATCCATTGAAGATATAGCATACGCCATTGCAGAAAAAGATAAAGCCCGCATTATCCCTTGTGGATTGACTGCTTTGAATAAATTGGGACTTTCCACGCAGGTTACGATGAACGCAGTCTATTTGACAGATGCCGCAGCACGAGAACTTACTATCGGGAACCGTAAAATCATATTCAAGCGCAGTGTACCCCGTAATTTTGCCTATAAAACGGATTTGTTTCCACTGATAGTCGCTGCCATGAAAGAATTAGGGAAAGATAATGTAACCGACGAACAAGTTGCTATCATAAAACAAGCCATTGAAAAATATGGCAATACGGATGAAATCAGATACGATTACAGCATTGTTCCGCAATGGATTAAACAAAAACTTGCATTATGAATTGGACTAAGTTCACAAAAGAAGAGCAACTTACCATTTTGGCTAATGTTGCCGAAAATAAAGGGATTGTTGACAATGCTGTTGAGAAGGACTATTGGGTCAGTATGGTATTGCGTGCCATATTTTCTTTACCGTATGCTACAGCTTTTGTATTCAAAGGAGGAACGAGCCTTAGTAAAGGTTGGGGATTGATAGAACGATTTTCAGAAGATATTGACCTTGCAATAGATCCCAAATATCTTGGCTTCACAGATATTGCGACTAAAAACCAACGAACCAAATTGCGGAAAGACTCCAAGAAGTTCATAGATGGCACTTTTGCGCTCGACATTGAGAACAGATTAAAAGAGTTTGGGTTATTAGGATGTTGTAAGGTCATAGTCCCGGAAACATCTGTCAGCGACCTCGACCCTGTAGTCCTATTTGTCGAGTATAATTCGGTGCTGCAAACAAAAATGCAATATATACCGGAGCGAGTCAAAGTTGAGATAAGCAGTCGTTCACTCATGGAACCGTCGAAAGAGGTTGAAATGCGTTCTATGATAGAAGATGCCTATCCGAGTGAAGAGTTTTCATTTCCAATATTTACAGTTCCTACCGTTGTGCCAGGACGAACATTTTTGGAAAAAGTCTTTCTGCTACATGAGGAGTTTAACCGACCCAATGGCTGTACACATATCGAACGTATTACACGGCATATGTATGACATTGTGAAGATGATGGATAAACCGTTTTCTATGGAAGCGATGCAGAATTTACAATTATACGAGGCCATTGTGGCTCATCGTAAGAAGTTCACAGCGTGGAGCGGGTTAGACTATGCGACCCATCTTCCACACACGATATCGTTTCTTCCTCCCCAAAACATCGAAGATGTTTTGCGGGACGACTATAAGCAAATGCAAATCGGCTTCATTTATGCCGATGCTCCCTCTTTCAATGAGATTATGGAGCGGTTACGGGACTTGCAAGATAGATTCAGAGCATTGAAATGGAAAAAATAATCGTTGAAAGAATGGAAAAAATTAATGTACTATAAATGAAACGGAGATATTCAATCGCTATCATGCAAAATATATGGCCTAAATTCGATCGAGGAAGAATTGCAGAATTTTATAATACAGGAATGAGTAAATCAATAAATTATGAGTTCTTATGGCATTAGAAGTTTTACATCAGCAAGCTGCAACACACGAAAATGAACAATTCCGTCGCGTTGTCAAAATAATAGATACCATCTTTAAAAAGCATTGTTATGATGGCATTCTTATAGGTAATCCATTTAATGAGAATTATCGACGCTTTCGTGCAGATGCAATTCTTTTCTTCAATCATGGCGTTGTAATTATTGACTTCAAAGACTACGCAGGTCAACTAAACATTCCACGAGACGATGATGAATTTAAGAGTTTACCTTGGCGTACGGAAAACGCATTAGACCATCAAATTATTGAGGTTAAAGCTGGTGCACATTTCCTAAATCCATTCCTTCAGCTTGCTTCATATAGAACCGCATTCAGAGAAATTGTTGAACATAATCCAATTCTCAAACAAAAAATCAATCCTGCCCGAGTATGCATAGTAAATATTTTCTCTGGACCACTTAAACTATCTAATAGAATTCCGGGAAAATATCCCTATTATAAGATTGTACAAGAATCTGAAATTGGAGCATTGCTTTATGATTTAAATAATGATAATGCTTTCGACGAAGAGATTGCCAAGGCTATTAAAAAAATCTTCCCATCCGATGAATATATTCAAGATTATTCATTTGATATAGGGATAATTCACAAGCAAGATATCATTGTTGGAGAAGGGGCTAAATCTACCATCGATACCTTTATGCAAGCCGGGGGCAACGACCTTCTTGTTTTAACATCAATGGATACAAAAGAACGGGATAATTGGGCAAAATACATTTTCTCAATTGCAGATAATTACGGGATTCCTGAAGTTCATGGGCTATGTCACTCAAATAGAATTAGTCGCCAATTGGGCCAGCGCGGGATAGAGGCTTCCAGCCTTTATTCATTCATATATGGAGGGAACGGGACATCCGAAGATAAAGAAGATGATGAGGCCATGCAGGTTATTTCCCTCCATTCGGATGCCGGATTGGATAAGCGGGCATTGTTAATGGTGTATGATGCGCATCTTGTAAGCCGCAGCCTCTCTCAAACAGATTTGCTTCGCTTTGGAACAGGACGCCTGCTTGAGGACTTTATCATCTTTGCCAATCCGGCATCTGAGCGGAAAATCGTTTTCATTGGTGACCCTTACATGCTATCTTTCGGGACTTCCGACGATTCTGCTATCAATGTGGCCAATCTTCAAACAATCTGTAGGAATAGGGTTATTCATTACTATCATCAGCCTGCCTGCGACTCACATGAGTCCTGCAAGGAGTCACTAAAATGTAGTCTCGCCAAGAGTATGGATGCACAGCTGTTCAACAACTTGAACTATGCTTTTGATGATGGGACTATCGTTGAGATTGAGAAAGATGCGATTACCAAAAAAATGAAGGAATGGTTTATGTCTCCATTGCAGCAAGAACCCAAGCAGTCGGTCCTGTTTTTCAAGAAAAGCGACTGCCAGAAAACCAATCTTTGGGTTAAGCATCATTGTTTGAATAATGGGGAGGAACTTGCAGCAGGAGACCTTCTTATTGCTAATAACAATATCTGTATCCCTGATGAGACCGGGTTTGGTAATCCCCAAAGAGTGCTGAACGGGATGTATTTTACTGTAAAGGATGTGCTTGAGAAGCGTCGTGAACCAATATCCATTAAGGGTTATCCTCGTCCAGTACTTCTGTCTTTCACAAAAATATCTGTTAAATGTTTGAGCCTAAGTGGACAGGATACCGAGATTTGGGTGCTTGACAATTATCTGGATTGTGCGGATGAATTGGCTAAGGAGGAACAGATTGCCGTTAATGTCTTCATTAATCGTTGTATTGCTGAGCAAAAGAAACGGTATTCCCGTGAGAACGATTCGCTTATCAATGTATTGTACGCGAAATATGCATGGGCTATAACTGTTCATAAGGCAATCGGTTCCGAATTTGACAATGTCATCTTGAAAGGATTCCGCGCAGAGAATGACGGAATATGCAATGAGTCTTATTTCAGATGGCTATACAGTGGACTCAGTGTTGCGGCCGGAGTATTCCATATTGCACAACCGCAATATGTCCATCCGTTTATGAATTGTACCGTGAGCGAAACAGATTCAGGTGTTAACCCACCGAAGCAATTACTTATATATGATGGGTATAAAGTGCCATCCCGTTTTACTGAGATGGTTGCGCTTAATAACGTCAATGCGTCAGCTGCTATTTGTGAATTGACAAAGCTTGTCGAACCAAGCGGTTATATCTTGGAGGAGGTCAAACCATGCAATGATTATTTGACCAAGGCCGTATTTTCAGTACCGCAAGGAATTAAAAAGAAACTGGTAATTGATTTTCATAACAAGGGCGCTAAAGATTCTTATGGTATCTCGGCAATTAGAATGGAGCCGAATGAGTTAGTTGATGCCACCTGTATTAAGCAGAGCATAGAAACAATCTTTGCTCAGGCTGTGTCATGCAATAAACCGGTAGAAACTCCCGGTTATATCCTGGAAGTCGTTAATGCGTTTGGTGAGCAGATGAAGGAGCGGGGATTCAAGCTTAAGGTAGTGTTCAGTAAGGATTATCAGATTATCTGCAAGGCCACATCCGATAACGGCAACGCTACTCTCCGCCTATGGTATGGAACCAGCATGGAAAACCATAGCAAAGGGTTCGTCAACAAAATTGAGATATTCGACATTACAGATACCACCATTGCAAATGAGGTACGGAAAATAGTATTGATAAATCAACAAAACTATAATTCGGATGGTAAAAATGACAAGGCCCAATTATTACAATGAGAATGATTACTCCCCTCGTTTATCAACTGAAATCTATGCTCTCCGGCGCAATGGTCAACTGGATGAAGCCAGGCAACTGGCTGAAAAGATCCTTCGACAGGACGAAACAAACGTAGATATCTTGAAGGCCTATGCCTGGACATTGATCGATATCTGCAAAAGGGAGCAACAGGGAGGAAATCTTGTAGAAGCGCAAAAAATTTCAGATTTTCTGTCGCGCATGCATTTCGATACCCAATTTGATGAGTTTGCAGAAACGCTTGTTAGAAAAATACAAGCACTGAGGCTAACGGTGAATCCTTTCTACGCCCAGATTCAAGAGGCTAAAGAGTTGAGCCAGAATGGAAACAATGACAAAGCATGGGAGATTCTTACCCAATTGTCAGTAGACGGAAATCTTCCTGAAGAAGTGCATGAAAGCTATGGATGGGCAATATACCGTTATTTGCGAGATCACATTGCGCAACTTGATTCTGTACAGGTGCGGACGCAACTGAAGAACTATATTTATCTTCATAATGAGCGCCCTTCGACGCTGCATTCCCAAATATTGAACTTCGCCCTTAATTACTCTAAACAGGATAGCAATTTCAAACTCATATCGTTTCTCAAGCTATGGAATCCGAACAATTTGCGACTGGATGATTTTGAAGATTCGCATAGCAACGAAGGCAAAACTATTCCATCGTTGATGTCGAGAATTGCAAAGGCTTTTGTTGATTATCCTTTAGATGAGATTCAAGAATTTGTCAGGCTTATCCCCTACAGGAAAGACGATTTTATCGAAATGATAAAGAACCATTTCTTTTGGAAGCTGTATCGTAATACCGATGGCGGTATCTCTTCATCTACATGGGAGCTGTTTAATCAATATATAGAGTTATCCAATGATACTCCAGCCTCTACTTCTCATTCGAAAGTTCTTGGGTTGGCCGAGCGCACAATGAAGGAAAACAATGCATGGCGATTCTATGATTTCTTTAGAAGGTGGAACCCAGAGAAACTAAGAACAGCTGACTGGCAAGAAGAGAAAGGGGATAATGGGGAAACCTATAAACCGTTAGCTGTCAAATCGCTGAAAAGAGTAAAAGAAGCTCTTGAGAATCTTTCTGATGAACAACTGGGAGACCTCCAGTGGCTTATTGACCTCTATGGAATAGCCATAGAAAAGATGCCGGATGATGATTGGAATATCAGGTCGAAAGCGTTACTTCATCTACGTGCTGGTCAGCAAGCAGAAGCAAAGGATATCTATAAAAGGCTTTGCCAGAAGATGGGAGAGAAATACTATATCTGGAGTGAATTTGCCGATTGTTGGGAAGATGTGAATGTAAAGATTGCTTTTCTTTGCAAAGCTCTAAGCTTAGAGAAGAATGAAGACTTCATAGGGAAGATGCGATTGGAATTGGCACGACAACTAATTAAATCCAAGAAATATGCAAATGCAGTAGTTGAACTTGGTCAATATAAGAAACATTATGTTGGAAAGGGATGGCGTATTGATTCGGAAGTAGATGTTCTTCTTGAGCAATGCTCCTCTGCTACTCCTGTATCTGACAATAATGCGGCACTTTATGCCAAAAATATCTCAATAGCGGAAGAATACGTTTACGAAGATATTCCTTTCACGGAAGTTGTACTTGTGGACAAAAGGAGAAACGAGAACGGAAAGACCATGATGTTTTTTGTAGATGGTACAACAATTGAATTTGCTACTGATAAGAAAAGATTTCCAATATTAAGAGATAGTCATAAAGGACAAGTCTGGAAATTCAGATTGTATAAAGACGAAACAATTCGAACAATTCCCGGTGATTATTCATGGCAGCCGCCTAAAAAGGAAACGGAGATCAAATATATCCCCTTGACTGCCGCTCCTTCAGAAACAGCTGATTGGTTTAATTTACCGATTCAATATGGCTATGTTCAATATGTAAATACAGAAAAAAAGGTCTATCATATTTATTTGACCGATTCAACTCTCGTCTATGAACACTATGAGCAACAGAAATTTGAAAAAGGGGATTTCGTCAAACTTCGCCAATACAAAAAGAAAGTCAAGGAAGAGAACAAGATATTCTTATGTGACGTACAAAAGTGTACAAAGGACGAGGCTATTGAGAAGTTCAAGTGCAGGATTGCGGCGGTAGATGATGTCAATAATCAGCGTAAACTATTCCATTTTGTATTAGGCCCCAAACTAGTTTCAGGTATTCTGCACTATGATCAGACGGATTTGCGGCCATCCGTTGGAGATTGCATTAAGATTTATTATTTTGTTCGGGAAATCAATGACAAGAAGAATCTAGGTAAACAAAAGAAATTAGTGGAAGTGCTTAAAGCAGAGATCACTAACGAGATTAATAATGATTTGATAAAACACATATCAGGCTATTTGGAACTCAATTATAAAGATTGGTGTGATGACGGAGTACCAGATTTTGCATTCATTAGTGACTACTATGTCCATAAAACAATACTAGAAAAATACAACATTACTTCCAATTGTCATGTGAATGCGAAAGCAATCTATGCTGGAGATGGCAGATGGAAAATATATGCAATTGAAAAGCAATAGTCATTATTGTTTGCTTATTTATTTCGTATAAATATATGAGCATTCATTAGTGTTTACTAAAAAAACATAATAGTTCTTTGAAATAATTGAATCTAAGATATTCTCATTTTTATCATAAGCATAAGTTCCCGATGCAGAACCAACCCGAGAATAAACATCCCCATCGTCCCAGTAGCCATTCCGCTGTAACGTCTTGATATATTGTTCCAGTCGTAAGGCAACCCCTTTTAGACAATCCAACTATTTTACTATTATTGATATTGTCTGTAGGCTACCAAAACCATCAACAACCGTTATAGTATGATAACCCAATGAAGGCTGGATTTGCATCTTGTGAACATTCGAGGTCGTGCCAATAAATGAATCATCCAGATGCCAAAATAACTGTGTTGATAAAGAGTGTACAACCTGACAGACCACAGAACCTCGCATTCCATCCATCTGTTTGGACACAGATACAATACTACCATCACTGGGATAAACAAAATGGAATGCACTTCCTGCAACATCATTAGTCAAAATTTTTGTTGGTAATGGGATGTACTCCTGGTGTTGTTGCTTATAATAATGCTCCATAAGGGGTGGTAGTACGAAATATCGTTCAGCACGAGTTGGTTCACTTCTGTCTGTGATGAGCCGTAAGCCATCAAGAGAAACATTAAACTCTTTGCAATAGGGACAAGAAAGACTTTTGACACTATTGCGAGGTAGTAACACCTCTTTCGTATCGGTACAATATCGACCTGCAAGATGTCCCGAATGGACGCATACTTTAAGAGTTACACCATCTGTAGAACATGGCTCAGCGAACCATTCCGAGTAAGATAACAAATTCAACATATCAAAAAGAATAGGTCCGGCAATTCTTGCTCCCGTAAGTTCAGCAACTCCGCTTCCATCAGCATTACCAACCCATACCCCAACCACATATTGGGGAGTAACACCAATCGCCCAAGCATCACGCGAACCATAACTTGTACCCGTTTTCCACGCTACATTTTGCACCGAAGTAGCCCTGCGCCAATCCATTTGGTCGGGACGATTCACCTCACGCATTGCATTGAATGTATGATACAAAGCAACCCGATCTCGTAACGGGAACTCTGCATAGGCTGTTGTATCGATATAGCAGGCCGCCATACGAGCATAGCATGAAACAACATCACAAAGGCAAACTTCTGCTCCACCTAATACCAGTGAAAGTCCATATTTATCTGTAGAACGGTTGAGCGAAACGAACCCTGCACGCTGCAATGTCTCTGCAAAACGAGCCACACCATATGCCTTCAATAGGTGAACATTGGGGATATTGAGCGACAAGGCAAGCGCCTCGTCTGCGGCAATAGCTCCCGCATAAGTTCCATCAAAATTTTTGGGAGTAAAACCCCTAAAGTCGGTCGGCACATCAGGGAGCAATGTTTCCGGTAAGATAATTCCCTCTTGCAATGCCACCGTATACAAGAGCGGCTTAAGGATACTACCCGAAGAGCGATTAGCTCGGGCAATGTCCACCCATTTACCCTCACGCTCAAATGACATATCACTATTACCGCAGTAAGCTACAATCTCTCCACTCTCAACCTCTACCATAACAACAGCAAGATCACGAATATTTTGCAATCGTAATTCTTGACACCACCTTGTTGCAAGTTCTTCCACTCGCTCTTGTAGCGCAATATCTATATGAACTGTAGTATGTTTGCCATGAGCCGTTTTGTTATAATATTCCACCAAATGTGGCGTATATTGCGGCATCGGATAAGGCTCTCCAATCAGAGGCTCCTCAATTGCCAAACAATAGTCATCATCCGATAACTCACCTTTTTCGTGCAAACGACTGAGCAATCGATTCCTCTTGCCAAGCAATGCATTACGGTTTTTATTAAGATGAATAAGCGATGGCGCATTCTGAAGCACAGCCAAAGTAGCCGCTTCTGCCCACGATAAGTCAGCTCCGCTATCGCCAAGGTAACGCCACAAAGCAGCATCAATTCCCACAACATTACCGCCAAAAGGTGCGTGTGAAGCGTAAATTCGTAGTATCTCCTCTTTGGTGTAACGGGCCTCCAATCGTGTTGCCATAAACATTTCAACCACTTTTTGCCATATCGTGCGGGGCTTTTGGCGTGAAAGACGGATAACCTGCATTGATAGTGTGCTACCCCCGCTCACGATACGCCCATTACGGAGATTCTGCACGATTGCTCGAACAATAGCTCGAGCACTTACCCCACAATGAGCATAAAAACGATGATCTTCGAATTCGATGAGTGCTTTAACAAACTTCTCGGGAAGTGTTTCACTAGGAGGGAAACGCCACTGACCGTCATCAGCCACACGAGCCCCCAGTAACTCTCCATTCCTATCTGTTACAACAGTTGAGTATGACACTCCTTCAAAAAGATTTCGAGGAAGACAAAAGAACCATAGTAGTAAGATGTTTCCTATTACTATGATGACTCCATATCTGAAATATTTTCTCATTGAACCACACTTGTTTTGCTGTTTGGTGTATTTGCTCGACAAGCCGGGTTATACATATCTTCACAAATGGTCGGTGGAAGAACAAATACACCGGTATAGGCAGCACGTAAGCGAACGGTAAAGCACTTGCTCTTTCCTGATTCTCCCGAGAAATACCAGCAGATACGATCATCTCGGACATCGATATATGTTGCTACAGCATCAGCATTACCGCCAACCAACCGTTCGTTCCAAATCTCCCAACCGGATGGTACAGTATAAGTAAGTGCCATAGATTGAGTATTATTAGCCTTCATATTCACTTTTATTTTTGCCAGAAATTCCTGCCCTTGTCGAAGCTTATCAATAGAGATTGCATTGCCAACCAAATCGGTATATTGGACATCAATCTCTACACCTTTTGCATCGGGTTTGACCACCTCAGTGGCATATGGTTTACGCTTCAGCATCAGTGAGAGTGATACCGCCTCTTCACCTTGATTTTCCACCTCGATAAATCCATTGGCAGGAGTCAAGTCGAATTGTTGTACACCCCGAAGATTGCGAATGATTTTTGTAGATTCGTCACCTTCTGTAATAGCAACCTGAGACGAGCTATTTCCAACCATATCACCCATACGGCTCATTGCAATGCAGACAAAGGCAACCTCTTGCGTTGATGAATAGATGGCAGAAAAGTTATTGGCAATATCTTGCGCGACCTCAAATGCCTTTACCTTATCACCTACCAACAACCAAGCTTCCAAGGCCATCGCCTCATCGCGTAATGTTGACCAAAAGGTTTCATACGTGCCATTGACAATAGGTGTTGCATCATACTTTTCGAGTAACTTGGTAGCAATATCGCTACGTCCTACTAAAGAATAGGTAGCAGCAAGACGCAAAAGAGCCTGTCGCGAAATGCTCTTCGACTCCCTAAACTTATTCATAGCTGCAGTTGGTTGTTCTCCGGCAAGAACAAGCGTGTATAGGCGGTATGCTTGCTTTAAGTCTTTTGCATGGGTGATCGTGTGACGGTAGCGACGGGCGGAAACATTTTGGTACTCTTTCCAACGGTCGTAACATTGTGTTGATACCGCAAATCCCTGTCGTCGAGCCTCGGTCAATACCTCTCCAACCATTGAAGTTACCCAATCATGCGCCTCATTATTACCCGGCCAGTAGGCAAATCCACCCGATGAGAGTTGTCGTGAGGTAATGGTTTTAAGTAATGAAGACAATGCCTTTTCCGCACACTTCTGTTCCTCCACTCCCAAGAACTTTCTTGCATAGAGCATGTATAAAGCTCTTGCTGAAAGTTGTTCTGTGCAATAGTGCGAATAATTCTCGACAAACGAGAATGCCCCTCCAAAGTCAATGGTCGGCATTGTGGCAAGCGTCAGTTGTGCCTCTCCACTCTTGAAATCAGAGCAGTCAAAACGATATTTTTCCCCACCTTCAAGCGTTACAGACTGCGACGCAATAACGTCTGGAAGTGGATTAGCAATATCAATGTAGATTGTTTCCATCGCATTTTGACCGCCACCAACAGCTGTTATCTCAATCTTTGCCTGACCACTACGGACATCATCACATACCAATTCAAAATTAACTAACTTTTCCGATGGCCGTGTGAATGTTACCTGTTTTGATTCCTCACCCACAACAGATAACGGACCCTCAACATTCATCGTAACTTGAACATCCTTTACACCTTCCTCTAGAGCAAAGAGATTGATTGGCACATTAATGCGGTTTCCACACGCCAATTGACGAGGCATTGTGGTAAGCAACATCAGTGGAGAACGCACAGTAACAGTTTTATCCGCATTACCATATGAACCATTCTTAGCCGCCACAATCATTACACGCACCGAGCCAACATACATCGGAAGTGTGATTTTATGTGTTTTTGTTCCTTTATTCAGCGTAAATGGACCGAGAAACTTAACCACCGGATTAAATCGCTTCTCTTTTCCTACAGCACGACGAAGTGCTTCATCACCACCAATGCTCAATATTGAAGTAAATTTACCGGCATAAGCACCGATAACATCCTCGTACATATCCCAAGTCTTCACACCCAATGCTTCGCACTCGTTCATCGCTGGCCAAGGTTGTGGCGTCTTGAATGCTGTAATATCGAGCAATCCTTCGTCTACAATTGCCAACGTATAACTCATAGGCTTATCATCTTGCTCTCGCACCTTAATCAAGAACTCCTGCTGTGGCAATATCTCGTCAGCCACCTCAATTACAGGATGGAGGATAGTGCGACGATCAACAACCTCTGCCCCCTCAACCCCATACATGCGTATCGGCAAATCATTTGCCGTTTGTGCGTGAGGTTGCAACAACGAAGCATGAATATAGAAGTTGGGAGCCATCTCTTTCGTTATCAAAATGCGATGTGCAGTTTCTTCCTTAGGAGATGTACGAACCCACTCGCGCGAGAGAACATGAGAACCATTTTCAATGGATAGTAAAACACGGCTATCTGCCGATTTAGGAAAATATACGGTAGCATACTCACCAACCTCGTAGTTACGTTTATCGAGTGAGAAGGATAACATCGTCGCAGCCGTTGGGTCGCTCTTAGCAGAATGCCCTCGCCAATCTAGCCTATCGATATACACAACACCTCCTGATGCATGCGTACTGATAGAATCTTTTACATAAATCAAATACTTCCCCCAAGATGGATAATCTACACGGAAAGTAATTTCACCTTTACCTTGCGTGGTCACCACTCTTCCTGATGCAACAACCTCGGCGGTTGTACTCTGAACATACTTATTCAAATCATTGGCCGAGCCTTCCCACCACCAACTCCAATTTAAATGGTAAATTTTGTAGGTGAGGTTGCGCTCAATGAAACGACCTTCTGCATCAAGAGTAATAACGGGGAAATGCAAATCACAATCAGTCTCAAATTCTCTGTCCTGAAGATTAACTCCAACATAACTTACATAAGGCGAATATCGCACGGAACGAGAAGTCAGACTCTCATCGCCACCAGCCTCCGCTACTCTTGCAATAAGATTCGCCTGCATCATACCCGGTGCATTTTCTGCAATAGGCAAAAAATAAGCATTTGAACACTTTCCCAACGAGTCGAGTTGACAAGAGAGGACATTTTGTTTCGAGTGAGAATTGGTGTAAAGCGGATTGCTAAACAAATAATCATTATATCGCTCGAACGGCTGAGGATTGTTATAAAATAACATTTCTACATTAACCTTTAAACCTGCAGCAACAGGACCTGTCAACCAATGTGCTTCAATACCAATATTTTCCGGTTTTCCGCTATACAACACCTCAGGCGAAGAGATATTTATTTTCAAACGATTGGGTTTGATAGTTTCAACTCTTACCGTATAATGAAATGTCTGTCCACCAACCTTGAAACAAGCATCCCAACTTCCGGTAGGTGCATCATCTGTGGTTGCTGTCTGGAAAACATAAATACCATCTACACTCTGCGTTAGAGTTTGTCTATCGTAGAGTTGTCCCTCCGGTGTATAGAGTTCCATTATCACAGGATGATTTTTGGGCAATGCCTTTTGTTTATCCTCCACAATAAGTGTCAAGTAAATATCATCGCCCGGACGCCAAACCCCACGCTCTCCATATACAAAGCCTTTTATACCTTGCGGAATATTCTTACCTCCAACGTCAAAGCAACTTGTAGAGAGTTCGTGACCACCATTGATTTTCAAATAGGTTTTAGACACGCCATTAGATGCCGTTACTACGAAAGGATTTCCATCGACTATGAAGTCGGCAAAGCCTTTTTCATCAGTATATGCCGAGCCAATTTCACGCATCTGGTAGTTATATGCAATTACACGAACTCCACTCATTGCATTTGCTGTCATCAAATTCGACACCGTACACCACAACTTATCGGAATCAGCACGCTTCACAATCAATCCGAGATCTGATGCCATCAGATTGTACTCGGGCATATGATCCATTGTCATATAGTAACTTTCTTTTGAGGGGTCATCACGTTCTCGCCAATTATAGTTATACCAATCATAGTCGGCTGGCATACGATTGATGTCGGCATATTTTTTATCCCACTCATCCCTGTCACTCCTTGTTAAGCCGGAATTTATATCAATTTCACCAATCTTCACCTTATCATATAGAGAGTAGGCTTTGCGAAATGATAGCCTGATATTATAAATAGCCCCACGCTCTTGACGAAACAAATTTTTTAAGTCTATTGAAAAATTCTGCCACTGATGAAGATTAAGTTTCTCATCTTTATCCAAACGAACGGTTTGCTTGTATATCAATCTACCAACTCGACGTAACCCATAGGTCGCATTTATCTCATTTTCCTGCAAAAATGTCAGCACATTATCGGTGTAAATCTTTATCACTTCAACATCCACTGCCACCAAGTTTACTGCACGAAAGGGGAAAGTGAGGTTGCTGCCATCAGGGAGAATTGTACCACTTATAGGAATTTCTATAGCTGGCGCAATGACCTTCTGTTCGAAATGCTGCTCGATATCGCCCTGCAGTGTTCTACCATCATTTGTTCGAATAAGTTCCGACACTCTTAACACAATATCGGTAAGACCGTTTACAGGATAATATACCTTAACATTAGTGCCTCGACGCTCGATACGAACAGCATCAACATCGTCAATCGTAATCAAACCATCCAATTCCTGTTCAGATGCAAGAGGTGCTGAAAACTCTAAGTTAATATAGGGCTGTACTGCCTCACATCGCTTGGCAGAGAGTAACTTGAACTCAGACAATCCCGGAATGACAACCGAAGAGGTAGCCATTGAAAACTCTCCTCTCGGGTTATATTTAATCTGCATTATAAAGTCATCAGATTTGCGTTTTATGCTTGTAATTGTAAACGCATAACACGACTTTTCGTCAGTTGTCCGTATGGCAGATTTTGCGTCGTTTACATTGCAATCAAGAAATGATGCATCGGTTGATTGTTCGCCCGGCTCGGAACTGAACAACATCTTACCTGTAACGATAACCTGCTCTACATTATCGGGATCAATGCTCACATGAAGGTCTGTCAACTGCGCTTCTCTTCGCTCAACAACAAAATAGAATGAGAAATCTTTTAACGAATCAATTCCGGTCAGACTTGATATTCCAACTCGACAGTTGTATTGCTCACCCAACTCTAACCCTCCTTGCTCAGGTATAAATTCAATAACCTTACCACCATTGACATAATGCGCTGATCCCTTGACAGAGGGAGTAAATCGAAACACATTATCAAGAGAGCGCAGGGTGTCAATATGCTCAAACAGTGTCTTCGTTGCTTCAATACGAATTGTAGCATCAATATCGATGCGTTCAGGAGAATAAGCAGCTACCCAACCGGCAGCCTCCTCAGGTGTCATAGTCTCTTTCGATTCGCAAGCAACAAAGCTCACCACAGCCAAAATTGCGATCCAGAATTTTTGTAAAGCAGTCTTCATTTTTATACTTGATTTAATTTGTTTATACACTTGTTCAAGTACAAATTTCTAAAAAAGAAATCGTACAGTTGAAAAATGATTTCTCAACTGTACGAAATCATTTTTCAAGTGTACGAAATACAATTTACGGCATCATTTCATCATGCTGCTTTCTCGATAAATTCGTGGCATTTGAAGCAAAAGATATAATTCTCTTTTGTAAGAAGATTTATCGTTTTCTTCTCCATACAATATAATTAATGTTTTTGGGCATTTTATGACGTTCTGTATAATAGTCACTATCTCCAAATTCATGAGTTGTACCAGTTTCGTCAACCGCCCATCCGTATGCAGAAGAACCAACAAGATACACAGCTTGATTAACACCCAGATCAGCTAATACCTGTGCGAAATCATGAAATGATTCTATGCTACCTGTTTCCACCATAAAAATTTCACCTTGACGATCACATATCGCTCTCCTGACAGACTTTCCTTTTGGCTCGTTGTCGATTACCCGGCCATCTTTAACAAGCGGATACTGTCTGAAAAAATATCCACCACTCATGGTAGCCTCCTCAAAAAGGGAAGTATTATCAGCAACTCCAACTATTACCTTTCCAGCAATTGATGCACAGAAACCTTTCTTCGATAGTCCCCAAGATTTAGGTTCTCCATTTAGGACAAAGGCTCCTACAATACCACCATTATCTGCTCTAACATCTGCTGCTTGCGCTACGTATACAACACTTGTGTCTGTTTTATCCACCCGTCCAATATGCAATGACATTTCTGCATTGTGAGGAATGTAGATTTTAATGGGAATATCATTGATTAAAGTATCTCGAATCTCTACAAATCCGGCTGTCAATGAATCAACCTCTTTTCCAATCCATTGAGGTTTGACAGGTTGGGGAAATCTTACGGGTTCAAATAAGGCAGGTTCAGGCTGTTTTAATTCAACCTCTTCTACTTCCTTCTGCTTTTTACAAAGCAGAAGGATTGCACCAATTATAACAATACCTAAAACACAGAGGATAATAATCCATGCATTACGCAGCAAAGGATTCTTACTTCCTCCTTCGCCGACAATGCGAATTTGGTCATCTCGGATTTCCTTAAGCTCTTCCATAATTATTTTACCTCCTTTTCCAATAGCTCCTTCAACTGTTTTAACGCCTCTTTAGATGCAGTTACAGAATGATTAAATGATACCACATCTGATAGAGTCAACTTCTGTTTAGGAATGTTGATGTAGTAGACGTAGGAGCGGTTAATGATTAGACTTTTTCCAATACGAATGAAAATATTTCCTTCGTTGCCAAGTTGGGTTGAAATCATTTTTTCAATTTGTCCCAACTGATAAGAAAGCATACGCACCTCATTATCGGTTTGTACAAGCGTAGAATAGTTGCCGTCCGATGTAATATAGACGATTCTATCCGGTGCTACACGAACCAAATCAATAGAAGTGGATATGACCAATTGTTTCTTCATTCGAATGTTTTTCTAAACAAATATTTAGTAGATCATTTACAATAATCCCTAAAATTCAGTAACTTTAAAGAAAAGTCCCCACTTTTCAAATGAAACTTACAGACTTAAAGGATCTGGTCAAAGTTAACCAAATCCTCCCGATTATGCAAGAACACTTTGGTAAATCAATGTAACTAACGCACGTAAAGTTTATGAATTTATAACTATATTCGCGACATCATAAATCAACCGTCATGAAACATATTCGGCTACTCATTCCATTTTTGATCTTAAGCATAACCACCTTATCTGCACAAAAGTCTCCCAAACGAGAATTCCGCGGGGCATGGATTCAAACCGTTTTCCAAAGCGAATACGCTAAAATGACTCCGGAAGAGATGAAAGCGGATTTCATCCGTAAACTCGACCTGCTACAAAACTGTGGGATCAATGCCATCATTTTTCAAATACGTCCGGAAGCCGATGCGTGGTACTTGTCGGAGATTGAACCTTGGAGCCGTTTCTGTACGGGCAAACAAGGAGTTGCCCCCGATCCGCTATTCGATCCCATGGCTTTCTTGATCAAAGAGTGTCACCGCCGCAACATGGAGTTTCACGCTTGGCTGAACCCTTTCCGTGCCGGAACTTCCGGAACCTCCACGCTGGCAGAGACTCACGTGTATCACGAACATCCCGAATGGTTTGTCACCTACAACAAGCAGCTACTTTTCGATCCGGGAATCCCTGCTTGCCGGGAGTATATTTGCCGGGTCGTGGAAGATATTGTAAGCCGTTATGACGTGGATGCCATCCACATGGATGACTACTTTTACCCGTACCCCGTGAACGGAATACCCTTCCCCGATGACAACAGCTTCCGCACGTACGGGAAGGGATATACCCCAGACGAACGGGATAACTGGCGACGAGAAAATGTCAATACATTAATCCGGGAACTGAAACACACCATCGTAAAAACGAAAGCATGGGTACGTTTCGGGATCAGCCCCTTCGGTATTTACCGGAATAAAAAAAGTACGCCAGACGGTAGCGGCAGTAATACCAACGGGTTGCAAAATTACGACAACCTGTACGCGGACATCACATTATGGGCCAAAAAGAAATGGATTGACTACAATATTCCCCAGATATACTGGGAGATCGGTCATCCAGCCGCAGACTATATCACGCTGGCTAAATGGTGGGACAAAAATGCTCACGACATCCACCTGTATATCGGCCAAGACGTGGCTCGCACGATGAAAGCTTCCGACCTTACCCGAAAAATGGAACTCTCCCGTTCCTTGCACCACGTGAAAGGCAATTGCTTCTGGCCCGCGAATGAAATCGTATGGAACACCGATGGTATCGCTGACAGCCTTCAAGAACACTATCATAAAACCCCGGCACTTATTCCGGCCTATACCCACATGCACAACGGCCGTCCGAAGAAAATAGCCTCTCCCCGAGCTGAACGCACGGAAAAAGGCTACACGGTAAAATGGTTTGCCCGAGGAGATCGTAAAGATCCGCGGAATCCGCAATACTTTGTGATCTACCGCTTCTTGCCCGGACAAAAAATAGATCTGAACAATCCGGACAACATTGCAGCCATCACCCGTTACACGGAATGCTACATTCCAAACAAAAAACTCAAATGCCGCTACGTGATCACGGCTGTCGACCGCTTCCACAACGAATCGAAAGGGAAAAGGATAAAAGGAATGTAACTGTCTAACAAGTTTTATTCCTATCAACAAACTACCCCCTCCCACTCCTCCTTACACAGGGGAAGGGTTGATTACCAAGCGGTTTCCCCTCCTGTGCAAGGAGGGGTTAGGGGAGGTAGTCATTAAAAGACAGACTTGTTAGACACGCCCTACTTTCTCAATGCCTTCTCCACGACTTCCGACAGTTCCTTTTGCTCCATGTGTGCCCGCACCACAATCTTACCCTCTTTATCTACCACCACAAACATCGGGATGGCCAATACATGATACAATCCTCCCACTCGAGCTTTGCCCTTCACCGTTTCGTCAATCACCAGCGGCCACGGTAACTGCTCCTCATCCAAAGCTTTCTCCCACGAAGCCCGGTTAGCATCGATGCTTACTCCGATAATCTCTACACCTTTATCCTTGTACTCCTTGTAAAATTCCCGTACCCAAGAGAAAGAAGCACGGCACGGTCTGCACCAGCTTGCCCAAAAATCAATGACCACCACTTTGCCACGGAAATCAGACAGGCTCAAAGATGAACCATCCCGCCGTGCTAACGTGAACTCCGGTGCCGGACGTCCCGGTTCTATCCGTTGCCTTAACTCGATATTTTCCCGCACTTCTTTCACCAAGTCGCTCTCCCGCACCTCCTTGTCAAATTGTCCGAACACTTGTTCCAACTTCTCCAACGGCATATTATCGTTCATCATAAAATACAACCAGTAAGCAGCCGTTGCCACGGAGGGGTTTGCAGCCATAATCTTCAATTGCTCGTCCTTTATTCGCGCCCAATAAGCATCAAACTCTTTTCTATATCCCCAATAAAAAGTCGTATCTTGCAAGATATCCGGATCATCCAGCACTTTTTTTGCCAATTCTGCATATTTCTCAAACTCCGGCAATGCTTCCACCACTTTCCACTGTTTGCTTAATTCTTCATATACATCATGGTTTTTGGAACCTGTAATTGTCATACCCTTGACAACCAACTCCTCTTCCTCGCTCATCTCCACGTTATTCCAATCCCCTTTCATCTCTATCTTGCTATTCTCCAACGCCAATCTAACTTGAACCGCTTTTTTCCCTTCCGGAGCTATCGTCACCAAGGCAAATCCCACGCACGGGGTTTCGCCCTCGAACACGAATTTTCCATCCTTCATCTTCACCGTGTCGCTAATCAATAATTTTTCGTCAGAAAGCAAGGTCAAAATAGCGGTACCGTTTCCAGCATTTTTAAACACGCCTTTCAATACATATCCCGCTTGGCCGTTACAAGCGAACAACACACTCATTACTAACAATATCAAACATTTTTTCATCTCTATCTATTTTAAAATTAACTACTTTACTGTCTCCTTATCCATTAACAAACCATCCACCAACTTCTCCAACTCATACTCGATATAACCGCTCTTGACTATTTTCCCCTCGCGATCGATCAACACGAGATGCGGAATACCTGTCACGTCATACAAATCACTCGCCGCACGCTTTCCATTCGGGAGTTTTGCATCCCGTACATGCAACCACGGCAATTTTTCCGTATCCACGGCTTTTCCCCATGCTTTCACGTCATCATCCACGCTGACACCAAGAATTTCCACCCCTTTATCATGATACTTCTTGTAAAACTCCTTCGCCCAAGGGAAAAGAGCACGACACGGGCCACACCAACTCGCCCAGAAATCCACCAACACCACCTTACCGCGTAAATCGGCGAGCGAAAGCATCTGTCCGTCACGCTGGGCCAGCGAGAACACGGGAGCTACCCGTCCCGGTGCCAGACGCTGACGGGTTTCCAATTCCTTGCGTATGCCTGCTACGATCTCACTATTCCGCACCGTCTCGTCAAACTGCCCGAACACCCGCTCAAACTCTTCCAACTTCATGCCCCCGATCATGGGAGTCAAATACAAGGCTGCCGCTTCCGATGACGGATGTGCTGCCATGATTTCCAGCTGTTTCCCGAATACTAATTCTCGAAAACGATCCTCCAACTCCTGCAACGTATCCCCTTTTCGGATCACCTCATCCGTCATCTCCGTGTTTTCATCCAACGAAGCAAACCACTTTTCCAATCGTTCATAATCCTTGAACTCCGGCAATCTCCGAGTGGAAAAATACACCTCGTCCAGCAGATTGCATACCTCGGTATTCTTACCTCCCGTGACTTTCATATCCCGGATAAATGTGCCGCCCATGGCATTCCGTTCCAGATTGGCCCAATCGCCTTGCAACACAATCGGGCTGTTCTCCAACACGATGAGCATATCCAACACCTCTTTCCCTTCCGGTGCCACCTGCAAGGAGCATGTCGCCACGAAAGGTGTTTTACCCTCGAAACAGAATTTTCCCCCACTCATTTTGGCTGTATCTGCTATCACCGATGTGCCCGCGTGGTCGGTCACGGAGATCACCGCATACCCATTTCCTGCATTTTTCAGGTCTCCTTTTAGCACATAGCCGTCCTTAGGTGTGCCGCAAGCCATAAACAGGCTTGCAAGCACAACAAACATACTTGTTTTCATCCGATAAATTCTATTATTTATTATTCCCAACCTCCATTCTGTTCCCAACCCATAGTAGCCGCCTCAAAGGTATAGAAAGGCAATGCCCAACGCGGATCGTCCGGGGCGATTTCCAATTGCTTGCGTGTACTCAAATCGGAAGGATCAGTCAATATCTCGCGGCGGATATAAATCCCGGCATTCTCAGCTCCGTTCAAACGTTTGACATCATAGAATCGCCAGAAAGCCCCCATCTCGCGCAAACGCTCGTCGAGCACCTCCTGCACGCTACCGGTAACACCCGCCTCGGCCGAGGCGTCATCCATAAAACGGGTGCAACGCAACGTTTTCAATGTTTCGGCCGCCATTCCCGTCTTCCCGCTTCGAGCCTCACACTCCGTCTTGATCAAGTACATCTCCGCTGTTGTCATACCGATAAGCGAATTACCGGCAAAACGCGAATAACTGTATAAATTCCAAGGTTTCAGATGCTGCCAATTTTCATAACTGATATAATCCTCCGAAGTATCCGGATCCATATTAATAAGCTTTCCATAAGTCATCTGAAGAGGCGTGCAAGAACTATAGAAATATATCCAGCGGGCATCGTTCTCCCGATCCCAAAGGTTGTAAAAAAACTCTGAAATCGGACAAGTACCACCCATTCCTTCCCAAGATACATTGGGCAAATACAACTCCTCGTATTTTGCTACCGCCTCGGTATCCATGTCTTCCAGTGCAAACATCGAACTGATCTCGATAACATCTGCAACCTCCCCCTCTTCATCCAACACGTTAATCCACCACCACGCTTCCAACTCGTAGTCGGGATCATTCTTAAAATCCACCAGTGTACCGTGCGCTTTCAACGCTTCCGTTGCATTCGACAAGGCCAACTCGTAATCTCCCCGGTACAGGGCCACCCGTGCCCGGAACGCCTGCACGGTCGGAACCGTCGGACGGTAATTATGAGCCTGGTCGAACGTCGTGCGCCCCGCTTTAATCAAAGCCTCTTCCGCCAATCTCAAATCCTCGTAAATACGCTCCAGCGTATAGCCTACCGTTTCACGCTTAGGAATCTCTCCTGCCGAAGTATTATCCCGGTAACCGATGCCCGGTTTATCCTCCCCCCACAAGCAATACTGTGTCAACAACATAAAATGGTAATAGGCCCTCCCGAAACGGGCTTCGCCTTCCACTTGGTTGCGGACAGCTTCCGTTGTCTGAACCACTTTATCCAGATATTCCAACACCGTGTTGAAACGATAGATCCGTTCCCAAGCCGGGGTCCAGGTCCACATCATCCAAGATGCTGTCATCAATGTTTCACCCTGCCAACAATATGACGGGTACGTCATCGGTTCGCCTGACTGCAGCCCGTACACGTAAAACTCCGGGGTCATTTCCACCGCATCTGTCAACGGAAGAAATTCCGTCAGGTAAGCGGTACCGGAAATTCCTTCCCCGTTTATCACATTTGAAAATAAATAAAGATCCGTACTACCGGTCAACCCGTAGAGTTGATCCATGTGATATATATAAGCGCTACCCGACTTGTCCGTAGTCTCATCCAAGAAATCACTGCATGAGCCCAGAACCAAGGCTGCCAGCAAAAATACTATCGTGTATATTTTTCTCATCTCTTTTACTGTTTTATCCATTCATACTCGTTACCAATTCTTGAAACCGAGTTTCAATCCAAATGTGAAAACAGGCATCGGTTTCAAACTTCCAAGCGGATAATTCGGATCCATTTTTCCGTTTGCACTCCAAATCAACCCCAAGTTGCTCGCTTGTGCGTACACGTTGATACGGCTGAACACACCTTGTTTCGCCAACAGGCTTTGTGGCAAGTCATACCCGAGGAATATCTCGTTCAAACGGATATGATCACCCTTTATGAAATTATTCCTGAAATACATGGCAGCCATAGCTGTACCCGAAGCCGCGTAGCCCTCCACAAACCCGGCTTTATTATCATCGTTATAAAGCGGCAACTCGGAATAAGAGGTCTGGTTGGCATACCCTTCGTCATACACTTCAAAAGCCCGGTCCAAACGTTTGGAATAAGCCGCAAGGTTATTCGTATTTAATGAAAAACTATCATAATAATCCGTCATCACGTAATAACCGAACTGTCCCGTAAGCATGAAAGAAAAGGTCACCCCTTTCCACGTGAACATATTGCTGAAACTCAACGTGCTCTTCGGTTCTGTTGTCCCCAAATAGTAAGCCCAATTATTATCGTCAGCCGTTTGACCATCCTGGGGAGTCACAAAATCCATCACATGCCCGGAATAATAATCCATAATCGTTTCCAGGGAACCGTCTTTCCCTTCCAACATCACGTACCCTTCCGGAGAATATCCCGCCGGCTTCAAAACAGAGTAAGAACCGATCGGACGCCCCTCCACGTAAGAATTACCAACCGCCATATAAGGCCCCGTGTAACCGAATTTCTTCAACTCATTGTGGTTGTAGGAATAATTTAGTGTCCCATTCCAACTCAAATCCCCCACTACCGGCAAATTCGAACTGATCGAAAACTCTACACCTCGATTCACGATCTCCGCGTTGTTCAATTTCATACTTTCCACGCCCTGAGAAATCACCGGTACGGTCGTATTCGCCAGCACATCGTATGAGAACTTGTTATAAAACTCCACGCTACCACTCAATTTATGTCCGAAGAAGGCCACGTCCGCACCGATATTTAACGTCCGAGACTTTTCCCAGGTCAAGGTATTATTCCCGCGTTCCGCTATCTTGTTGAAAGACTCTCCCCCGGAATAAATCAAGCTACCCGGATGTACCTCTACTGTCGTCACGCTAGAGGTTCCCGACTTGCCTGCAGCAATCCCCGCTAAACCGTACGATACGCGCAATTTCAACTGGTCGACCCAAGTCTCCTGTTCCATGAACTGTTCGTTCGAGATCAACCAACTGGCACCGAACGACCAGAAGGGAGAAAATTTGTCGCGCACACTTTCCGCTTGGAAATTAGAAGCATCTGTACGGAAACTAACTGTCACCGAATAGCGATTGTCATAAGTGTAAGCCGCATTCGCATACACCGAGAAGAAACGGTCTTCCAGCGTCGAAAGGCTTCCCAATTTTTCGAAAGGCATATACGAAGATACCCCAAAAATATTCTCTTTTCTTGTCACATAGTCCAACTCTGTCAGTACGGAGTTCGTATACTTGTTATACCCGTAACGTGTCACTTTGGGGTCACTCTCGGTCGTGGCAGAAATCACCTCCGTACCAAACAATGCATTGAACGCGTGTTTATCTTTCTCGTAGTTGTAATCGACCTGCCCGCGCAAATTATAAGCCTCGTAGGTGTGTCCCTTGTTCGAGAATACGCCCCCTGTCGGGAAATAAGAAATATACCGACCCACTTCGTTCAATGTTGAATAGGTGTTATACAAGTCCCTCACGTAGAAGGATTCCGGATCGTAGGACACGTGCTCGTTATACCGCCGTTGCTCGTACTGGCCTTTAGCACTCACGTTCAGTCCCCAGTCCGTACGGTACTCGAAACCACCTTGTATCCTGTAATTCATCGTCTTCGAATAATTATCCGTGTAATCCCGGTCTGTAACAGGATTATACGTCCAGTCTGCCGGAGTCTTTCCGGCATAATAGTCCCCCGACATTAACAGAGGCTCGTACACCGTCTGCGAGGTCGATATATGCGTAAAGTTTCCTTCATCATCCTTCAAGCGAGTCCACGGGCTAAGCCATCCCCGCACGCTTTCAATACTCGTACCATTGTTTTCCTCTCTGCTAAACATGGTATTCACCGCCAACTCGAATGACAAATTTCTCGTCAACCGGGCATTGCTCGAAAGGTTCAGCAACAAACGCCGACTACCGTTCTCCTGCAGGTAACTATCCTCGTCATCATAAGAAGCCGAAAAAGCGTAATTCAACTTTTCAGCCGCTCCCCGTAACGACACGTTGTACTGCTGACGCACCATACGCTGAAAAATATATTCGTTCAAATCATCTTTCCACGCCCCACGGTTTCCCCGTTCGATAAGTTCCCGTTTTTTAGCCTCGTACTCCTCCGCGGTAAGATTCCTTCTATTATCCCGCTCGTACAGCATGCTGTATGGAGCCGACATATAAAACCGCCGTGCGCTGGCTCTCAAGTAAGGGTCATTACTGGTAAGATTAATCGGTTTATACTTATGCACCAACTCCTCAAAACGGAACTGGTTCTCCGCCGATGCCATGTTAAACAAATAGTCCAAATCCGCCCGAGAACTCACCGACCAGTAAGCATCGGCCGAAATATCCAACCTGCTTTTCGACTTGCCCCTCTTCGTGGTAATCACAATCACCCCGTTTGCCGCACGCGCCCCGTAAATGGAAGTCGCAGCCGCATCCTTCAACACTGTCACCGACTCCACATCGTTCGGGTTAATGGATGAAAACGGATCGCTCTCAAGCATATAACCACTGATAGGGAAACCATCCACCACGATCAACGGATCGTTGTCCGCCTTCCAATTAGCTCCTCCCATACTGACTTGCGATATAGTACCTTGTCCCCGGATGGCAAAACGAACTTGCCCATCCACCGGTGCGCTCACCACCGTCAATCCCGGTACCAACCCTACCAACGCTTGCGCGAGATTGGAGGTCGGCTTCCGTCCCAATGTCTCTGCATCCACGATCGAGTAAGCACCCGTGGCACGCTCCTTGGAAATCGTCTGATAACCGGTCACCACCACATCGCCTAGATTCTCGCTATCCTCCTCCAGCACAACTTTAATAAACTCCTTACCGGACACCGGAATCTCCTGCTTTTTCATTCCCACGAACGAGAAAACAAGCACATGCGTTCCCTGCTCCGGTAATTTGATTTGAAAACGTCCAATAGAATCCGCCACGACTCCCGACGTCGTTCCCTTCAACACGACCGTCGTTCCCGGCAGTGGAGTTCCCTGTTTATCAAGCACAACACCCTTAACAATTCGCTCCGCCACTTGTTTCTGCGGCAGAACAGTTTTCTTCCATATCACGATGGTCTTCTCTTCAATAGAATACTTCAGCCCGGTACCTTTCAAGCAACTATTTAAAATATCTTCAATCGTAGCATCTTTAAACATAACATCCTTATTCACAATCCCTTCTAAATCCGCATCACTGTACACGAAACTGAACTCCGTGTGCAATTTGATCTCGTTAATAATTTGTTTAATCGACGCACTTTCAAATTCCATACTCATCCGTACCTGCTGGGAATAAACCCCGGCATGCACTTGTAGTGCGAATAAAACCGATAAAATAAACGTCGCCTTCATCATTAGAATTAACTTCATTAATTTTCTATGCCTATCCACGTAGGCATAACACTTTTTTTTCATAACTTTGTAATTAAGATTCGACAATCATTCAATTCCTGTTTGCAGCAGGATTGAAAAAGTTTGACAAGGGGCAGTGTTTGCAGCACTGCTCTTTGTTTTTTTATTTCACTATAATCGTATTCTTATTAATTTCAAATTTCACTTTCCCGGTTCGTTCAACAAACTTCAGCACCTGAGCAATATCCTCATGTTTTTTGATGTTCAACGAATAAGGAATCTCTTTCAACTCATTATTCGAGTAGAACACGTCAAACGAGTACCAGCGGCCTAATTCTTCCAGTATAAATTCCAAGGGTTTGTTATCAAATACCAAGCGACCATCCTTCCAACCGACATACTGTTCTACATCCACCTCAGCCACGGTTAACCGATCATTCCCTCGATTAAAATCAGCCTGTTGCCCGGGAGATAACTCCACTTGTTTTCCTCCCGCCTCCACGTTCACCCGTCCCTGCACCAAAGTGGTCAACACGTTCTCCTCCCCCGTGTAAGCCCGAACTCCGAACGAAGTTCCCAACACCCGCACCTCGACTTGTTTCACCTCAACAATAAAAGGCTGTTTCTCGTTACGCCGCACATCAAAATATCCCTCTCCTTCCAAATACACTTTCCGATTCTTCCCTTTGAATTGTTTCGGGAATCTTAACTCCGACTCGGCATTCAAATAAACTGTGGTTCCGTCGGCCAATACCAATGTATATTCTCCTCCGCGAGGGACACGCAAGGTGTGATATATCTCGCAGGAGTCTTGCATCCCCCCGGAACCCATTTCTGTATAATTCAGCGTATCTCCGCTATTCTTCACACCCTTTTCCAACGCCCGATTTGCTTCTTGACCTAACCACACTTTCGTTCCATCCGGCAACACCAACTCGGCCATGGATACACCAGGAACAATCCGAGGAGAAGTTTCTACAAGTTCCATTTCCCGAGTGGAATCCCATGAAAGATACACGATTCCACCTACCAGCAAAGGCAAAATAAACAAAGCAGCATAACGCATCCATGACATTTTCCGAGAACGCCGTTTCTTCCGCACCGTCCGGTTTAAAATTTGGTTCCATTCCAATTCCTGCTGCTCAGGAGTCTTCACGAAACGACGAATCCCTCTCTCCAATTTCTCCTTGGAAACCACGTTCCGGAACAACTCCTCATGCTCCACTCGCTCGTCTCGCCAGCGTTTTAGCTCGTCCATCTCCTCCTCGCTCAACTCACCTTTCACGTAGCGAACGACCATTTGTTTTATCCGATCATTATTCTGAATCTCCATGTTCTGATGTTCATTTTATACTAAAGCACGCAAACCTTCATTTGGTGTAATACAAAAACCAATTATTTTTGAAATTTACGGCAAAACAATTTCCTTTCCCCTTTTTCGGAGTACTCAAGAAATCCAAGCAAGTATAGAAAGAACATTTTTCAACCGCTCCCTCATGTAATGATTAGCATTGTTCTTATGCTTTTTGACCGTGTTAACCGATATATTCAACGTTTGTGCGATCTCTTCATGGCTTTTCCCGTCAAGACTCATCTGGTAGACTTCTTTACACGCCGGGGGTAATTCATTGAATACATCCGATAGGGTCTGGAAAATCTCTGATTCCAGAATCCGATCCAAAAATGATTCGGAATCCTCCCCCTCCGTAACCACCCGCTTGGCATACTTATCCTCCACCTGTTGGTGGCGCATCAAATTGAGACAATCATTCCGCACAGCTTTATACAGATAAGCTTTCACGGCATATTCCCCCCGGAAATCCGCCCTTTTCTCCCACAAATCGACAAAAGCATCCTGCACGACATCATCAATCATCGTGTCCTCGTTCAAGTACTTCGCGGCAAAATAACGTAATGCAACCGCATACCTATCGTACAAGACACGAAACGCCCTCTCCCCTCCGCGAGCAAATTCCTGGATTATATCTACATCTCTTGTATCCAAATTAACACCATTTTCTAGTGCAAAGATACAATAAAATATCTTCTATGTTTCCTTATCTAACCACACACATCTACCATTCTTTCATATTACCCTTACAATTCGCTTTTTTCTGAAATTCCTTTCCTCTCAAGCCAGTTGCAACTATTCGATTATCTTCATCCAGTACAATCACCCGTGGAACTCCTCAAATACCGTACAATTTCGCAGCAGCACATTCTCCGCCCAACAGTACATAGTCGTGTACAACTTTTGTAAAAAACTGATTATTAGTTCAACTATTATAGAATCTCTACATCTTAGCTATGATTAAATATTCTTACCCCAGAAGGTAATCAAAGACATTCATCATGATAATACCGTTTGCCGTCGTATGTGTTGGAATATCATCAGTTGTGATAATTATTTTTGTAAAAGAGTCGTTCGTTAGAGTAAGGGAACGTTGTTCTTGCTTTTGTTTATCTTCGTCCGGCAACGAATAGGCGGATTGTATGTATACTCTTTCACTGCCTCTATTACAAACAAAATCAATCTCAAGTGTGATTCTAACAGTTTTACCTTCATCATCTTTCTGATAAAATGTAACACACCCCACATCCACTTTATAACCATGACCTATCAGATGATTGTATATGATATTCTCCATGATGTGAGTTGGTTCCACTTGCCGAAAATTAAGAAGTGCATTACGTAATCCCAAGTCTGCAAAATAGTATTTGTAAGGTGTATCGATATATTTCTTTCCTTTGATGTCATAACGAACTGCTTTGTTTATGAGAAAAGAATCAATAAAGTAATCTATATAAGTCTTTATTGTATTGTGGCCTATTTTTACCTTCTTCTCACTGACGAATGTATTTGCAAGCTTATTGGGATTGGTCAATGTTCCGATATTAGATGCCAAAAGACAGAACAACTCTTCCAATTCTGCATCATTTTTCACACTGTTGCGGTTGATTATATCACTTAAATATGTCTCTTTAAGCAGTTCTTGAAGCACTTCAGCTTTTCGTGCTTTATCATTCTCAAGGACAACCATTGGTAGACCACCATAGTAAATGTAATCGCGCCACAATGAAGAGGTATCTTCGTCTGAGACCTCTTTTATTTCTTTAAAAGATAATGGTTGAAGATGGATTTGAACTCCACGTCCTCTGAACTCAGTAACGATATCTGAAGACAGAAATTTTGCATTGCTTCCTGTTACGTATACATCAAGATTTTCTATATGTAGAAAACCATTAAGGACATCTACGAAATCCTCCAACATCTGAACTTCATCAATCATCACATAATACATTTGAGAATCTTGATTAGTCAGGTTTTCAACATATTCATATAGAGTTTCAGCCTTGCGATATTTCCTATGTGCAAAAGAATCAAGCTGTAACTCTATAATATGATTAACATCAACACCATTTGTCAAAAGGTGTTGTTTATAAAGGTTGAATAGCAAATACGATTTGCCTACTCGTCGTAACCCAGTAACAATCTTAATCAAGTGATTGTGTTTACTGCTTATCAACTTATTGATATAATGCTCTCTTTCGAACCTCATATAAGTACAATTTTTGTGTATTTACACAGTTTTCGTCTACGAAGATAGCGCTTTTAATTATAAAACAAGCAATAATCTTGAAAAACACACTTATTCAAATCTGTTCAAAACAATTTTAATCAATTGTTTATGCTTGATGACACGCTAATATCCATAAAACAAAAAGGCTCACCAAGTGTCAATGCTTGGAGAGCCTCTGAAGACAATTTTTGTGTATTTACACAGTTTTCGTCAATAGCAGACAAGGCAAACTACCATTCTCCTAACGCAACCAAAATCTCACTATTGGCATCATCCACCACTGATGAATCAAGTGTAGACCGTAAATGAGAATGGCCTTTTCAGAATCGTGACCAAGAGCATCGCTTATCACACTTATACAATGTTTATCATGACATACCATCCAAAATTTTATCCAAGACACCCACATAATAATACGGAATATTAAGCAACCTAAATACTTTGCCCGTACCAGACTCTTTTACTTCGTCCACACTCATTCGACCACTCCAAACCCTGATCGCTAAATCGTGTGGAGCGTCAGACATAAAAATATGAAGCGAACGAAGATGGGCGTTCGTTCCAGTTTTCACTTCAACAGGTAGCACATAAGGCTGTCGTTTCCATACAAAATCAACTTCAGCCATTGAATTCCTTTTATTACCAACCCAATAATAACGCCGTTCGGATACTTTTGTCGTATGTGCCAACAATTCCTGAGCCACAATATGCTCTGCCACATACCCCCGATAGGCATCCGAAATATCTGAAACAGAGAACACTTCCTCTCGAACTTCAGCCTTATAATTCATCAATCCGGTATCCAACCAAATTAATTTAGGCCGACGACTCAATTGTGCCTCCAGAGGCAGTCGATTATTCAACGTGGGATAAACCAATTCTAATAACATCGCTTTCTGAATCGTACGAAATGCCTCGCCGACTTCTCTCGAACGATATTCCGATCCACCGAACCGTTCAAAAGTAATTGTTTCTCCTCCCTTTTGCCATCCAACTTCCAGTATATGTCTCATTATTTTAGTTTGCGTGTCATTCGGAGAATATTTTTCCACATCATCGCTATATGAAGTTATTAAACTATCATAAACAGTATCGAGTGAAAGTAAATCCCTTGTTTGAGCATACATTTTAATTGCCTCAGGCATCCCTCCCACAATACAATATTTGCGGAACTCATACATTAGCCGATCATGAATTGCATCTGCTTTCAAGTTTTCAATAGCTTGTCTATCAAAATCTTCACCTATTCCATTCAAATATTCCAAAAAAGAACAAGGATGTAATGCCATATATTCCACACGCCCCACCGGAAAAGATATTTTCCGATCGATAACATTTTCTAATAAAGAACCAGCCGCAATAACGTATATATCAGGTCGTTTTTCATAGAAATAACGAAGCATAGCCACCGCCTCTGGCGAATTTTGTATCTCATCAATAAAAAGCAAAACGGCCCCCTCAACAGGACTCTTCTTCAAATAAAAAAAGATTGCTTCAAT
>ENA-UEQW01000601-UEQW01000601.1-human-gut-metagenome-genome-assembly--contig:-NODE-601-length-33491-cov-19.548034_pt1 | contig 33491 bp, 26 predicted proteins | sample MGYA00242947_ERZ507947 | MGnify/ENA primary metagenome ERZ507947 (study PRJEB26167, sample SAMN06115421) | human gut metagenome | host: Homo sapiens | place: China:Guizhou | collected 2015-03-17... | reverse complement strand
CTGGCGCTCAAACGCCAGACGGCATCATTTTTCTCCTGGCTCTAATTTTTTCCAAAGCTCTCCGCGATATCCCCCCCCTCACCATGGGGCTCACTGGGCATATACTGTAATCGCACAGAAACAGATGGGGACAAACTATTGGACACGGCCTAACGAAACGCGTCTCATCTCTGCGTGAGCCCGTTGACATACCGCAAATACTTTCTCCCGATACTTTCCCAAGTATAGCGCTCTTTGACAAGTTGAAATTCATTTTCATAATATTGCATATGGGAATTCCGTTCCTGCACCAGACGATCCAAAGCCTCCCGCAATCCAACTTCATCCTCCGGATGCACATAAAAGCCATTGTTCTCGAGAGCCTCCCGGCAGGCAGGAATATCCGACACAACACAGGGAACACGAAAGGACATCGCTTCTAAAAGTGTAAGCGGCAGTCCCTCGATCGTGGACGGCAGGCAAAAACAGAAACAATTCTTCAATAATGAATTCTTTTCGTCACCAAAAATGCTTCCCGTAAAGATGATGTCAGCATCTGCACCCGCTAGTTCATGAAGCTTCTTGACATATACCGGCAGTTGCGGATTATCGCCGGAAATAACCAGTTTCAATCCGCTTCTATGCTTCATCTTCTGAAACGAGCGAATCAATACATCAGGATTTTTATCCTGAACCAGACGGCCGAGGAACAAAATATATTTCCCCGGGGAGAGCTTCCATTTCTCCAACCAGACGCATTCTCCGGCAATTTGTGCCGGAGGCAAATCAACCCCTCCGGTAATCGTCTCCGCTTTTCGATGATATTCCGAGAAAAAAAATTCCGTCTGCTCTCGGCTGCACATGAGCAGATTCTGATTCAATTTTGCCGTCAACCACTCCATGAACTTCATAATCTTCCGTTGAAATGGAGAATATTTGGTCCGTTTCCATTCCAGCCCATGCCCCTGCATCACAGTAACAATTCCCAGCAACCGGGGCAGCCAGCTGCTCAATGACGGAGGCCAGGCATTGTAATGAAAAAGCACGGCATCCCGATGAAACCACAGAGCATGCAGAGTGGAAAGAAATCCAAGAACCGGTTTGGTGACAAAACGAGAAGGGAGAGACTTCATTGAGACAATCTCCACGCCATCCTGAACGCATCTGCCGAAATGATCGGATTCACAGTAGACCACAGGATGAACTCCCTGAGCAACCAGCTCACGGGAGAGATTGCGCATAAAAGACTCTATGCCGCCGGCAACATTCAAATCCCGGCCCCCGATAAAGACTATTTTCATCGATTCAGCGGATTCCCTGCTCATCGTTATGGCCGACATGATAAAAAGGAATATGCTTTACATCCACTTTCTTACCGCACAGAGAGGCCCATTTATTTTTAATCACCCACGGCATGATATGACGAATGTATTTCCTCATGACAGGAGAAGCCGAACCTATCATCCAGCAGCTTTTGGAGCAGTGTGCAACTTTTTCGCGAACCTCCGCGGCTTTCGGACTGTTCCAGATTTCCATAAAATCGGTCACATCGTTTAAATTGCCCATGGTGTCATACCAGCACGTCTCCTCCATGCCATTGCACGGCAGGACATTTCCCCATGGATCAATAAAGAAGTTTTCCGATCCGGCTTCGCACGGCAGCATGCGACGGCCGCCTTTGATGTAATTAATGAGGCCGAGATTGAAAAACGCGCGGAACCACGATTTCGGATGCTTCTCCTTCATCAAGCGGTTGATCAACTCTTCAAAATCACTGCAGACCTTGTCAATATTGGTCACACAATTATCCGCTTTATGAAAGTAAAAAGAGTTATGAAACGAGGCGGTGGCAAACTGCATTCCGAGATTCCGGTTCAATTCATAAAGCGAAAGCATATCGGATGAATTATTGTTGGAAACTGTAATTCCGAACCCGATATCCTTGACCCCCATCCGCCGCAACTCAAGAAGCGTATTCAACCCCTTGTCAAAACCGCCCTGCCGTCCGCGCAACTCATCATTTTTACACGAAAGCCCTTCGATGCTGATTCGAAACCCAAGTTCCGGATATTTTTGCGCCAGGGCAATGATCCGCTCAGAAAAAAATCCGCTGGTTGAAAAGACAATCCGCTTCGTCTTGGTAAGCAGGATTTTGACAATCTCCTCAATATCCTCCCGGACAAACGGTTCACCTCCGGTGATGTTGACCAGCGCCAGCTGCGGCAGCTTTTTCAACATTTCCGGCTTGAACTCCTCTTCCGGCTTTGTCGGATATGCCCAGATGTTGCACATCTTGCAATGCATGGGACAACGGTACGTAACTATGATTGAAGCATCCATTTTCTTTCTCCACTGTTTATTTTAAAAACGTTATTTCACTTTCCGCAAAATGTCCTGAAGAGGAACAAGAACCTTTTTCACATGATCCTGCCAGGAAAATCTCAGCGATGATTGATAATTTGCTTCCCCCAGCTCATCCCGGTGGCTGATCGTAAATGCAAGCGCAGAACACAGCTCGCCGGAATGGGTCGGATTTATCAAACAACGCTTGTCCTGAAGAATCTCCGGCAGAGATGATACATTGGAGGTTATCACAGGCCGTCGACACCGCATTGCTTCCAGCACAGGCATGCCAAATCCCTCATACAACGAGGGGAAACAGAACGTCAGACAACCGGAGTAAAGGTATTTCAAATCTTCCCAGGGCACTTTCCCTAGATACTTGAAATGGGCCCCCAGCTTCTGGTTTGCATGTGCAAGAATCCGGTCCGCCTCTTTTCCCTGCGGACCGGCAAACACCAGAGATATATCGGGATTCTTCTTCCTGAATTCCGCAACCTCGTCAATCAGATACAACAGATTTTTCTGCGGATGCGTAATGTAACCCATGTAATAAAGATAATTTCTGATGCCGTACTTTTCAGCAACATAGTCGCAGGCCTCCCCTTCCGGAATGGGGCGCAGATCGCTGTCACAGCCATCATATGCAACCGTGATCTTCCCGGCCGGGACATGGAGAATTTCCATGAGATCCTTTTTGGAATTTTCCGATACCGTGATAAGATGATCCGCCAGTCTGCAATCAAACGGATATGCAATCTTGCGAAACAGCAACTTCGATTTTTTCTGATTGGGAATATGATACTCGATCAGGTCGTGCATATAAAAAAGGATTCTGCAGACTTTGAACAAATAGATTCCAATCTGAGGAAATACCAGCAGGTCGATTCTATGCCGCAGCAATACCAGCGGCAGGACAAAGATGGAATACAAGTGATTCAACGCCGATTGATCTGCGGCAATCGGCGCGGTCAGGATCCGGGCATGAAGATCCCGGATTCCGGGAATGTCCGTATCTCGGGAAATCAGCAGATAAAGATCGAACTCAGGATCATCCGCCAATCCTGCAGCCAGATTTAAAATTACATTTTTCAATGCAAAATGGTGAGACGATATCCGCGCATTGAGAAGCACTCTTTTTTTATTCTTCATTGTGGGGTTCTCCATTTTTCTTTACATGAGGTGCAGTTTTTCCTTTACGAACCGGCTTCGGCTGGCCCAGGAGTTCTGCATGGCAAAGTTCTGTATCTCTTCTTTCGTGTACCGGAATGACCGATTCTCTTTCAATGCACGAAGCAACATACACAACTCCTCATAATCACGATATTTATAAAAAGCTCCGGTCATGTTTGCCACCGTCCTGAAACTGGACGTGATACATGGCAACCCACCGGCACAATATTCATGAAGCTTGATTGGATCAACATAATCGGTCACTTTGTTGATGAGGAACGGAATGAATCCCGCATCCGCCTGTTGAACCAGTCCCGGCATATCACCATATGGTAACGGTCCGGTGAAGGTCACATTGCTCCGTTTCTTCAGCGATTCCGGAATTGACGTCCGGAGTGGCCCCACCATAATCAAATTGACAAAATCAAGCTCCGCAACTCGCTCAAGCGCCTCGAAATCCATCCACTGCGCAATGGCGCCCGTATACAGCAGATTCAGCTTGTCACGCAGGAACAGTTCACTATGGCGGCGCGGAGCCTCCGGATTGGAAAAAAATTCAAAATCGCAGCCGTTCGGCAGATGAAAGCTGTTCGGATTCAAGCCGCTGAATTTCTCCTTCAATAAAGAGGCAGTAAAAAAAACAGCATCACTTTTCCGGACCAGTTCTTTTTCTATCGCCAGAAGAGACCGGGGGACATCAGAAAACTCCTCCAGATTATCCACACAGCGATAGGCGATTTTCTTCGGTTGAATCATTGAGAGGATGGAAATATGGCGCGGATCGCTGAACCAGGCCAGATCTGGTCGGCCAAAATTCATCCGGCGAAGAATTGCCCGAATTCCAGGAATGAATGAATACTGGTGGTGACAAAACCATTCATTCCGCAGAACAGGATTATTCCGGTACGGAAAAAACGTGAATGGCGTAAGATAATTCACGCCGTTTTCATCAAGGGAAACCCGATTCAAGTTCCAATTCCGGATCCGGTCAGATTTTCGATCGCGAATGACCTGAGCGATATGCCAGGGCAGCGAGAGCCACAGGATCTGATGCTCTTTTGCAAACAGACGAGCATAATGGTGACTTCCGACAGTGATATGCGACTGGTACGGAAGATTCTCAAGAAACAGGATTTTCATGGGGGGCAACTTCTTTCTTTGTTATTTCAAATACAGCAACAGCACACAACAGGGAAAGAATCGGTCCGCGCAAGTCATTGAATGGTTCTCCGACCAGCACAGTCTTCAGAAGGACGATGAAAAGACAGATATGAAATGAAACCCAAAAAACACTGTTGGAAAATCGAATTCGCCGTATCAAAATTTCCGCCCAGGCTCCCAATATGGCAAACCCAATTATGAGAGTCAGCCACCCCCCGTTGCGCCAGCAGAACCCGTATAAGGTCGTCACCGTTGAAAAAGTGGGCTCTTCACGGTTGAGCATATCCTGAGAAAGCAGAAAGCCGGGATTCCCCGGGCGCTCCACCGCCAACCCCAGAAAGGTTCGCAACTGATCCATCCAGTTCGGCGGCAGCTCCGCATACACAATATAATTAAAACCCTCCTGGCTGTACACCAGCAACCGTTGAAATACATAGGAAGCAGAAAGGTGGAAATTCCTTTCCCCTTCCGAAAAATAATACTGAAATATCGGCATAAGAACGACCAGCACCGCAAGCAGCAGATTGCGAAACGAAAGCCGTATTCGAATTCTTTTTTTGAATTTATCATAAACCAGAACCATTCCAAGCAAAAAAGTGATAACAGAGCCTTTGAACAAGCCAATAAAAAGCGGCAGCAACCCGATTGTCAGAAAGAAAACATTCCGCGGAGTAATCAGTTTCTTCTCTTTTTCATTTTTAAACTGGTATGCCATATAAATGAATAGCGAAAGCGGTAGACCTATATATAAAATTCTTGTACAGCCATAGGTCGGAGGCGCCAGGAAAGCCCCTTTCGCAATGTCCGGCGTTGAACTGAAAAGCGGAATTCCTCTTGCAAAGTATCGAATCATGACAACTGCAAATTGCAGTACAATCAGAAAAAGCAGAACTTTTATATTGATCTCATCGGAATCTGTCTCTGACTTATTTCGACAAGCCTCCATTATTCTCATCAAATACTTGCCGGCAAGATATGCACCCCACGCAGTAAGAACAATCTTCATCAATACCGCATTCAAAAAAGGATGGTACAACGGGATGACAAGATCCAACTTAGGTTGAATCAACAACCCGGTCAGATGAATGATAAAAATGACTTGAAAAAGATCGACTTTTTCAAGCAATGTCTTCTGTGTGTCCATATGCATCACTGAAAGGAATGAAATCTTTTGTCATATCAAACTCCCGGGAACAGGCCGTCGTAATTCGAATGATTCCCGGCAATATCTGAACGGTCCGCTTATAGCAGCAACCATGACTCTTCAATTGAATTTGTATCCCAGCCGTCGAGAGTTTCTGCAGTGTTACAGAGAAAGATACAGGAAAGGAAAACAGACTGCAACCGGCAAATTCCTCCTCCCTGGAATTGGCAACAGAAACAGCAAAGGGGTGACTGTGCACGGAGCGATAGAGATTTCGTCTTACCGGATCCCCCGTATAACAGAAACTGCCCGGATCGTTCAAAACCGCTTTCCCGTCAACAAATAAAATCATCGAAAGTTTATCATTGTGCGAATGCCCTCCGACACCGCACTGACCGGGCCCGCCCCAGAACAGGGAGAGCCAGACTCCCGGGGCTTTCCACACGGCGACCCCGAAGTCTGAAAAATATTCCAATTCAAACATTTCCGGAGACAGGACCGGAATTTGAAACGTTTCCTCCATCGAAAACGGCAACTCCGGCAACTCCGCAACAGAGTCCATTTTTCTTGAACGGTGTCCAGCATTTTTCGAAGCAAACGGTACACTTCTGCCATGCAGCAATGCGTGTATCAGCAGAGCATCAGGATGAACCGTCGTCTCCTCCGCCGGAGCCGACAAGGCGGTCGCGGCAGCAACAAACCCCGCAATATTCCGGCGGTTTTCCCGTATAATCCCCCCCTGCACTTCCCGCACCGGTGCAAGGTGCAGGAAGATACCGCTGTCGTTGTCCCCGATCTGCACCAGATTTCCATCAGGAGCAATTAAGGTCTGAGCAAGTTCAACCATTCCGGCAACCAGTCTCATGGCATTTTGCTGTTCATGTTCTGGCCATGTTTCCACTTCCCCCTCGCCAATTAACAGCGCAAGAGTGAAAACAGCCATTTCACCGACCTGTACATGATAGGAGGAAGAGGCCTCGAAATTTCCGCCATCCGGTAAAAACTGCTTCACCAGTTCCGAACGGAACTCCTTCACTGCGAAGCGAAACCATCTACGCCCCTCCGCCGTTTCACGCAAAGCGGCGCCGATAAAAATCAGTCCGCAGAGATCCGCAAAATAGTGGTTATTGGCGAAATAAAGCTGCTTCTCCAAGTTGCGTCGGATGTGCCTGCCATGCAACTGAATGAATCGGGCAAACACCGCATCAAATTCCGGATCGCCTTTTCCTGCTCCGGAGGTTCGGAACAGAGTATACGCGACCAATACGTTGACGGCCCGGATTGCCACATCCATACTGCACCCCCACTGACATCCCATTCCATACGGATTGGAGGCATAAAAATCCAGTACACTGTCTTTGAAAAAGCGCCAGAGATCCTGTTCCGGGAAACGTCTTTGAACATGCCAGGCGGCAACTTCGCTCAAATACTGCATGCGCCCCAATTCCCACGGCTGTTTAATATCAAACCCGCCTTTTCCGGAAAGAGCAGTGTTGTCCGCCCAGAATTGCGAAACCGTTCCGGATTTTCCACTACGGGGATCCTTTTGCCAGTCCAATAGCTGATAATCGGGAGAAATCATTTCTCTGAGTTTCCGGGAATATTCCCGGTGGCACCCTCGTTGATCCCGCAGAAAATCTTGCGTAATACGTCTGGAAATCCACCCTGTCCCGAGCAGATCGAACCGCCCCGCCCGATATTGCTCCCAAACCGGCGCCGCGCCAGCCCCCGCACAGGAATAAGCCGGGAAGAGCACGTTCAACCGAATCCCTGGAACGGGCCGACGAAATTCCGAGAAAAATACCCGGCGCTTCTGCCGAAACAAAGAACATTTCCGTTTCAAATGCCAGAGACATTTCAACGGGAAATACCACAATCTAAGCCATAGAGACATTTGATTTCTCCCGCTTCGTCCGTGAAGCCGTATCCCGAAAGATGAAAATTGTCGCACAGATATTCAGAAATGCATTGCCGATTACAAAAAATATGGAAGGCGCCACAGCCCCCAGAAAAGGAATCAGAAGATAATTCCCGGCAACGGTAATCAAGAGTGCGATAAAACATAGAATACATAAAACAGGGAACTGTTTCGCCGACATTAAAATGGGAACATTGGGAGAAAAAACATAACTGATTCCAACTCCGATCAACATAATCTGGAACAGTGGAATTGCCGCATTATACTGAGTTCCATTCAAAAGCGGCAATATGTATCGAGAAAGGAAAGCCCCGACAGCAATGACGACAATGACAAACGGCGTCGTTGATTTGATCCATTTGCGGGTAAATTCCCGTCTCTTCTCCGGATCATCAGCAAAATCCCGTTTTGCCGTCTTCACCCTCATCAAAGCGAGCAATGCCGGCAACATGGAAAGGGCCAGCGCCTGGTACTTCTGCGCAACTCCGTAATTTGCAATTTCCACATCAGAAGAAAAATGTGACAACAAAATGATATCAGCCTGCCCTAGAAACGCCAGCAGAACGCAATAAAACAGCAACCACATACTTTCTTTCAGAAGTGATTTTGTGTAGAAAAAAACCTTCTTGTTGAATTCAAACATGGAAAAGGAAAATATTTTCCCAAAGAAAATCCCCCAGACCACGAGACCGGAAATGATGTATATCAGACAGACCTGAAGTACAGACAGATTGTCAAAAAAGAAATAGATGATCAATATCGGGAAGAAAATTGCCGCTGTTCGAAGCAGGTCAACAATCCCGCCAGTCAAATATTTTTCCTGTCCCTGAAAATAAAATTGGTTTATTTTCAAATAGGAAAGTGCCAGTGTGTAAAGCAGAGATAAAAGGATCAATACCAGAGGAAGTTTATAGATTTCAGCAAGGAACTGCGAGCAGAGAAATATAGGGCAGAGAATCACCAAAATGAATCCTAAGGAAAGCAGATATAAATTCTTTACAAGCGAGGCTCGCCCCACGGAAGTCAGCTCCGATACACTTCGCACGAAGGCGATACCAATCCCGGAGGCAAAGATCCCGAAAAGCAAATTAGCCAGAGAATTAAATTTTACAAAGAATGCATACTCCTGCGGAGTTAACAATCGAACGGTAAATAAGAGTATCAGTAAGGTAAAGATTTTCGCTAAAATATCAAAAATGAATACTACGGAAAAATCCTTGAGAAATTTTGATTTTAAAAAATTAGAAACTTGATATGAGAAATGCATCAATGGAACCCTTTTTCTATAACACTCTTTCTGCTCTCCTGGCTGATTCGCTGACACCGGTATTTCAAAAAACAATCGGAGAATCTTGTTCCGCTAAATTAAATTCCTCAAGTGAAACTCCTTGCAGAATGCCCCAAAAAACAATTTCTCTGACCGGGAACCTGATACGCGGATTCCCCATTGGGACGAGACACATAACATCTCAAGTTCTGATTCATTGTAATCAATCTTTATTTCGTACACTCGTCAGCCGTCAGTTGTGTCAGAGGGACCAGCAAATGAACTTTTCCTCGTTTCGTCCGAATCGGCGCGGGAATTTCTCTGAACTCAAATTGAATATCCACGTTTTCCGTATTGAACAACGCTTCAGGATTTTTCAAACTCTGCATTGAATTTTTCAATACATAAAGAACAACTGCTTCCCCCGGCTTCACCTCCGCGATTTGAATATTGGAACAGTAGTCAAACAATTTATGATGACGCCCGAAAATCAATCCGGTCAAAGCGATTTTCTTATTGTTCCGGTCATGGATAAATTGTCCTGCACGTCCGTTTTTTATTTGAAATGAAGTCAAAAGCTCTGATTCAAATTCACATTGATCCGCCAGATCCTCCGTATCATAACGAATAAGTGGTGATGCAAAATTAAAATAATCGGTTCCGACAAGATGGCATTCATTTCCATCCACGGGTAAAATCTCTGCAAGACCATAACTTTGAAGCGGGACATAATGTTTCTTTTCCCTCTTCTCATATGCAAGAATGCAAGCCTCCGTATGCCCATACCAGGATAAGGTTTTCACCCCGAATACCGCTTCGATCTTATCACGCCATCTGTCAAACGGAAACTCGGAACAGAATAAAATACCCTGCAAATTCCTTTTCAGCAACGAATACAATTCCGCATCCGTCTCACAATACAAAGCAAATTCATACAAGGCACTGGGGTATCCATGCAAAAAATAAACCGGAGGCAGATGCCGGGCAGCAGATTTGAACGCGGCTGCAACCTTGGAAAAATCAGAATAAATATCCCAGTTTATGATATTCTGAAAATAGGAATAATCGATACCTGCCTGAATGTTACTGCGCCCCGTCAGTCGGAGACGAGTCATCGACGGTTTAAATCCCAGAACGGAGTGCCACATGCAATGCATGTATGCCCGTTCTTTCGGCCCCAGATGCCGGTCAACATAAAATCCCAGAGAAACACCGGAGCTGCCACCCGTATTGACATAATAACGCGGCAGAACTGTGGATGTTCGCTGTTCAAGCGGTACCTGACATAATGTCTTTTTGTCTATTACGGGAATTCGACGCAAATCAGCAAATGAGTGAAGTGCATCCGGCGAAAAATGCTTCTGTCTGTAATAATCACGGTAAAAAGGAACATTCTCATATGCAAAACAGACAAGAGTTCTGCATCTCTGCAATATCCATTCCTTCCGCTCCGGAACAGAGAGTTTTTCCCAGGCAAGAGCCTCCCGCGAAAACTGACGAAACAGTGCAGAGTAATGCGGCCGCAATCCGTAGGCGACACTTCTGAAAAAATTAATCTTGTCGAAAATCAATTGACACCTGTTTTTCTGATTTAATTCCGATTGTCTCTCACTCAACGAGCCGGAATGTCAATTCTGTTGTATTGAGCATCGATTCCAGGGGAATCGGCCATTCGGCAGTTTCCCCCGAAAGCGTTTGGTATAACGCAACCAGCTCCTCCCGATGTCCTTTCGAAGAAGTAGCCGTTTTCATATCCGCCGAGATACCAAACCCGCGCATCTCTTTGAAATCATCCAATATAATGCTCGAACCGCCGCAATGAATCTCCATGCATTCCTTGGAAAGATTTTTTGCCCCATTGGCAAAATAATCGAACGAAGCGATGGAACCGTCGGCAAACTGAAAAATCATCGACTTGTTGTCAGAATCTGAATAACGGGAATTTCTGCCATCCAGAGAAAAAACAGACGCTTCCCGTATCTCGGAATCGGTCAGGAATTTCAGGAAATCAATAATATGGCACCCCTCCCCGACAATACGTCCTCCATTGGCATGGCTCCAGTGCTCTGCGGGAATAAACCCGGCATTCATGCGGTAATGAATCACCCGCGGCTCTCCCGCCGGCAGTAATGACTTCACTTTGACGGCATAAGGACTGAACCGTCTGTTATATCCGACCATCAAAACAGGTTTTCCGGCCGTTCCATCCCGGTAGAATTCGCGAATTTTCGCCAGCTCCTCCGCAGTAGTCGCCAGGGGTTTTTCCACAAAAACATGCTTCCCGGCCTTCAACGCCTCAAGAACATATCCGGCATGGCTGTCATGTCTGGTACAAATCATAATGAGATCAATTTCCGGACAGTTGAAGATATCTGCCGGATCCGAAGTGATGTTGGCAGCCCCATAAAATTCTCCGGCATTCCGCGTCTTGAGGCCGCTGCGGTTGCAGAGAGAATGAATTCTATAGTATTTCTTCAATGCCGAAAGATTGGGCAGATGCTTATCCAGCACAAAATCGCCAACTCCAATAATGCCGACATTGATCACGTTCCCGCTGTCGACACTCTTTTGCAGAGAACTGCGGAGAACAATCTTTCTTTTCAGATCGTCATATTCCTGTTTTTCGGAAGAATATTTCAGTAAAACAATCAGCGGCCGCTCCGGAGAACGGAAGGAGGCAAATGCTTTTTCGACTTCCTGAATATCGTATTCCGCCGCGATCAATGGAGACAGATCTACAGCGCCGGCAGCAACCAATCTCAAATACTCCTGCATATTGCGGTTTTCTGTCCAGCGAACATATGCATAAGGATAATCGATCCCCCGCAACTCGTAATTGTCATCATATCTGCCAGGCCCGTAGGAGGTGGAGATCTTGAAATCCAACTCCTTAAGATACATATCTTCGCGGTTGATCTGCATTCCGGAGGTACCGAGCAGAACAACTTCGCCTTTCTTGCGACACATACGGAATGCCTGCGAAAGAACCTCATTACTGGAAGTTGCAGTTGCCAGCAATACAGCATCCGCACCGGCTTGCCCCGTAATCTTGTAAACCATCTCCACCGGGTCGCCGTCACTGCTGCAGAAAACAAATTCAGCCCCGGTTTTCTTCGCAATTTCAAGCCGTTTCCTATTTAAATCGACCGCAATCACACGAACTCCACTGTTGCGGAGCAGTTGCACGGCAATCAACCCCAGGATTCCAGCACCGACTACGACACAATAACTTCCGAACGAAAGCTCGAGCCGCCGTACAGCCTGCATTGCGATCGCACCCAGCGTTACGGTGGAGGCACGGGAAAAGTCCAGCGAATCCGGCAACTGTACAACCAGATTTTCCGGTACACTGATGAATTCCGCATGATTGGCAAATCCTGCCCCGGCAGCGGCCACTCGATCACCGACTTGAACCGTTTTTACCTTTTTCCCCGTTGCAATGACCACCCCCGCGGCCGAATAACCGGTTTGAACAGCGTTGTTCAGCTTCTGACGTACGGTATCAAAGGTCTGACGAATTCCTTTGTTCTGCAGAAACTGCAAAACTTTTTTTAAATTTTCCGGCTGATCCTTCACCCGTTGAAAAATATTTTCGCCGGAAGTTTTGACATTGATCATCTCAGTTCCAGCCGATATCGCAGAATATCTGACTTGAATGATCACCTCATTGGCCGAGAGCATCGGAGGCGGAACCTCAACCGGTATAACTTTACCTTTTTTAACAATTGCCTGAAACATATAAAACTCCTAAACTTCTAAATACTCCGTTCATCATCTCTCGGAGAAACAGCTAAATCATCGGACAATTCAGTTAAAATTTACCGTCCCCCGCTGCAATTCAGTCAAAGTCCTGTGCTGAAGGATATTATACCATATTGTTTACAGCAGAATACACGCTCAGAATATCTGCTGCAACGCCTTTAAAATTCTCGGACATGCCCTGCCGTCGCCATAAGGATTGACGGCGTGACTCATGCGCCGATAATAAAACTCATCCTCAAGGAGACAGGAAACTTCCATTGAAATTCGATCAAAATCTGTTCCAACCAATTTGACGGTGCCAGCTTCCAACGCTTCCGGGCGTTCTGTCGTGTCACGCATCACCAGAACAGGCTTTCCCAGACCGGGAGCTTCTTCCTGAATACCCCCGCTGTCCGTCAGTACGAGATAACTCTTTTCCATCAGATATACAAACGGCAGATAATCCAGCGGTTCGATGAAAAACATATTGCCGGGAGAAGTCTCGCCAAACACTTCACGGATCGGTTTGCGAACATTCGGATTCAAATGCATCGGATATACAAAATCCACTTCGGGATATTTTTCGTTCAACGATTTAATCGCCGCACACATCGAAAGAAAACCTCTGCCGAAATTCTCGCGTCGGTGTCCCGTTATCAAAACCAGGCGTTTCCCATTCGTCAAACGAGCGACATCATATCCGGCGGTCCGCAGAATCTGACTCAACTCCGAGCGCATGGTCTCACTGGAGGAAATTTTCGCCACCACCTGCTGCAAAGCATCAATGACCGTATTGCCTGTGACAAAAATTTTCTCATCCGCAACGCCTTCCGCCAGCAGATTTTTCCGGCTCAATTCAGTCGGAGCGAAATGATATGTCGCAATTCGACCGGTAATCTGCCGATTCATCTCTTCCGGCCACGGGCTGTAGATGTTATGGGTCCGAAGACCTGCCTCAACGTGTCCGACCGGAATCTGCTGATAGAATGAAGCGAGCGCAGCCGCTGTCGATGTCGTCGTATCACCATGGACTAGAACAACATCCGGCTGTGATTCACGCAGGACTTCACGCATCCCCAGCAGAACACGGCTTGTCACATCGTAAAGATCCTGCCCCTGTTTCATTATATCCAAATCATAATCCGGCGAAATTTCAAAAAGATGCAATACCTGATCCAACATCTGCCGATGCTGCCCGGTTGCACATACGATCGTCTGAAATTCTTCAGGATATTTCTGAAACTCGTTGACCAGAGGCGCCATTTTGATCGCCTCCGGTCGAGTTCCAAACACTAGCATGATTTTTTTCATCAGCCGATTGATTCCTTGAAAATACCGCAGAAATCCAGAATGATTTTAGACGGATCACGCGGCAAGGTCTTGAATTCATTGTGAGCAACAAGGTAAACCACGATGTCCGCACGTTCAAACGCCTCTCGATAATCAGTCAATTTGAAAACGTTGTGCTCTTTCACATTCGGTTCCACAATCAGAAGTTCGGCGTTGTTGCATCCCTGCATCACCCGGGTCGTGATATATTTTGCCGGAGCTTCGCGCAGGTCGTCGATATTGGGTTTGAATGCCAGCCCCATCATGGCGACAACCGGCTTTTTCCCATGTTCCAATTCGAATTTCAACATGGCATTCTGTACTTTTTCCGCACACCAGAACGCTTTGTAATTATTGATTTCACGAGCCTTGGCAATCAGTTGAGATTCCACCGGGAAATCTGCCGTGATAAAATAGGGATCCACGGCAATGCAATGCCCGCCGACACCGCATCCAGGCTGCAGAATATTGACCCGGGGATGCTTATTGGCAAGATTGATCAATTCCCAAACATTGATTCCCGCCTTGTCGCAGATCAGGGAAAGCTCATTGGCAAATGCAATCTGAACATCGCGAGACGAATTTTCCGTCAGCTTGCACATCTCCGCTGTTTTCGCGTTGGTCTTATGAAGATTTCCCTGTACAAACTGAGAATAGAACTGGATCGCCTTCTCTGTCGATTCCGGATTGATTCCGCCGATCACGCGATCATTATGCACGAGTTCGTAAATCACATTGCCGGGCAGAACCCGCTCTGGACAGTAAGCAATGAATATCTTGCCTTTTAATTCCGGTCGAAGAGAAAAAATCAGGTTTTCCATCTTCTCCGTGGTTCCCACCGGCGATGTGGATTCGATCACAAAAAGGTCATTCTCTTTCAGATACGGCACCACCGCGCGAGTCGCACTTTCCACATAGGAAATATCCGGTTCATGGTTGCCTTTAAATGGAGTCGGCACAACAATGAAATATGCATCGCATTCTTCCGGTTCTGTACGGGCTTTGAGTTTTCCCGAACGAACCACCTGCTGACAAAGTTCCTGCAACCCCGGCTCCACGATGTGGATGATCCCCTGATTGGTCAATTCCACCACATGCGGATTGATATCAACTCCAATTACCTCGATCCCGGACTGTGCCGCAATGATGGCGGTCGGTAAACCGATGTATCCCAGTCCCATAAAACATGCTTTCATCCCAACAAACCCTCAATTTGAATTTTCTATCGTTACATTTGACTGAACGTCTGCTCCATCAATGGAAACCACCCTGACATGCCGGACTTTCATGCACGGCCCATCTGTTTTCTGATTCTGCAAACCTGCAACACCCTTCTCACCGCCGTTCAAATTTGCAGCGATAAATATTGTGTTTTCTTTTCTCTTTCCGATTCGTATAGGAAGAATAAATTCTTTCCCATTCAACAACATTTGAAACACCCAGCTCCTCCTTTGTCAGAGTGGGGGCATCGGCAGATTCAATAACATCCAGCAACAGGACCGTATCCGCAGATTTGAATTTACGCACCTCCTGCTGCAATACTTTGGCGGTAACATCCGGAATATCCCGCGTAGCAGCACCTGTATAATATTTTGTCCGCCTGGCCTCTCCGTTGCTGACAAGCACCTGAACCTTGTCATACTCTTTCAACTGTTCGCAGATAACCGAATAAGCTCCTTCCCGATGGTATTCATAAGGATCACGATGAAACGTTTTTCCCAGACAGCCCAGCACAATTCCACCGAGGATCAGCAGAGGCAGCATGCGGCAGAATGTCCGGGGAATCTGCGTGCGTTTTTTCAATTGCTTTCCCGCTTCGAAACAGGCATAGACTGTAAGAATAACCGCCGGATAAATCAAAATGGATACATACCGCGACGAATTCATTAAAATCACCACACGCCAGACCAGCATGAACAGGACAGCTCCCCAGAAGAAAAAGAAAAAATATCTGTACTTACGGCAAAACAGAATAGAGAAAATTCCTCCCGCCACCGCGCCAATCGCAAATGGCTCGAAGATTCCCCTGGGAATCTTTTGGAACAAGAGCTCCAATATTTCCATTAACAGTTCCATATCTGCTTCAAAAGCTGTAATCGTTGTTGATAGTAATTCCAATAGCTCTTGTGAAAGTACGACCATGTACCCATCAGGCTGTGCAACAGAAAAAGTGTCAGCAGTACCATTCCAAAAAACAACACACCATGCAGAACAGCCTTCTTCCAGGAATAACAGAGGAACACCGGTGCGCTGACAAGGAACACCATCACCAACGGAAAAATTTCCAGCGTTTCATACCGGGTCATAAACGAAGTTGCGGCAAAAATACCGGCAGCACACCAATCATACCATGTTTCCTCCATCATTCCACGGCAGAGAAAAAACAGCGTCAACCCTGTCCAGAAAATATAAAACCCGTCACGCAGCGGCTGTGTGGAAAATTCAATGAAAACCGGATGAACTGCAAACAAGATCCCGGCGGAAAGTGCAACATACTGCCGCTTCGTCAACGTCCAGGCGATTCCATATCCGATCGCCGGCACAAGACAGCCACAAGCTATGCTGGAACACCGTGCGGAACATTCTGCAGAAAGTCCAATCGGCATAAAAAGTTTCATCAAGTATAGCGGGAACGGCGGAATCCACGCATTCCATCGAAATACATTCAGCATCCCCTGATAACTGCCGGCATCATTCCAGGCATCCATCATTTCCAGATAAAGAATTCCATCGCGCTGCACAATGGGGAAAATCCACAATGCCGCCAGCCGAAGAATGAGTGCCAGAAGGGTAAGGCCGGCAAGAAAAATGACTGTATTTTTTTTCTTTCCGTCTTCGTATATCCAGCAAATTTTTCCGTAGTGTCCGTTCAAATTCTGCAACCTGTGTAAGCTCAATTATAAATTTTCAAAATACCACTTTGTCGCTTCCCGCAGTCCGCTTCGCACATCGAAGACGGGCGCATATCCCAGTCGTGCCTTTGCCTTTTCAATGCAGGCTTGACTATGCGGAATATCCCCTGCCCGGACGGGACCGTAAACTGAATTTACCTTGCCGATCTCCAAGTCAAAAGCAGCCAAATTATCTCTCAGACAGAAAAACAATTCGTTAAGAGTCATCCGTTCCCCGGATGCAATGTTGTAAACCTGATTGACCGCTTCCGGGGCCTCCGCAAGCAGTGCCAGCTGATTCGCCAGAACGACATTCTCCACATAGGTGAAATCGCGACTGAAACTCCCGTCTCCGTTGATCGTCGGAGACTTGTGCTCCAGCAAACTTTTTACGAACTTCGGAATCACCGCCGCATAAGCCCCGTCGGGATCCTGCCGTCGCCCGAACACGTTGAAATAGCGCAACCCCACCGTGTCAATGCCATACAAAGCGTGGAAATTCTCCGCATAAAGCTCATTCGTATATTTCGTGATGGCGTAAGGAGAGAGCGGCCGGCCGATTTGCTCCTCCACCTTCGGCAGCGAAACGCTGTCGCCATACGTGGAGCTGCTGGCGGCATAGACGAAGCGCTTCACCCCCGCCTCCTGCGCCGCATACAGCATGTTCACAAATCCCAGCACGTTGACCGCAGTGGTCGTCATAGGATCCTTGACCGAACGCGGCACACTGCCGAGCGCGGCTTCATGCAGAACATACTCCTGCCCCTGCACCGCTTCGCGGCATCGATCCAGATCGCGGATGTCGCCGACGATCAATCTGAAATTTTTCCGGGAGAAAAAGGGAAGAAGATTCTCCATCTTCCCGGTAGAGAAGTTATCGAGCACTGTCACCTGATTATTCTGATTCAGAAGGGTTTCCGTCAGATTGGAACCGATGAAGCCAGCTCCTCCGGTTATCAGAACTTTCGAATTTTCCAAAATACGCCGGGTCATCTCACAGTCTCGCCGTTACATTTTTCTGGGGCCAGAGCCCTTTCACATCAAAAATCACCGCCCCTTCCCGGCAGACGCCCGCCGCATCGAAATTGGCGAACTCCCGATGGGCAACCACAAGGACAACCGCGTCATAGCCGTCGGCAATCTCCGTTTTTTCCCGCAAAGAATGCAATCCGTAATTTTGCCGCACCTCATCAGGATCCGCCCACGGATCATAAATATCCACCTCACAGCCGAACTCCTGCAATCCACGCACGACATCCACGGCGTGGCTGTTTCGGATGTCCGGGCAATTCTCCTTGAAGGTGATTCCCAGTTGCAGGACTTTTGCGTTGAGCACCTTGTGGCCTTTACGGATCATGAGTTTGATCACCAGTTCCGCCACATACTTCCCCATTCCGTCATTGATGCGGCGGCCGGCCAGAATCACCTCCGGCAGGTACCCCAGCGCCTGCGCCTTATGGGTCAGATAGTAGGGATCCACACTGATGCAGTGCCCGCCGACCAGACCGGGTTTGAACCGCAGGAAATTCCACTTTGTCCCGGCGGCTTCCAGCACCTCATTGGTGTCAATGCCGATCAGATGAAAAATTTTGGCGAGCTCGTTCACAAACGCGATATTCAGATCCCGCTGGGAATTTTCAATCACCTTCGCCGCTTCCGCAACCTTGATGCTGCTCGCCTTGTGCGTGCCGCTCGTCAGGATGGAGCGATAGAGTGCGTCCACCACGTCTGCCGCTTCCGGCGTCGAACCGGAGGTGATTTTCAGAATTTTCGTCAGCGTATGCGTCTTGTCGCCGGGATTGATTCGTTCCGGCGAGTAACCGCAGAAAAAATCCTGATTGAATTTCAAATGGGAAAACTTTTCCAGCACCGGCACACACTCCTCTTCCGTGCAACCGGGGTAGACCGTGCTTTCATAAATGACCAGCGCGCCCTTTTTCATCACCTTCCCCACCGTTTCACTTGCCCGGTAGAGCGGAGTCAGGTCCGGCCGGTTGTATTGATCCACCGGGGTGGGAACCGTCACAATGAATATATCCCGGTCGCAGAGCAGAGCAGGATCATCGGTGTAGCGGAGGAAGCGGGCCGCCTTGAGATCCTCCTCCGACGTTTCCAGCGTCGTATCGACCCCGCGGCGCAGCATGTCGAGCCGTTCTTTTTTTACGTCAAAACCGACGGTGTCGAACTTCTTCCCGAACTCGACCGCCAGCGGAAGACCGACATAACCAAGCCCGATAATCGCCAGTTTCGCATTGGACGATTTCACAAGATCAATCAGTTTTCCATTCTGCAACTCAGCCATATCAGCAAACTTCCCGTAAACATACAGTTCAGAATTTTTCCAAGAACCACTTCTGCCCCGACAAAATACTTATTCCTTTGACAGAATGTTTTCCGAATCCGGCGTTCCGGGCTCCTCGCCTGACTTTTCAGGCAGCGCCCCCGCATTCCGGAGATCATTTCTTTCTCCCGCTTTCTGAGCCGTTTTTTCCGACTTTTCCGCCTGTTTTCCGCTGTCAGGAAGCGTCAATGCACAGTGGAATTCCAGAATCCGGATATGAAACTCCCTCCCGAATGCATCGAGTTTATTCCGCATTCGCGGAGAAATGTTTTTCAGAGCAATCACAATCTCGTCAAAGTGGTATTCTTCCCGCAATCGTGCAAGGTCGCGACTGGTTCCAAGCACATCCAGACCGTACACATTGAGGCCGCGAAGCGATGGATTGTCATCAATAATTCCGATAATATCCCGCACCGGCGGCGCAGAGTTGGTGCAGTTGTGGGAGATCAGGAACATCCGGCAGTAGAGTCCGCCCCCATAAATAACCGTCCGTGCAAGCTGTTTTTTACTCTCCGTCACCGTCACTGCCAGTTTTTTGAAACCGAAGCTCTCAATGTAGTGAAGCAGAAAACGTTCCGCAAAAATAAGCGCCCCGCCCAACAACACATAGGTGGAGAAAAACTCCCGCATCAGCGAGATCTGATCCCGGTCACGACCGAATTCCAGCAGGATGAATCCCAGTGCCAGAGCCAGAACCACTCCGGAAGCAAGAAGAAGGAGAAGAAGCAACTTGTAGTAGCGGGTGATTCCTGCCCGCAACCAGTAGGTTCTGTAAATGCCGGACAATCCAAGAATTACCGGATAAGGCGCGATATAGCACATCGCCTGCTTCAACGTGTAGGGGCTGATCATGATGTTGCGCTGAAACAGCTTTGAGGTCAGCAGATAAGCGACAAAGAGCAATATGACGTCAACTACCGGATGAAGCGCAGTTAAGAGAAAACTGCGACGAGGAATACGCACGCCTTCCGAAATCAACGATGCGGCATCATAGAATTCAATGGTCGCGCAACGAACCACCACAAAGATGATGCCGAGCAGAACAGCAAAGCTCAAGGAACGAAGCAGGTCGCTGAGCAGTGCGGCTGACATGGCACCGACCACCAGAAGAATGGCAAGTCCATAGAGATAACAGGCGGTCTTCTTCTGATTCTTCAGCTGCTCCTGAAGCCGGTGATGCAAATGGTCATGATCTCCGGTCATGATTCCGACGCCGGGTTCCTTTTTGATATACTTGCGGAAAAATCGTCGCAAAATCGCCAGAAATGCATCGAACATAGGGATCCCCATCGCCAGAACCGGCACCAGAAAACTGGTCAGTGTCATCGCCTTTGCCGATTCGGCCATGCTGAAATAAGCAAAGAACATCCCGATGAACATGCTGCCGGTATCCCCCATGAAGATCCGGGCCGGTGCAAAATTGTACTTCAAAAAACCGAGACAGGAGCCGCAGAAAACCAGCATGCAAACCACCGAACCCATGCTCTCTTCCGAAATCAACAGCCAGACCGCCATGGAAAAAGAGGAGATCGAAGCCAGTCCCGCTGCGACCCCGTCCAGTCCGTCGATAAGATTGAAAGCGTTGATGATGCCGACCACCCAGCAGACGGTCAGCGGCAAAGCGATATAGACCGGCAGGTTAACTCCCAGCAGGGAATCGATTCCGGCGCCGGAAAAGTAAAAATAGAGTGCAATCAAAATCTGCCCGGCCAATTTGACGATGCTCCGCAACTCGAACCGATCATCACACAGCCCCAGCACCGCAATCGCCGCAGTCGGAATGGCAAAGTGACGGAGCAGAGGAATCTCGTACCAGCTGAGCGAACGATCCACCGTGGTAAACAGCCACAAGGCGATGACAAAGACAAACGAGAGAATGATGGCAATTCCGCCGCCCCGGGGCACAACCCTATCATGCTGATGGCGTCCGCGTGGAATATCCACCAGTTTGAACCACGGCAGAATTGTAATGCAAAGGCGGGTCAGCAGCAGCGAAAGCGCCGACGCGGCAAACAAATAAGGCAGCCCGGAAGCCACTTTGTAGGAAAGATCAATCATGTCCCCCACCCTTTCCGGCTGCTGTAACATCCCATCGAAACATCATCATGTATATACCATCCTGAACCGCTGTGAGCAGAAAATCCAATTTTTCAGCAAACCAGACGATTTTCTTCTCTCACAGTGCCCCATCCATCGCTGCGGCCGCAAACGAAAATCTCCGCAGTCTCTTCCCTCGATCCATGTTTTACCGAAGATTTTCCGCCTCCGGCCTCCCTGTGCTGAACCTTCACAATTGATGATGACACACGCAACCCCACATGGAACACTCCACATTGAGAATGCGGACAAAAACTGAGTTCTTTCCCATCCATTCTCCACAAAGTCCGCTCATCCCTTCTGCGGACCACATTGTATCAGCTCCGATGTTCCTTCCTCGTACTCCCGGCTGATTTCGCAACTGTCACCACTCATCAGAGGCTCAAAGGGCAGAACCTTTCATCAATCCTCCCGAAGCTCTCGTCGGAGGGGATTTTCAGAACGTCACCCCCGCGTCACGCCTCCAGGACAATAAAAATATACCCGGGAAACATCGGAAAACTAACCGCGTTTCTCTGCAGGTATATTTTTCCGTTCTTTGCCGTGAAGAAGTTCATGTCACCCAAGTTGTACCGGGGCTGCTGCTATGGGATTCCGTTTGCCATCAGGAACGCTTCCGCATTCTGTTCCGACCACAGTCGCGTCCGGATCAGGGATCAGGACAATTCGGCAGTCTTATGCAGACAACAATTCTCCAACTGCTCATTCGACATGCAGTTAAACTTTCTTTCATCAGGCAAATCAGAAATCCGGACAACCTGAAGTCCGCTGTTGCAAAATACAACAATCGGAACAACCTGCAACACCGCAAATCTGTTTCCGGAAAATGGCAAACGAGAACGGGGAAATTCTTCTCTGTTTCTCTTTCACCATACACCTTTTATAGTATACTCTGTTTTCCGGTCAAAGTCAACAGAATATTGCGGATTTTCCTGCATTTCCGGGTAGAGTCCGATCTTTTGCGCACATTTGTTTCTGAACGATCGCAGATAACAAACGAAAGCGGACTCCACTTGCGCAGCCGCTCTTGCGCCTCTGATACTCTCGAGGCAGCGATGCAGGCGAAGCCCCCGTCTTTTTCTTTACCACGTTCATGAAGTTTGCAGTTCTCCGTTTTCCGTGCCACATCGATCCGCAAAGGGACCGGCCAATATAACAGAAGACCCATCATCCCCCGCAGGCAGCCGGAGCCTGCAAACAGCACGGAACGATCCAGGTTCCGGCATGTTTTAACAGAAAAATACACGCAATCAGAATTCCATTCAAACTCGATTCCAAGGATAAAAAAGCGTAATCAACACGCCTCTATTTTTCCTCTGGAATCAGGTAGAAGGTCGCATTCCGGCCGGGAGCCTTCACCTCCCGGTAGAGGTAGGCGGCCCGGATGGATCGTTTTCTATCACTCCGTCGAAGAACATCCGCCCGTCCTCCTGTCGATGCCAGGCGAGCGGCCGGTATATCTCCCGGACGATGCCGCGATAGACGCAAAGCACATATTCAATGGCACCGAGCCGGGCTTGATCCAGCCGCCAAGCCTTTCTGGTCCGTTCATACAGAACGGCCGGATCGTACGCCGCCTCCTGATAGGTCTGTGACAGTTTGACCCCGAGCATCCGGTGGCGCGGGATAAGTTCCCCTTTGTACAGCAGCCCCTCTTCCTCCAGAAAACAGCGAAACTCCTTCCAATGCTCCTTCAGCCCCTTCGACAGATCGTCCACCTCCTGCATCGCCCGCAAGAGATCGTAATAGGATACTGCCGCAATCGGGAACGGATAGTTTTCCCGCAACGATTCGACCTCCTGTAACGTCTTCTCCTTAAAAGAGGAAGAGACAAGAATCAAAGCCCGCTCCGTCCCCTCACAGAGCGTCCTCAGCCCGTCCGCATGATTCCGGAGCTGATCCAGATGAAACCAGTCTGACGTCTTGAATTCAAAATGAATGCAGACCGGCGCCTGCACGATCACCCCGTCCGGAATGCTGCCCGCCTCATTCTTCTGCTGCTGTGAAAATACAATTCCGAACCGCGGAATCCTGTCCAGAGGCAGGATTCTTTTGAAGAGATCCCGGAGAAACAGCGGATTTTCTTCCGTCATGAGGCGCAGAAACAACATGCAGTAGTTGGTGATTCTGTTCTCATTCGTCGAATACCGGGTGAACAGGCTGATCGGATCCATGCAACTTCTCCGCAACTTGCCGCCGGACAATGCTATTTTGCCGCCGGAAAAATCTCCTTTGCCTTGCGCGCCACCCGCTCCCCGAAAATGCGGAACATGGGTTTGCTCGCCTCGAAATTCTCCTTGAGCGCAACCGCGCCGAGGTGGATGTAAGGCTGTCCGCAGGCGCCGCCGCCGGAGTAGACCAGCATCCCCTTGACCATCATGTGGGTGATCAGGGTCTGAATCGCGATATCCGCCCCGCCCTGCGCAAAATTCGCAGTGGCGAATACCGCCCCCAGCTTGCCGCCGAGCGAACAGGGCGCCGGCTCGTCGAACCACTTCTTCCACTGCCAGCAGGTGCTGGCAAGGTAGGTCGGAGTGCCGAAGAACACCGCACTGCTGGCGGCCAGAAACTCCTTGTCGATCGCATCGAGCGGGAAAAGCTTCACCTCGACATCCGGCACCGTACGAACACCCTCGGCAATCACCTCCGCCATTTCGCGGGTGTGTCCGGTCAGACTGTAGTAAAGGATGGAAATTTTCATATCAGATCTCCTGAACCGTTTTTGCTATAGTGTATCACACAGAAGCGCAAAAAGCAAATTGCTCCGCCAGGGAAAAAGTTGATTGAAAAAAGCTTTTCCCGTGATATATTACCTCTTCTTCAACGGAACGTCGCTTGCGGGGAAAGGTGTCATGAACTGGATCTGGTTGTGCATCGCCGGAATACTGGAAATTTTCTGGGCGGTTGGAATGAAATATTCCCACGGCTTCACCCGGCTCATCCCCTCCCTTCTTACCGTGGCAGCCATGCTCGCCAGCCTGGGGTGCCTCGCGCTGGCCATGCGCACCCTGCCGCTCGGCACCGCCTACGCCGTCTGGACCGGCATCGGAACTGTCGGAACCGTCATCGTCGGCATGATCTTCTTCGGGGAGTCGACCGCCATACTGCGGATTTTATGTCTTCTGCTGATCGTTTCGGGCATCGTCGGCCTGAAACTCCTCTCCGTGAAGTGATCCGTTCACCGACTTCGCGCGACTCCGAAGGATATCCTCCGGAAATCTTAGTGTCCAGTTGTCTCCGGGAACAAAGCAGCTCGTTGGAGTAAAGTTCCTTAATTCCGATATTATGAAAAACAGCAGAATTTTACAACTTCATGCATCCTCATCGAAAATGACACAATTTGTCTTCGAATGAGTGAAACACTATTCAGGGCTCAATGGCAATACTCACGTCGAGTACAACTTCTTAATAATTCAGTAACCTTCTGACGTGGGCAGAAAAATTGAATTCCGGCCTGTTTTGAAACAATACTTCGCCCATTCTATGCTGCAACAGAAGGTTTAGACTGTTTCTGCGAAAAAATCGGAATGTTCACTGCTGCGCATTTGTTTTTTTCTTGAGAAATGATATATTACACTTTTAACAACTATTAACACAAGTAAAAACAAAAGGATATCTTATGGCTCATCGGAATTTGCAACTCGGGCGTTATGATTACGCGGGATTCTCGGCATTCACCATGTATTCGGTCTGCTCATTAGCGATTCCTCTGATGATCGTGGCGATGGGAAATTCATTGAATTTTCCGCTGGATCAGGGGGGGATGGCGGCCGGCGGTGCGTTGCACGCCACCCGAAGCATTTTCATGGTAGCAGCGCTTCTGGTTTGCGGTATGATCTCTGCCCGTCTGGGGAAGCGCCTTACCATGGGGTACACCATGATTCTCGTCGGGACCGGCATCATGCTCTGCGCCTTCACTTCCGCATACTGGATGTTGCTGCCCTGTCTGATGCTGGCCGGATTCGGCGAAGGCATCTGCGAAGGGATCCTGACTCCCTTCGTTCAGGACCTGCACCCCAAAGCGCCGGAACGGTATGTCAATATCGCCCACTCCTTCTGGTCCGTCGGAATCTGTCTCGTAGTAATCGTCGCGGGAGGGTTGCTGACCCTGGGGGTGAACTGGCGCATCGTGCTCGGCGCGATCGGATTCCTGACCGGATTCGTCTCCGTGCTGTTCCTGTGGCGTGAAAATCCCCGGCATAAATATCCTGAGGCTGCGGTCAAAACCGCCCCGCGGGACGTCTGGCACTATACGCAGGAAATTGCCCGCGAACCGCGTTTCTGGATCTGCAGTGCGGCAATGTTTTTCGGAGCAGGAGCGGAGTTCGGCCTCACCTTCTGGGCAACCGCCTACATCGAATTGACCTTTCACACCAGCGCCTGGGTGGCAAGCCTCGGCACCGGCGTCATTGCGATCGGAATGTTTTTCGGCCGGGCCGGCTTCGGCTATATTGCGCGCCCCCATACGTTGCGCTATATTCTACTGTCGGCAGGGCTCGGAACGATTCCGGTCACTGTGTTGCTCGCCTTTCTGCATCCTGGGTTGTTGCCTGACTGGCTGCTGTTCCCTCTCTTGTTTCTCCTGCTTCTGCTCGCGGGCATCGGCATCGCGCCGTTCTGGCCCACCACGCAGATTTATGGAGTCATCACACTCCCCCGCTGCAACTCCACTATGCTCTATGTCTATTATTCTGCTCTGGGCATTCCCGGTTGCGGATTCTTTTCCTGGTTAATGGGGGTCACCGGGGACCATTTCGGGCTGAAAGGCGCAATTCTTGTCGTTCCTGCTTGCCTTATTGTGTTTTCGGCGATAATTTATTGGGAATGCTGGATCCGGCAGAAAAAAGGAAGCATACTGCATGAAGAAACAAACGACCGCACAGTTGCGAAAATCCAATCACAACCTGATCCGAAATGTGATGTTGACTGAAGATGCATGGACCAAAGAAGCCCTTGCAGCCGCAACCGGTCTAAGCCGATCCACCTGCTACAATATCCTGATCGACATGCTGGCGTCCGGAGAAGCGATCAAGCTTTCTCACGGCATATCCGACGGCGGACGCCCCGCCTGTCGCTTCCAATACTGCCGGACTTTCGTGCTTTTTGCGATTGTGCTGCTCCAATGTGAGAACCTGCAAAAGAGCATTTCCATTCTCGTAACCGACGTGGGAGGCACCGTTCTCTCCCGAAAAAAATATTTTGTAAACACTGTAAGCGTTGAATTTCTGGGGGAGTTGCTCCAGGAAACTGTCAGGGCCAATCCCGGCATAAAGGCCATCGGCATCTCCTATCCGGGCGCGGTGCGCAACGGAAAAACCGCCTGCTGGAGCGATATGGAGGAGCTGACCGACCTCGATTTACAAACCTTGCTCCAGCAGCGGCTTGATCTTTCCCTGTACATTGAGAATGATATCAACCTCAGCGCCTGGGGCTATGCCCAAAAGCACCGAGGCGAAACAGATACCTTTGCCTACATCGCCTTTCCCCGCGGGAACCTCCCCGGCTGCGGACTGGTCCTGAACGGACAACTTTTTCAAGGTTGCCGTGGTTTCGCCGGCGAAGTTCTTTATATCCAGAATCAGGACTGGGACGAACAACGCAGGCGCCTGCGAGAAAAATACGGTCTAGCCAATATGGTTCTGCAAATGCTGCGCCCCATCACCGCATTGCTCGATCCGGATCGCATTGTGGTTGCCAGCGATGAAATTTCAGCAAATGACATCGCCTATATTCAGGAAAAATGTCAGGCCATGGTTCGCCATGATTTCCTGCCGAAACTAATCTTTTCAGGAGATCACGGGCCGGATAACTTTGCAGGGCTTCTAAACGGTGTGCAAACGATCTACTTTGCTCCTTAATATGAAAAAATCCATACACCAGTTCCAATACCTTTCAAAACGGTGTAATTTGAGGACCATTCATACTCATTGGGCTCTGTTTGCGTGATTTTTCAAAGATTCCTCCCCGGTATACAACGCCAAGCGGATTCATCCGGCCTTGCAATATCAAGCTCCGCACAAAATCGATTTCGAGACTTGCAATCGGCAAGCGATGAGATCAACTAACGCAAAGGAACTTATATCAATCTTTCCATAAAAAGTTCTCCCGGCGGGGAGAGGAGCTGGGGAACCATGCCGTTTTCCTCCTGTCTCTCACCGTCTTTTTCATGTGCCACGGCGTGGAACCTCGATTCCGGTACCGGATTCCGCTTGACATTCCCGGTTTGCGTGATATAATATAACCATATAAAAACCACACCAACAAACGAGAGGTGAAAAATGTCAAACGTCAAGACGATGGCCACCGTGATCGAACGCCCCGGCGAGGCGGCGTTCCGGGAAGTAACCCTCACGCCGAAACGGGAAGATACGGTTGTCGCGCGCACCATGTTCAGCGCGATCAGCACCGGCACCGATATGAAGACCTACCACGGCATGCAGCATCCGGAACAGTGCTACTATCCGCTGGTTCCCGGGTATGAGAACATGGGCGTCATCGTCGAAGAGGGCAGCTACGCGCCCGGACTGCACAAAGGCGACCGGGTCATGATCAACGAATGCCGCAAGTACGGCGACTGCTGCGCCGCATGGGGCGGCGGCACGCTGCTGGTCCACAAGGACTCCGACAACGCCGGCGGCGCGGGTGACCCGCTCTGCAAGGTGCCGGACAATGTCTCGGACACCGACGCGGTGCTCGCCTATCTCGCCTGCGTTCCTCTCAAGGGAATTGAACGCTTCCATCTGCGTCCCACCGACGTGGTGCTGGTCTTCGGGGCCGGCATGGTCGGGCTGAGCGCGGTTCAGATTCTGAAGATCAAGTGCCCCGGCATCACGGTAATCAGCGTCGAACCCAACCCCTTCCGGCGCGCCATCGCCGAAAAATACGCCGACTACGTCATCCCTTTCGGCGACGAAGGAATCCGCCAGCTGCTCGACATCACCAACGGCAAAAAGGCCGACAAGATCATCGAATGCTCCGGCAATCCGATCGTGCCCGGCGTGCTCTGGAAATACATCAAGGACGGCGGCTGGAACGACGACGATGAACCGGGCCACATCCATCTCAACGGTGATTATCCGGAAAAACTGGTCTTCGACCACTACCACCGCTGGTTCGTCAAGAACGTCAACATGTCGATGACCTGCGCGATCAAATGGCGCGGCAAGCCGGAAATCCTCAAGTGGATGAGTGAAGGCAAGTTCGTCACCAAGCACCTGCCGATCGAAATCTGGCCGGCCGCCAAGGCGAAGGAGGCGTTTGAGTATCAGTCGAAACACGGTGCCAACGTCTTCAAGATCCTCTTCGACTGGAGGGACCTGTAAATGCAGCTCGGCAACGCCGCATGGGGATTGCGCGAAACCCCGTTGGAACAACAGCTCGCCATCACCGCCGCGATGGGTCTCGAGTTGCTCGAGCTCTCCATCGCCGGTTACGACCGGGACTACCTTCAGCTCGACGCGGATGAGAAGAAGATCGCCGAAGTGGCGGAGCTTTTCCGCCGTTACAATGTCCGGCTCGACTGCGCCTGCACCGGGAACGATTTCACCGGAGACGACGCGGCCGAACAGCTGACCAAAGTCAAAACCGTGATCGACATCGCTTCGAAACTCGGCGTGAAGTTCCTCCGCATCTTCGCCGGATTCCGGTCGGACAGCGAAGTGGCCGGCCCCCGGTTCGGGCGGATGATCGACTGTCTCCGCTCCGCCGCGGAATACGCCGCGCCCCGGGGCGTCACGCTCGCGGTCGAAACTCACGGCGGCGTCATGACCAATGGCGACGCGCTGGTCCACTTCGCCAGCGCCACCACCCGGATCGACTGGTGGGATGACATCCTTTCCACCGGCGTATCGATCAACTACGATCCGGCGAACTTCGCCGCGGTCGGAGCAACCGATCCGGTCGCATTCTACAACCGTTTCAAAAAAGCAATCCAATATGTCCATCTGAAGGATTTCCGCAGCGTCGAAGGAGGAGTTCTCCCGGCGGCCTGCGGCGAAGGGCGGCTGGACTGGCCGGCTCTGATGGCGGCGCTTGCCGACTACACCGGCCCGGCTCTGATCGAATATGAGCTGCCCGGCGACGTCGAAGACGGACTGCGGCGCAGTCTGGCATATTTGAAGCAGTTCCGGTAAAATTGCAGTAAAAGTCCAACGCAACAGGAGATTTATTTATGTCGAAGAAACCGCAGATCATCTTCATGCCGCATGCGAACATTCAGTACTCGCAACTCGATCCGGCGCGCCGCGCCTGGGTGTGCGAGAACTGCTACCGGCCGCTCTTCGAGCTGGTGCGCGACGGAGATTACCGGATTGCGTTCGAAGCCTCGGGGCGGACCCTCGAGGTGATGCACGACGAAGCGCCCGCGGTGCTCGATCTGCTCTCCGGCCTGATCCGCGAAGGGAAGATCGAACCGATCGGGTCGCCCTTCATCCACGTGATGCTGACCAACATTCCGCCGGAGATCGGCATTGATACGCTCCGCCACGGGCTCGACGCCTGGGAGAAATACACCGGCGTGCGTCCCGAAACCGGCTGGAATCCGGAGTGCGGCTGGGCCGGCTGGCTCCCCGACGCCTATCTGGAGGCGGGCTTCAAATCGCTGGTGATGGATGCCGACAGCTTCTTCCTCTCCTTCCCGGAAATCCGCGAAGCGACCGGCCTCAAGTACGACGTGCAGGGCCACAGCAACAAGAACCACCTCTTCAAGATCGAGGAGTACATCAAGGACAAGCCGGAATTTCTGCGGTATCTCACCAATCCCTCGGTTGCACCGAACGGGCTGAAGATGATCTTCCGCAGCGACTGCATGGCCAACCCGATGCTCTGGTATCTGATGGGAGCGACGGAGGGGATGCGCAAGGACCCGGTTTCGCTCGACGAAATCCGGGAGATGTTCCTCAAGTGGCAGCCGCGGATTGCGAAGTCCGGCAGTTTCATCATGCCCTACGCCGAAGACGCCGAATACATCGGCAGCTCCGCCTACTTCTACGTGAAGCAGTTCAACCAGGCGCGCTTCTTCGAGCCGGAACCGGCCAGCGTGAACCGGTTCCGCGAACTGCTCGACATGGCCAAGGAGGTGGGCTACGAACTCTCCACCCCGGCGGAGGTGATCCGTTCGGCGGAGACGGTGATTGAAAACGATCTCATCGAGAACATCGAAAACGGTGTGGCGTGGCACGGCGGCACCGCCAAAGCCTGGGCAAACACCAGTTACTCGCGGATTCTCGACCCGGTCTGCCGTTCGATCTTCGACGGCGTGATCGCGCTGCGGAAGCACCTCGGCAACACGCCGGAGCTGGAAAAGGCGATGAAGGCGGTCACCAGCGCCTACGTTTCGGATTCGCGCTGGCCTCCGCTGCCGACCAGTCCGGGGCGGTTCAACGTCCGTGAGACGCTCGACGACCTCTACCTCGCCAACCGGATGCTGGAGGAGGCGATGGCGAAGGGCGGAATCGCGGAGAAGCGGGCGATCTATTCCGCGCCGCTGATGCTGACCCAGATCAAGCTGATCGAGCAGATTCTGATGGAGCAGAAATACTTCGGCGAATAACGCCAAGGAAACTCCCCTGCCCGGCCGGGAAATTTCCCCGCCGGGCTTTTTTGCATCATGACTCCAACGAAATCATGGCGTGGCAGGTAAACTCCTCCACCCGGAAGCGAATCCTGCCGCCGGAAATCGATTCAAACGACAGCGTCCTGCCCTCCGGTACCAGCAGGATCCGTTTCACCGGACGACGGGGAGAAAACACTACCTCGACATTCCGCAGCGGCGTCAGGTCCTCTATGATTTCGACGCCGGCTCCACGCTTGACGATCGGTGCGAAGAGCAGATGAATGATCTCCCGGTTCTCCTCCGGGGCGTCCATGACGAAGACGCGCGCGATACTGGGCAATGTAGTGCGGATGATCCGCCGTGAACCGAGCAAAATCTCCACAATCTTGGCTAGATGAATCCGGAGTACCGCCGGTCCGTTCTGCCGGTATTCATAAAAGACCGGACAGGCGAGCGCGGCGCCAGATTCACTCACAACCCCGGCATCCCATCCGGAACGTTCCGGACGGTTCGGCGTCTGCCGGTGGCTGCAGAAGTGTTTTAATGTCCGTTCGAAATAGGGATCGAACACGCTTCCCGTGGATATACCGCGCCGCACTCTCATTCGCACCGCCCCGGAATATAGAACAAATGGCGTGGTGAGAAAATCAGGAGAAAATTCCTTCGGCGGCAGAAGGTAGCAGACAGAAAACTCTTCCGGTCCGACAATCTCCGCTCCGAGATCGAACGGAGCCTGCAGCAAAGAACGCCCGGAAAGCAGAATCTTTCCGCCGGAAGCGAGATAACGGTTAATCCGTTCAACCAGTTCACCACTCCACTCCATCGCGTCCGGAAAGATAACCAGAGTGTAACTGGAGAAATCCATCTCCGGATGGAGCAGATCGAACAGGAAATGACTTTCCAGCAGAAAGCGGGAGGCGCCGATGTCGAACTCGTTTCCATCCGGCAGATTGCAGGAAGCGGCGGAAATGAGTGCAATTTCAGCCCGGTTCTTCGCACAGCGGCAATACGGTTCTTTCTCGCGCACCTCTCGATAGGCGGCGCCGATAATCCGATAGGTGGATTCATCCAGCCGTCCATCGGGGTGAAGCTGATCGCCAATGCTGATTCCGGCCCCGTTGGCCAGAGCCAGTGCGCACTCGTACCGAAGCGCGTTAGGGTGTTTGAAACTGCCGAACTCCCCCCAACCGCCGTGGAATTTACCGGTCATTCCGACAAAATGCAGACCGGTTTTACGGGCGAATCCGGCGGAGAGAGGGAAGAAGTCGTATCCCCAGCCACCGGTCGGCAGACTTTCCAGTTCGAGGTGGGAAAAGTATTTCTGCAGAAGTTCGGGACGGCTACGGTCAATCCCGCCGGAGTTGTGGAAAATCGGCATTCCGGGATCGTGTTTCCGGACCGCTTCAACCGTCCGCGCATAGTAGCGTTCCAACACTTTCCGGCTGAAACGTTGCCGATCCTCCTCCCGTTCCGGTTCCAGGCCGAGGCGAAACATGTCGTGCAGACAGTTCGGGCAGCAGCACTGCCGTTGCAGCACGATATCGAGAAAGATACCATCGGCATCCGGAAAGAGCACCATCACCTCCTCGATCATCGCACAGAGATGATCGAGATATCCGCTGTTGAAACAGAGCTTGTGAAAACCCGGTTCGAAAAGAGACTGTGCTCCCCACGGCGAGATGCCGGGTGGGTTGATTTCGCGCCATTCCGGATGAGTCTGCGCGCAGAATTCATTCCCGCCGGCGGAGAGATAAACTGGAACCCGGATTCCGACCTCGTGCGCGGCATCAATCTGAGCCCGGAGGAGATTGAACGAAAGAGCGGGATGCATCGTGCCGACCTTCGTTGGATGATAGCTGTAGCCGTGGTGGCAAAGGGAGAAGCAGGTGATCGAATCGACTGCCGCCTCCCTCAACGTACGTTGAAATTCGCTCTTGTCGAACGCCGTGCCGACGTCGGGAATCTCTCCGGAAGTGTGGAAATCCAGATGAATCTGGCGAAAAGAAAAACTCATACGGTTACTTCTCTCCTCCCTTCCCGTTTTTCCTCAGGGCGTCGAGCAGAACCTGTTTCCGCGGATTGTCGGCGGATTTCCGGAACGATCCGCGCCGGGGCGATTCATGTTCGATGCTCCAGCCGGGGAACTCCCGGTAGGCATGAAAGGTCCAGTCCCAGCCGTACTCCTCGAACAGTTCGATCAAATCTTTCAGATACTGATCCGCGCCCTCCGCCCAGGAGATTACGCTGAATTCTCCGATGAAGACCGGCACCTGATACTTTTTCTGAAAGAGAATGACATCCTTCAAATCCTCCCGGAGCTTCTCCTTGTTCCAGTACTCCCCCTGAATGACGCCGGGATAGCGCCAGGTGAACGGAGTGGCCTTCAGCACGCCCTGATGGGTGTAGTCGACCGGAGCATAGGTGTGGGTGCTGTAGATGATGTTCGGATCGTCGATCTTGTGGAATTTCCTCCAGTTATCCAAATCCGCTTCTACAATGATCGGTGTTGCCGGATCGACCTCGCGAATCGCCTTGACGATCCGGCGGCTGATCGTGA